>ERZ827150.3263-NODE-3263-length-16084-cov-3.650633_pt1 | contig 16084 bp, 9 predicted proteins | sample MGYA00519779_ERZ827150 | MGnify/ENA primary metagenome ERZ827150 (study PRJEB31778, sample SAMEA3449267) | human gut metagenome | biome: human gut; feature: human-associated habitat; material: faeces | place: United Kingdom | collected 2010/2012 ...
TCGGGAAAACCTCGCGGCGGAGCTTCCGGGGTGGGATTTCGAAGAAACGGCGAAGAGCGTTCAACCGGGTCGGAGTCCTGTCGCTGATCGCGCGGATCCTGCGGCAGCCGCTGTTCCGGAAGTGTTCCAGCAGCTGCATGACTCCCTGTTCCACGTCCACGCAGACATTGACATGTTCCTGTCCCTGAGTTCCGAAAATCAGTGCCGTGCATCCGGAACGTTGCTGAAGAGCATCAAGCTCTTCCCATTCACAGGGTTTTCCGATGGAGATGAAGTGTTCGACTCCGCGCTGAAGCATCGCTTCCATCGCTTTGCCGCGTCTGTCCCATTCCGGCGGCATGGTGTCGATATAGACCGCATATCCGCGTGAACTGAGACGGTTCAGCAGCAGGAAAACCAGTTCTTTCACATATTCCTCTTCCCGCTGAATGGCAAAGCCGAGGATCAGCGCCACTGTTTTGGTTGTCATGCCGCGCATGAGTTTGTAACCGATATTGGGCTGATAGCCCATTTGTCTGGCGGTTTCCCGGACCAGCCGTCTCGTTTCTTCGGAACTGAAATTGACGGACCGGTTGTTGAGGATCTGCGAGACGGTCGGTGCGGAAAGCCCGCACGCTTTCGCCACATCCCGGAGTGTCACTCTGTGTATGTTCCGTTCCGCCATTGTTTACCGGATCCTGTTCTGATTTATCGTTTACAAATATGTTTGTATGATACATTATACTCCATGATCCGTGATTTGTCAATAGGGGAAAGTGATCTTTTTTGAAAAATATCGCGGAAACGGAATAAATTTTCCGTCATTAATTTAAGGAATGAAGTTTCAATTTTGGATTTTTCGTGTATATTATATCTCCTGAACTAATTTTAATAACAGAATTGCTGTTTTGCAGAACAGGAGGTCTTATGTGCGGAATAGTCGGATATACCGGAAATAAACCTGCAGTGAAAATATTGCTGGATGGATTGAAGCGGTTGGAATACCGCGGTTATGATTCGGCTGGGCTTACCTTGGGCGGAAAGGAACTGAAAACGGTCAAAGCCGTCGGCAAGGTCCGGAATCTGGAACAGGAAACGCAGGCTTGCGGCGAACTGACTTCGACTACGGGAATCGCCCATACGCGCTGGGCTACGCACGGTATTCCATCCGTCCGGAATGCGCATCCGCATGTGGACAACTCCGGTAAAATCGCGGTTGTGCACAACGGCATTATTGAAAACTACGCGGAACTCAAACAGAAACTGATTGCGGAAGGTTACACGTTCGCGTCCGATACCGATACGGAAGTGGTGGCGAACCTGATTTCTGAATTTTATAAAGGCGACTTTGTCCAGGCTGTCGCGTCCGCGCTTCACCGCATCAACGGCACTTACGGTCTGGCGATCCTCTGCACGGATTGCCCCGGAATGATCATCGTGGCCCGTCACGGAAGCCCGATCGTGATCGGACTCGGCGACAGCTGCAATCTGGTGGCGTCCGACGTGGCGGCGCTGGCGGCGTATACCCGGAAAGTGATTTATCTGGATGACGGCGATCTGGCGATTCTCACGCCGGACAACGTGGAACTGCGCACGATTGAGAACATGCCGGTCGAACGTGCCGTTTCCAATATCGACTGGGACGTCGATTCCGCCGGAAAAGGCAAATACGAGCATTTCATGCTCAAAGAGATCTTTGAACAGCCGGATTCGATTTCCAACACGATCCGCGGCCGTCTCGACTACAAGCTCAAGAGTGCGATGCTGTCCGGGCTCGGTCTGACGCCGCACGAACTCGCCAAGATTTCCCGGATCGTGATCGCCGGCTGCGGCACCAGTATGCATGCGGGAATGGTCGGTGAATATTTCTTTGAAGACATCGCCGGGATTCCCTCGGAGGTGGAACAGGCCGCCGAGTTCCGGTACCGTAATCCGATCATTGATCCGGACACGCTGGTTCTTCCGATCAGTCAGTCGGGCGAGACCGCCGACACGCTTGCCGCCGTGCGCGAAGCCATGAACAAGGGCGCGATCGTTGCCGCCCTCTGCAATGTGGTCGGCTCCACAATCGCCCGCGAAACCGGACGCGGCATTTATCTGCATGCGGGACCGGAAATCAGTGTCGCCTCCACAAAAGCGTTTACCTGTCAGGTCTCTGTCCTGCTGATGCTGGCATTGATGCTCGGACGCAACCGGCGTCTGAGCCGTGAAGACGGGGAAGTTCTTCTGCGCGAGATCGAGCGGATTCCCGACCTGATCCGGGAGACGCTTCTTCAGGCGCCGGAGATTGAACGGCTTGTCAATAAATACGCGTTTGCAAACGACTTCTTCTTTATCGGGCGCGGTACGCTTTATCCGACGGCTCTGGAAGGTGCGCTCAAACTCAAAGAGATCAGCTATGTTCACGCGGAAGGGTATCATGCGGCGGAACTCAAGCACGGACCGATTGCTCTGCTGGACGAAAAAGTTCCTGTGATGGCGCTTGCCAATGCGATTCCCGGACAGGAGAAGATGATCGGCAACATTCAGGAATGCCTTGCGCGCAAATCGCCGGTCGTCGCCGTGGTGACGGGAGACGATCACCGGGTGGAAGAGTTTACCAAAGATATTATCCGTGTTCCGGCAAGTTCGCGTTTTGTCGCTCCGCTGACCACGGTCGTGGCGCTTCAGCTGTTCGCCTACTATTTCGCCAAGGCACGCGGATGCGAGATCGACCATCCGCGCAATCTTGCGAAAAGCGTAACCGTTGAATAAAGATTCATGGCGGACGGGAGCAATCTGAAAAAACAGTTGGCGGAGCTGAAAGAGAAGTTCCGCCTGCTGCGTCTTTCCGATCAGGTACGTCTGCGCCGGGAGTTGGACCGCGCGTCGGCGTCTTTGGGCAGGGAACCGGAACTGGCGGATCGGCTGATCGGGATGCTCGGCGCCCGGATTGAAAAGGCGGTGGAACGGTCCCTTGTCCCGGTCGCCGGATCACTTCATTATCAGTTCCCCGACGAGCTGCCGATTTCCGCGCATACGGATTCCATCCGGGAAAAACTGGGGAACGGACAGGTCGTGATCGTCTGCGGTTCCACCGGATCCGGAAAAACGACGCAGCTTCCGAAGATCGCGCTTGCCGCCGGATGCGGAAGAACGGGACGGATCGGCTGTACGCAGCCGCGCCGGATCGCGGCGTCTTCGCTTGCCCGCCGTGTCGCCGGAGAACTCGGAGCGGAGTTCGGGCGCGAAGTCGGTTACAAGGTGCGGTTTGACGACAGAACGTCGGATAAAACGGTCGTCAAGTTCATGACCGACGGCATTCTGCTTGCGGAGACACGGGATGACCCGATGCTCTGGCAGTATGACTGTATCATTCTTGACGAGGTTCACGAACGTTCCCTGAATGTGGATTTCCTGCTCGGTTATTTCAAACTGCTTCTGCGTAAACGGAACGATTTGAAACTGATCATTTCATCCGCCACGCTGGAGTCGGACCGTCTTGCGGCGTTTTTTGCCGGAGCTCCGGTGGAGGAGGTCGAAGGACGCTTGTTCCCGATTGAGGACTGCTGGCTGGAGCCCGGCGAAGACGAGGAGCTGACCGAATCCGTGGCGCGCGGCGTGACGTTCATCAACGAGATGGATCCGCGCGGCGATATTCTGGTTTTTCTTCCCGGAGAGCGGGAAATCCGCGATTGTGCCGAGGTGCTCGGCGGCCGACGGTTTCCGAATACCGAGATTCTGCCGTTGTTCGGCCGTCTTTCCGCAGGGGATCAGCAGCGCGTGTTCAGCCCGTCTCCTTTCCGCCGGATCGTGCTTGCAACCAATGTTGCCGAAACGTCCCTGACGATTCCCGGAATCCGCTATGTGGTCGATTCGGGACTCGTCCGTCTCAGCCGCTACAATCCGCGTACCCGGATTCAGGAGCTCCGGGTGGAACAGATTTCGCAGGCGAGCGCGCGACAGCGCCGCGGCCGGTGCGGACGTCTGCGCGACGGCGTTTGCGTTCATTTGTATTCGGAGGAGGCGCTGAATGAAAGCGCGGAGTTCACGCCGCCGGAAATTCAGCGATCCTCGCTTGCCGGAGTGATTCTGCAGATGGCATCGCTGAACCTGCCGCCGCTCGGCGAGTTTCCGCTGGTGGATGAGCCCGCATCGGCGCTGATCCGCGAGGGAATGCGCACGCTGAACGACCTGCGCGCGCTTGACGGTCGGCGTCTGACCCGGACCGGGCGTTCGCTTGCCGCTTTGCCGCTTGATCCGCAGCTGGGCAAAATGCTGCTGGAAGCCCATTTGAATAAAGTTCTGCCGGAAATGTTGGTGATCGTGGCGTTTTTGAGCATTCCCGATCCGCGCGAACGTCCGTTTGAAAAAGCGGCGGAGGCGGATGCCGCGCACCGCCGTTTCGCTTCCGACCGTTCGGATTTCCTCGGCATTCTCAATCTCTGGCTTGCGCTGGAGGAGGAATTCCGTGCGAAAAATTCCAATCAGGCGTTGAAACGGTTTGCCGTGAAACACTATCTTAATTACCGCCGTATCCGCGAATGGCGGAATCTGGTCGACGATCTTACAGGGATGGTCGCGGAAAACAAATGGAGCGCGGAGGGGACGATCGACCTGGAACGTCTGCCGTATGACACGCTTCATAAAGTTCTGCTCAGCGGCTTGCCGCGTCAGCTCGGCGCATACAACCGGGAAACGCGGCTGTTTTCCGACATGGGCGGGAAAAAATATCTGATCTTTCCCGGTTCCGGACTTGCCAAACGCAAGAACCCGCCGGATTTCATGCTGTCGTTTGCTTTGGTCGAAACATCGCGTGTGTTCGGCCGCTGTAATGCGGAAGTGAAAGCGGAGTGGCTGGAGCAAATTGCGCCGCAGCTTTGTTCCTATGTCTATGACAATGTCGGCTGGGATGAACGCACGGGATTTGTCCATGCAAGGGAACGGGTCACTGCCGGTCAGCTCATTATTCATCCGGGACGCCGCTGTCATTACGCCAAGACGCATCCGAAAGAGGCGCGGGAAGTGTTCCTGCGGGAAGGCGTTGTGACCGGGGCGGCGACTCTGCGCGGGACGTGGCTTGAAGAGAACAGCCGTCTGATCCGCGGTCTGCGTATGCTGGAACTCAAGATCCGCCGTCCGGATTCCCTTGTGGACGATCAGGCGCTGTTTGAACATTACGACCGGATTCTGCCGGAAACGGTTTGTTCGGTGGATGCCGTCCGCCGGGACTGGAATGCGCACCGCCGGAGTTATATTCCCCGGATCGAAGACTTCACGACGGAGGAGTACGCGGCGCTTGACGGGGACGATTATCCCTCGTTTCTGCAATTTGCCGGACAGCGTTTCCCGCTTGCTTATTCCTATGCGCCCGGAGAGAAACACGACGGTGTGACTCTGACCGTTCCCGGCGATGCCCTGAATCTGTTGAATCCGTATGTGTTGGAATATCTGGTTCCGGGGTATCTGCCGCAGAAGATCGAGGCAATGCTCCGTGCGCTTCCGAAACGGATCCGGGTGGAGCTGATGCCGCTGCAGAACGCGGTGGACGCGTTCATGGAGCTTTGGCATGAGGACGGTATTTTTACGGAACAGCCGATTGCCGATGCCGTTTCCGAATTTATCTTTTCCACATACGGCGTGGAGATTCCCGCGGGAGCGTTTGACGCTTTGGAACTGCCGGAGTATCTGCAAATGAAACTGGCGATCCGGAATGAACAGGGCAGAATCCGGGAAGTCGTGCGGGAATTCCCGGAAGTGCATCGTATGAATTCCGCCCTCAGCACGAGCATTCCGGCTGTGCGGAAATGGGAGCTTTCGGGTTCGCATTGCTGGCCGGGGATCGATCGGGAGCTGCCACGGTCCATTATCGTTTCCAAAGAGGCGGGAACGTCCGGTTTCCCGGCGGTCGTTGCGGAAGAGGATAGTGTGGGACGGAAAGTGTTCCTGAAAGAGGAGGAGGCGCGGTTGATGCACGAACGCGGTTTGCTCCGCCTCTACCGTCTGGAAGTTCCGCAGATAATCAAGCCGCTGCGGTCGATGCTGAAGATTCCGCATGACATGGAGCTCAGTTTTTTCATGGAGGACCGCAACTGGATGGACGATATGATCGACTCCGCGATCCGTGATTCGTTTCCGTGTCCCTGCTGGGAGATCCGTTCCTCCGGGGCGTTTGCGCAGGCGGTGGAAGTGTCGCGGGACAGTGTGGCGGAAATTCTGTCACGCAAACTGGAACAGCTCCGGCAGGTGTTCCGGCTGTATCAGGAAACGGAAAACCTGGTGGACCGTCTGCCGGAGAATGCGGAAGCATACGACGCGATCCGGGAACGGTTCGAACTGCTGTTCCGTCGCGGTTTCCTGCGCTGCCGCCGTGCGTTTGAACGGTATGACCGCTATCTGAAAGCGCTCAAAGTCCGTGCGGAACGTGCGCTTTCCGCACCCGCCCGCGACACGCAGAAAGGAGCCGACCTGATTCCTTACACATCCAAACTCCGATTGGCGCTTGAGGCGACGCCCGACCTTGAAAAGAACGAATCGCTGTATGAATTTTATCTGCTTTACGAAGAAGCGAACATCAACCGGTTTGCTCCGGAGATTAAAACACTGATGAAGTGCGGTCCCGAAGCGCTGAAACAAGGCTGGGACGCCGTTCGTCTTTGACGACCTTTTCGTGAAACGGAACGGGGACTGACGCCATCCGGTCGATCAGGTGAGTCGTTCAAACAGGAAGCTGCCGGAGAAGGAACCGGAAAGGCGATACGGCGGATAGACATCCGCTCCCCAGGAGTTGTCGCCGCCGACACCGCGCTGGGCAAGGTCCAGCGTCAGTTCCCACAGTTCGCCGGGACGCGGAAGCTCATAATCGTGTTTACAGCGGGAAAGCGTTTCGCTGCGGAACGGGAAAAGAGTGAATCCGAACAGACGATCTCCGGTAATGCGGAGACGGCAGCCGTCGGCGGAAGTCAGCAGCAGTTCGCGGACGTCGCTGCGCTGCCCGTTCTCCTGTGGGCGTGTGTACGGAGTAAACAGCGCTTCAGGGGGAAGTTGCCAACGTCCCGTGAGAGCGGCGCTCCTGCGGTCGGAATACGAGGGCAGGGGACCGCGCCCGTACCACTCCACACCGGCAATCGTTTCTTTGGAAAACAGAAGGCGCAGACCGACTCTGGCGGTTTCGTCGCCCCGGAAGTTCAATTCGGCGCGCAGACCGCTTGTCCGCCGGAAAAAACGGAGAGCAGTTTCGGCTTCCGCCGCCGCTTTGACACAGCGTTCGGGAAAATGACAGCCGATGTCATTATCCGTCCAGACCCGTTCCAGAACGATTTCCGGCTGTTCCAGCAGGCCGGGGAGAGAAAACGCGGTTTCCGGCTGTTCCGGGGAGCTGCCAAGGATCGGAGGGACGGCACGGGCAACCGCTTCGGCTTCGCCGATGGATTGTTCTCCGGCGGCAAGCCCGATCCGCCAGATGAGCTCTCCGGTATCCGGCAGAGGATGCGGCGGCGACAGACGCAGGGTTTCGCCCGGAGCAAGCGCAACGTTGAGTTCCCCGGCGGCGGACTCGTTTCCGTTCGACAGAAGAGTCCATCGGATTGTCCGTTCGGAAAAGTCGGTGAAATCGTATTTGTTTGTAATCAGGAAATCGCCGTTTTCTGCCAACCGGAATGCAAACGGCTGTTGAACGGATCGCATTTCATAATAACCAGGATGGGGGATCCGGTCCGAGGAGACCAGCCCGTCGCAGCAGAAATTGGCGTTGTTGGGGGCGTCGTTGAAATCGCCGCCGTATGCGGCGGAGGCGTGACCGTTCCTGTCGAGCGCATGATCGCACCATTCCCAGACGAATCCGCCGATCAGGCACGGGTTTGATTCAATTACGCGCCAGTAATCGACAAGGTTGCCGGTGCTGTTGCCCATCGCGTGAGCATATTCATTCATGAAAAACGGTTTATCCGACGGCTGAGGCCCATGCTGGCGCAGCGAGGTGGCTTCTCCGTGTTCCCCTTTGCGGACCGCGGTTCCGGCAACGTAGTCCAACAGCCATTGACAGTCGGGGTACGTCTGGGTGTCGAAGTCCGCGGCGGCATTCATATCGGCATATTGGACGGGACGCGGATCAAGCGAGCGGATCAGGGCGCGGGCGTCGGTGAACGCGTCGCCGTATCCGGCTTCGTTGCCGAGCGACCAGATCAGGACCGATGGATGATTGCGGTTCTGCATGACCATCCGCCGGATGCGGTCCAGCGTGCACTCCCGCCATTCGGGACGGTCGCCGGGAAGTTCGCAGCGGTGATAGGATAGTCCATGACTTTCGATGTTTGCCTCATCCACAAGGCAAAGACCATGCAGATCGCAGAGTTCGTACCAGAGCGGTGCATTCGGATAGTGGCTGTTGCGGACGGCGTTGAAATTCGCGGCCTTGATCATCCGGATATCGCGCTCCATGCTTGCACGGTCGATGACCCGTCCGCGGGCCGGGTCGATCTCGTGCCGGTTCACTCCGCGCAGTTTGATGGATCTGCCGTTGAGAAACAGTTGCCGATCCCGGATTTCGAGCGAGCGGAAACCGACCCGGAAATGCCGTATGTCGCAGACTGTTCCGTTGTGACGGAGAATCAGGGTTGCCGGATAGAGAAACGGTTTTTCGTATGACCAGAGACGGTATTCCGGCAGACGCACTTCCGCGCAGAATCCGGTCTGTTCTCCGGATGAGAGTGTGCCGGAACGGAGCTCCAGCGTGCAGTCTGCCGCGGACGGATCGACTTCCGCCCGGATGATGCCGGTTCCCGGATCAGCCGTGAGCCGGGCGTCCCGGATGTGGCGCGGATTCCGCGCATGAAGCTCCACATCGCGGAATATACCGGAGAACCGCCAGCAGTCCTGATCCTCCAGATAAGAACCTGAACAGTATTTGTATACCTGAACGGCAATCCGGTTTTCGCCGGACCGCAGAAGTTCTGTAATATCGAATTCGGAAATTCCGGCGGAATCTTCGGAATATCCGGCGAACAGGCCGTTGATCCAGACGCGGAAAGCGCTCTGCACTCCGCCGAAATGAAGCAGAATCCGGTCGCCGTTCCATTCTTCCGGGAGCCGGAACGTGCGGCGGCAGGACCCCGTCGGATTGCGTTCGCGGAACGTGGTGTAGTGCTCCGGCGGAGTTCCGGAAATATGCGGCGGATCGCAGAGAAACGGATAGCCGAAGTTGAGATAGACCGGAGTTCCGTAACCGGAAGTTTCAAAGGTCGCAGGGAGAGCGAGGTCGTCCCATGCGGAATCGTCGTAACCGGGAGCTTCAAATCCTTCCGGAAGATGATCCGGATCGGGGGACCAGTGGAATTTCCAGGTGCCGTTCAGGGAAAGAACATAATCATTGATTTCCGAAAGACAGGTCCCTTCCGGGAAATTGAGCTGTGCGGACCGCCGCGCCGTGGTCCGGGGCGGAAGTTTCCCGATGGAAAAGATCCGGGGATCTTCCAGCAGTTCAAGAAGAGTCATAATGCAAACCTCGGGTTCAGAACCGTTTCTTTTTTTTCAGAAAACACATTTCGTTGCAGCGCGGGCAGCGCGTGATATTGGCACTGTCGTCTTTTGCCAGAAAGGAAAGATGACAGCGGGGACAGATGTACAGACGCTCTTTTGCAATGGTCCAGTCATCCGACTGGCGCCGCCGTTCATCGCGGTACCAGAGATAAGCCAGCGTAATGACAAAGAGCGAAAGATAAAGAGTAAACAGGTCTCCGAGCGGGAGAGGTATCATTTTGTTTTCTCCTTCTTCTTTGTACGGATTGCGGTTTGCCAGTCCACGATCACATATTTCAGCCGTTCCAGCTGTTCGCGGGAGAGTCCGGCTCCGGCATGGGCGGCAAGCGCACCCGCCGCCTGAATGTCAAGTTCCGTATTACCGCAGGACTGGATCACCTGAATCCGGGGCGGAAGTTCCGGAAGGTCGGACGGTGTCAGGCGCAGAACCGTACCGCGCTGCGGTGCGGTTCGGGCAATATGGCGGAGGATATCCGGCGAATCCGCAAACGTCCGGCCGTACCAGCACTCCTCGTCCGCGTCGTAGCCCTCGCAGAGCACCTGGAGCTTCTTCCCCATCATGGACTCGTTCCATTCGTCCATGATGCGCGACTGAAGCTCTCCGATGATTTCCGCGCGCTCCTGCGCGACCTCTTTGTCGGGGTATTCCATCAGCGCTGCCTTTGTTCCCTCCTCGGGAGAGAACGCAAACGTTCCGGCGCGCTCGAGCTTGAACTCTTTCAAAAACTCACACAGCTGCTGGAACTCTTCCTCCCCCTCGCCGGGAAGACCCGTAATAAGGCTCGTGCGGATGACAAGCCCCGGAATGCGCGCGCGCAGCTTTTTAAGAAGCTGCTTCACATACTCGCCGTTTCCGCGGCGGTTCATCGCACGCAGGATGTTGTCGTTGATGTGCTGGATGGGAATGTCGAGGTACTTGACGATCTTCGGCTCGTTTGCCAGCACGTCAATCAACTCCTCAGACATTTCGTCCGGATAGAGATAATGTACACGCACCCAGACAAAGCCGTCGATGGCGCAGAGCTTCTGCAGCAGCTCCGCCAGCTTCCGCTCGCCGTACAGATCGATGCCGTAGCGGCTCGTGTCCTGCGCAATGACGATCAGCTCCTTGACGCCGCTGTCCGCCAGATCCTGCGCTTCTTTTAACAGCTCCTCCATCGGGCGGCTGCGGTAGCGGCCGCGCAGCTGCGGGATAATGCAGAACGCACAGTGGTTGTCGCAGCCTTCTGCAATGCGAAGATACGCATAGTGCTCCGGCGTTGTTAAAATGCGCTGCGGCTCCGGCTGAGGGGCGTTGATGTCGCCGAACTCCGAGACGAGCTCACCGGCAAGCACCTTTCCGACCGCTGAAACGATGTCGTAATAAGACCCGGTTCCAAGCACGCCGTCCACCTCCGGCATTTCCTGCACAATCTCCATCTGATAGCGCTGTGCCAGACATCCGGTCACGAGAATCTTGCCGATTCTGCCCTCTTTTTTCATTTCGCCCATCGCCAGGATGTTGTCGATTGCCTCTGCCTTCGCGTCCTCAATGAAGCCGCAGGTGTTGATGATGACGAGGTCTGCCCCGTCCGGGTCCGGCAGAATCTCATAGCCTGCCACGCGCAGCAGAAACAGCATCTGCTCGGCGTTAACCTGATTTTTTGCGCAGCCAAGGCTGATCATGCCAATGCTCTGGCTCATTCCATGTCCTCCCATGTGTCTTCTTGCGTCTGTTCCAGCGAGAGCGACGCCTCATACCGGCGCAGCCCCGCCTGAATGTCGTGATAGCTGTGACCGCGCCGCAGCAGCGCGTCCACGGTTTTCTTGATCTGCTTTGCATCGAGCGTTCTGCCATCCAGCTTCCGACGTAAAAATGTGTCAATCGCGCCGTCCATCTCCGGCAGCTCTTCCAGTGCCTCGTCCCAAAGCTCCTTTGGGATGCCTTTTTCATAGAGGATGCTTTTTGCGCGCGCGGCGCCGTAGCCGCGTAGGCAGGCGCTTCGCACCAGCTGCTTCGCCGTTTCCAGATCGTCGATCAGATGCAGCTCCTCCAGCCACGCAACCGCCGCCTCGGCATCTTCCTCGCTTTCGCCCTTCTGGACCAGGCGCTTTTGCAGTTCCTTTTTGGAAAGCCCGCTTGCAGTTAAGATCCGGACCGCGCGCTCCTTGCAGGAAGCGAGGCTCTGCGCGTTCTCAAGCGCCAGAAACACCTCCGGTGTGACCTCTGCGCCGGGCGTTAAGCCCAGCTCCACCACTTTAAATGCCGGAGCCTTGAGCCGCTTGCCGTCTTCAAAGATCAGGCGCAGATAATTCGGAGAATCCAGCGGCTCAAGCTTTTCAAGTTTCATCGTTGAAGTCGTCTGCCGACACGTTCACCGCTTTGCTTGCCGGTGCAATGGGCGGCTTTGCGCGGCTGCCCTGCAGCTTCCACATATTCTCGCGGACCTCCTGCTCAATGCGGTCCGCCACGTCGGGATGCTCCTGCAGATAGAGCTTTGCGTTGTCTCTGCCCTGTCCGATGCGCTCGTCTCCGATGGAGAACCAGCTGCCGGACTTGTTGATCAGATCCAGCTGCACCGCAAGGTCCACCAGCTCTCCCCACTTGGAGATACCTTCGCCGTACATGATATCGAAAATCGCCTCTTTAAAGGGCGGCGCAACCTTGTTTTTCACAATCTTGGCGCGCGTGCGGTTGCCGACAATTTCGGTGCCGTTCTTAATCGCCTCGGTCCGGCGGATATCAATCCGCACGGAAGCGTAGAACTTGAGCGAGTTGCCGCCCGTGGTTGTCTCGGGGTTTCCGTACATGACGCCGATCTTCATACGAAGCTGGTTGATGAAGATAACAACGCAGTTCGTCTTCGAGATATTGCCGGCAAGCTTGCGAAGCGCCTGGGACATGAGTCTTGCCTGCAGACCGACAAAGGTATCGCCCATCTCGCCTTCAATTTCCGCGCGCGGGGTAAGCGCCGCGACAGAGTCGACGACCACCACATCCACTGCGCCCGAGCGCACGAGCGCGTCCGTAATTTCGAGTGCCTGTTCGCCGGTGTCCGGCTGAGAGACGAGCATGGAGTCAATATCCACGCCGATTCTTGCTGCGTAATCGGGGTCCAGCGCATGCTCGGCGTCTACGAACGCGACCTCGCCGCCGCGCTTTTGCGCCTGCGCCACGATGTGCAGCGCCAGCGTCGTCTTACCGGAGGACTCCGGCCCGTAGATCTCGATGATTCTGCCCTTCGGCACGCCGCCGATGCCGAGCGCCGCGTCCAGTGCCAGAGAGCCGGTCGGAATCGCTTCCACGTTCATCTCCGGCCGGTCGCCCAGGCGCATGACCGTGCCCTTGCCGAAGTTCTTTTCAATCTGGGAGATTGCCGTCTCCAGTGCCTTTTTCTTATCGCTCAGAGGAGCCTCGGGTTTCTTCTTTTCTACTGCCATAGCCAACAGCCTTCCTTTTCTGTTTTTCTACAGTATAGCACAGGGCGCGCCATAAATCAAACGTTTGTTTGATAAATTATCTTCCGCTCAAACTTCCGGCTTTTTCGCCGAAACGGCGCGCACCACGCCCCGCAAATCCTTGCGCAGCGTCACATCTTCATACCCAGCTGCCTGCAAAAGCTCCGTCAGCGCCGTCTCCTGTCCGAAGCCAAACTCGAAGCAGATCGTTCCGCCGGGGCGCAGCGCCGCGTCAAAATTCCTGAGAATTGCCCGGTAAAAATCCAGACCGTCCGCGCCGCCCTCAAGCGCCAGATGCGGCTCGTATGCCCAGACGGACACGTCGAGCTTCGCCATCTCCTGCGTGGTTACATACGGCGGATTGGACACAATCAGATCAAACTGCCCCAGAAATCTGGGCGCCGGCTGCAAAACATCCACAGAAAACGCCGTCACGCGGCTTTTGAGCCGCAGATTTGCCACATTCTGTTTTGCCACGCGAAGCGCCGGCTCTGAGATATCCGCCAATGTCACACGGGCAGTCTCCACACAGTGTGCAATCGCAAGCCCGATGCAGCCCGAGCCTGTGCACAAATCCAGGACCCGCTGCGGCGCGGGATAGGTTCTTGCCGCCTCGATTGCCAGATCTGTCACAGCCATCGTATCGTCGCGCGGAATGAGAACATCCGGCGTCACAAGAAACGGCAGCCCGTAAAAGCTCCATTCGCCAAGAATATAGGCAAGCGGCTCTCCGGCGAGAATCCGGGCGAGAAACCCGTTCAGCTTCTCTTCAATTTCCTCCGAAGCATAAAGCTCCCGGTCGGCAAGCAGCGCCGCGACGGATTTGCCGGAGGCAAGCGAAAGAAGCTCGCGCGCGTAGACAGAGGCATTGTCCCCCTGGCTCGGGCGCAGCGCCTTGCGCGCATTTAAGTAGAGCTCGCCGTATTTTTTTACCATCGGTCCGCGCCTTCCTGCTCGGGAAGCACCAGCGTCAGCGCCTCGATGGCGACCTCAATCATGGAGTCGTCCGGCTCATTTGTCGTAAAGAGCTGGAACCACATGCCGGGCGCGGTCAGCGCGCGCGTGAGCGCATTGTCGTGCCGGGCGACGAGGCGGTTGAACTCATACGCAATTGCCACGATAAACGGCAGCATCACCAGCCGCGAAAGCATACGCAAAACTGTATTTCCGATCGGGAAAATGGCGCTGAACACGGCAGAGACCAGAATGGAAATGATAATCACAACGAACAGGAAGCTCGTGCCGCAGCGCGGATGGAGCCTTGTCTGCGGACGAACGTTCTCGACCGTCAGCGGCAGCTCCGCTTCATAGCAGCGGATGGTCTTATGCTCTGCGCCGTGATAGGAAAAAACGCGTTTCATGTCCGGCGTTTTGGAAATAAAAATCATGTAAGCAAGGAAAATAAGGATACGGAACAAGCCCTCAACAAGGCTGCGCAGCACCGCGTGCTCCTTCAGCCCCGGAATAAAGCCGGCGAGCAGCGTCGGAAGCAAAATGAAAAGCCCGACCGATAGCGCAATGCCCAGCACAACCGAGAGATAGACCACAACCTTTTCGATTTTCTCGGAGCCGATTTTCTGTTCCAGCCATTTTTCAAACTTCGAAGGCTCGCTCGCTTCCTCGGGGAAAAAGTCCGCCGAGTACATGAGCGCCTTCACGCCGTTGACCATGGACGAACCAAAGTTCACCACGCCGCGGATAAACGGCAGCGTGAGAAAGCCCGTCTTCTTTTTGATCGGCTCGACTTTTCGCACCAGACCCTCAGGTCCGCGCACAACAATAGCGCGCTTGTCGGGTCCCTGCATCAGGATGCCTTCAATGAGCGCCTGCCCGCCAATGAGCGTTTTGAATTTCTCCTGGCTGGCAGGCTGGTTGTTTTTCTGCATATAGTGCCTCTATTCTTCCCCCGTGGGGATGGAAATGGTAACAAGGGTACCGCCGCCCTCGGCATTTTCCAGCGTGATCGTGCCGCCGTGCATGGTGACAATTTCCTCGCACACGGCAAGGCCGATGCCGCTGCCGCGCGCCTTCGAGCTGCCCTTGTAAAATTTCATCTTGACGTGCGGCAGTTCCTCTTCGGGGATGCCGGGACCGTAGTCGCGGATGCGCACCACGATCTGCCCGTTTTCCAGACTGATTGACGCCGTGATGCGCTTGCCGTCGCCGCCATGCTTTGCCGCATTGTCGAGGACATTCAGAAACACCTGCCGCATGCGCGCCACGTCGCACGGAATCTCCGGTATTTCTTCCTCGCACGGCTCGTATTCGAGCGTGATGCCCTCCTGCCGCAGACGCGAACCGTACATGAACACCGTATCTTCAAACTCGGCAAGAAGATCCGCCTTTTCCACATTCAGCGTGAACCTGCCGTCCTGCATGCGCGTAAACTCCAAAAGCTCCTCGACCATGCCGGTCAGCCGCTTCGCCTCGCGCAGAATAATCAGCATGCCGCGCCGGGTCTCTGGCTCTAAATTGCCGGAGGAAAGCAGCGTCTCGCCCCAGCCGCTGATGGCCGTCAGCGGGGTGCGCAGCTCGTGGGACACGGAGGAGATGAACTCCGTCTGTATTTTTTCGCTTTGACTGATCTTCAGGGACATGTTGTTGATGTTGTCCACCAGCTGGCCCAGCTCGTCGGAGTATTTGTTGCTGATCTGGATGCCGTAGCTGCCGGAGGAAATGCGCTTGGCGGCCTCGGACACCTCCGCCACCGGCGTCACCACGTTGTTGATGAAGATCAGGTTGGATACGAAGATCAGAAAGATCACCGCCGCGATGATGGCGGCGATCACCAGCACCGTCAGCCAGAGCTGCTGGTCCATCAGATGGGTGGAGGTGACGTAGCGCATAACGCCCACCACCGCGCCGTTGTAGAACAGGGGGCTGGACACGGCCAGAATGTTCTCGCCGGTCAGGGGGTCCCGGCCGGTGAATGTGGCGGTTTTGCCGGTTTCCACGGCGCGATTCACATCCATCGTGGCGGGGGTGCTGCCGGCCACGGCCCCTCGGGTGGACAGCTCCACCTGGCGCTTGCCGTTGATAAATTGCAGCTCCACGGTCTTGCCCAGGCTGTCGCTGGTGGCAAAGTCCGCGGTGTACTGGGCGGCCCGGCGGTAATACTCGCTGTAGCTGCCCATGCTGTAGGCGCTGAAAT
>ERZ827150.3269-NODE-3269-length-16056-cov-14.735267_pt1 | contig 16056 bp, 9 predicted proteins | sample MGYA00519779_ERZ827150 | MGnify/ENA primary metagenome ERZ827150 (study PRJEB31778, sample SAMEA3449267) | human gut metagenome | biome: human gut; feature: human-associated habitat; material: faeces | place: United Kingdom | collected 2010/2012 ...
AGATAGAAAAGGATGGAACGGTGCATCTGACCATCATTCCGGGTAAGGTAAAGACCATCAACCTTTGAAGGGCCTTGAAGAGAACAGAAAATGAAACGGAACAATGATCCGGAAGTAAGATAATATATTGAAAAAAAGAGAAGCTGTCTCAAACTTGAATTACAAGATGAGACAGCTTCTTTTTTATTGTTTCATTTCACGCAACGCTTTACATAATTGATCCGGGCAGGAGGTGGAGCGGTTTCCGCATTTTACACCTTCCAGTTTCTGTAAGACCTCTTCCACTTTCATTCCTTTCACCAATCGGCTGATACCTTGTAAGTTTCCATTGCATCCGCCCCAAAAGAAAACTTGTTGAATAACGTCATCTTCTACTTCCACTTCGATGTGGCTGCTGCAAGTGCCTTGCGTCTTATAGGTTATTTTCATTTTATTCTTCCTCTTCAGATGCAGGTTTCATGTTTGTATAAACGGTCTGAACATCATCAAATTCTTCCAGACGCTCTACCATCTTGTCTAGAGTTTCACGTTGTTCAGGAGTCACATCTTTTAAGTCATTGGGAATATATGTGAAATCACCACCCACTTCTTCGAAACCACATTCTTCCAAGTGTTTCTGAATTGCTGCGTAGCTCTTCGGATCACCATAGATGGTGATAGTTCCTTCTTCTTCATCTTCGTCGAACTCATCCTCTACATTATAGTCAATCAAATCCAGGATCAGTTCTTCCATATCCATTCCTTCTTTCTTCTTGAAAGTAAATACACATTTATGGTCGAACAAGAAAGCTAAGGAACCGGTAGTACCCAAGTTTCCACCGAATTTGTTAAATACTGAACGCACATCTGCTACGGTACGGGTAGTGTTGTCTGTCAATGTATCAACAAATACAGCTACTCCGTGAGGACCATATCCTTCGTAAGTCATACCTTTGTAGTCACTGGTATCTTTACCCATTGCATTCTTAATGGCGCGTTCAATGTTATCCTTCGGCATGTTTTCACGCTTACAAGTAGCGATCACACCACGTAGGGTCGGGTTATTTTCGGGTTCCGGACCACCTGCTTTTACAGCTATAGCGATTTGTTTACCCAGTCTTGTAAATGTTTTGGCCATGTGGCCCCATCTTTTCAGCTTTGTAGCTTTTCTATATTCAAATGCTCTTCCCATTGGATTGTAGTTTTATAATGGTTATTTTTATTATTATCTTAGTTTTGCACCTAGTTTGTTTTCCAGGTTAGCAATCAGTTTGGACATGATCTTGTCAATCTGTTTGTCGTTCAGTGTTGCGCTTTCATCCTGTAACAAGAAGCTCACTGCATAACTTTTTTTACCCGGTTCCAGATTCTTGCCTTCATAAACATCAAACAATTCTACTTCTTTCAGCAGTTTCTTTTCAGTCTCATAGGCTATTTTTTCGATTTCTGCAAACTGTATGTTCTTGTCAATCAACAAAGCCAAGTCACGTTTCACAGCCGGGAACTTGGAAAGTTCTTTAAAGTTGACTTTAGCCGACTTGATGGCTTTCATCAGTTCTTTCCAGTTGATTTCTGCATAATATACCTCATTGTCTATATCGAATGCTTTTTGAATCTTCTTGCTGATGATGCCGAAGGTGGCCAATAACTTGCCGCCACGTGTGTGTACGCTGATGGCTGTTGAATAGATATCGTTGGTCAGGTTGCCGAATACCACGTTGCCGAAATTCAATCCCAAACGGGTAAAGATGTTCAGCACGTATGCTTTTAATTCGTAAACACTGCTGTTTTCATCGGGATGGGCCCATGAATTGCTGACGCGTTTGCCGGTTACCCACAATCCTAAATGATATTCTTCAGCATAAGCCGCAAGCACTTTTTCCGGGTTTTTCTTTTCTGCATTATAAAAATAGCAGTTACCGAATTCAAAGAATTTCAAATCGGCGTTCTTACGATTGGCATTGTGCTGGATACTTTCCAAACCACCGAATAACAAAGTTTGACGCATCACGTTCAAATCGTTACTCAATGGGTTCATCAAGTAAACCAAATTTTCGTTCTTGTATGTTTCCGACCCTTCGTAATAGGAAGCGGCGGTCAGTGAATTGTTCAGTATTTCATTGAAACCACAACCTACCAGTTGCTCTGAAATCAGATTTTGTAATTTCTGGGAGTAATCCACTTCACCTTTGGTGGTCAGGCTGGATTTCAAGGTAGTAGGAATCTCCACATTATTATATCCGTAGATACGGAGAATGTCTTCTACTACATCGCAATCACGTTGCACATCCACACGATAGGGGGGAACTTGTAAAGTCAAGCCTTCGGGTGTTTCGTTCACAATCTTCATTTCAAGACTGGTGACAATGCTCTTTATGGTTTCCACCGGTATGGTTTTTCCTATCAGTGAGTGGACTTTCTCATAATTCAGCTCTACTGTAAAATCGGCTATCGGGGCAGGGTAGTTGTCTTTAATTTCAGAAGAAATAGTACCTCCTGCCAGTTCTTGAACCAGTAAAGCCGCTTCTTTCAATGCATAAATAGTTCCGTTGGGGTCAATACCACGTTCGAAACGGAAAGAAGAGTCTGTGCTCAATCCATGGCGACGGGCTGTTTTACGTACCCAAGTCGGGTTGAAATAAGCGCTTTCCAAAAATACATCTACTGTCTGCTCGGTTGTTCCCGAATCCAGACCACCGAATACGCCGGCAATGCACATCGGTTCTTCTGTGTTGCATATCATCAGGTCCTTGTCGGATAATTTGCGTTCCACTTCGTCCAAAGTAACGAATGTAGTACCTTCGGCAACAGTCTTCACTACAATCTTACCACCTTTAATCTTATCTGCATCAAAACAGTGCAGGGGCTGGCCGTATGCGTGAAGGATGTAGTTGGTGATATCCACGATATTATTGATAGGACGTACTCCAATCAGGCGTAATTTGTTTTGCAGCCATTCGGGACTCTCTTTTACAGTTACCCCTTTTATGGAAACTCCGGCATAACGCGGACATGCTTCCGTATTCTCTACTTCAATGGCGATGTCCATATCATGGTTATCCACTTTAAACGCTTCTACAGACGGACGTTTTAAAGTGGCTTGTTTGCCGTTTTGAATCAGGTAGGCATACAGATCTCGGGCCACGCCGTAATGTGAGCAGGCGTCCGCACGGTTCGGGGTGATATCCACTTCCAGTACGTATTCGCTTTTGATATTGAAATAATCTTTAGCGGGAGTACCCGGAACAGCATCCGCCGGCAGTACGATGATACCTTCGTGGCTGTTTCCGATACCGATTTCGTCTTCGGCACAGATCATACCCATAGATTCAATTCCGCGGAGCTTTGATTTCTTGATGGTAAAACATTCTTCGCCATCGTATAGTTTGGTGCCCAATGTGGCAACCACCACTTTCTGTCCGGCAGCTACGTTAGCGGCTCCACAGACAATCTGTACCGGTTCGCCTTGTCCCAAATTCACAGTAGTAACATGCATGTGGTCTGAATTGGGATGAGGTTCGCAAGTCAGCACTTCGCCGATGACAATACCTTCCAGACCACCTTTAATTGTTTGGACTTCTTCTACGCCTCCGGTTTCCAAACCGATGGAAGTCAGCGCCTCGGCCACTTCATCCGGTGTCAAATCGAAGTTGACGTATTCTTTCAGCCAATTATAAGAGATATTCATATATGATATTTTTTATGTATTTCAAAATGACCTGCAAATTTAGTAATTATTTTCTTTTATCCTGTTATTTATCCATCACAGATTACTCAGATTAACACAGATTTTTCTTTGAGGGAAATAATCCGTGTTAATTCTGTGAGGGATAAATAAATGTCAGAACGGTAAAGGTCCTTCGGGAATAGGGGCTCCGAACGGATTATTGTCGGCAGGTGCGGCATCAGGAGATGGGGGAGGTACACTGTTGCCGCCACCGTTCATTTTGGAACGGATAATACCCGGTGCCTCACCCGGCATAGGCACGATGACATCATCGTCCGGATTCTGGAAGCGGGCGAATTCGCCACGGAAACGCAGCAGTACATCACCTACGGCACCGTTACGGTGCTTGGCGATAATGATTTCTGCCATACCGTGCAAGTCGTTCCCTTTTTCATCCGAGTAGATTTTATAGTATTCCGGGCGGTGGATAAAGCATACCATATCGGCATCCTGCTCAATAGCTCCGGATTCACGGAGGTCACTGAGCTGGGGACGTTTTCCGTCAATACCCTCACGACTTTCCACACCACGGTTCAGCTGGCTCAGTGCGATGATGGGGATGTTCAGTTCTTTGGCTAACCCCTTCAGTGAACGTGAAATGGTACTGACCTCTTCCTGACGGCTACCGAATGACATTCCACTGGCATTCATTAACTGAAGGTAGTCAATGATAATGATTTTTACTCCATGCTCGCGTACAAGCCGTCGTGCTTTGGTGCGTAATTCAAAGACGGACAAGGATGGTGTGTCATCCACATACATCGGAGCATCGTATAATTCTTTTATTTTATAATCCAATTGTCCCCATTCATACGGAGCCAACTGGCCGCTCTTGATTTTCTCACCCGGAATTTCGCACACGTTGACAATCATACGGTTGACTAACTGTACGTTGGACATTTCAAGAGAGAACAAAGCCACAGGGATTTTCGCATTTACCGCCATGTTCTTTGCCATGGAAAGCACAAAAGCCGTTTTACCCATAGCGGGGCGGGCGGCAATAATCACCAGGTCGGAATTTTGCCAGCCCGAGGTCATTTTGTCCAATGCATGGAAACCGCTTTCCAGACCACTCAGCCCGTCCGTTCGTGCCGCCGCTTTTTGAAGCATCTCATACGCTTCCTGGATGACAGGGTTGATTTGCGTATAATCCTTCTTCATGTTCTGCTGCGAGATTTCGAACAGTTTTCCTTCCGCTTCCTGCATCAGGTCGTCCACGTCTTGGGTTTCGTCGAAAGCCTTTGTCTGGATGTTGCTGGTAAAGGTAATCAGTTCGCGTGCAAGAAACTTCTGCGCGATGATACGTGCGTGATATTCTATGTGTGCGGAAGAGGCTACCTTGCCGCTTAGCTGTGTTATGTAAAAAGGACCGCCTGCATCTTCCAGTTCACCGGTGCTGCGTAATTGTTCGGCCACAGTCAAGATATCGACTGGTTGCTGGCGTAAAGCCAAAGAGGTAATAGCCGAATAAATAAGTTGGTGACGGCGTTCATAAAAAGATTCGGGACGAAGAATCTCACTTACTAATGAGTAAGCATCTTTTTCTATCATTAAGGCTCCCAATACAGCTTCCTCCAGCTCAGGTGCCTGGGGCTGTAAATGTCCGTATTCGTCAACAGGCTTTGCTTTCGAAGTTTTGGGAGTACGTGTCATTTTTCTCGTTTCTGCCATTGTCGTCTGTTTAAAGTAGGGCAAAGATAGAACTTTTTGCTGAGTTGGACACTCGTCCATTCCCAAAAATAATAAAAGAAATATGAACCTGAATCTACGGAGAAATGAACAATCTGGACAGTAAATGGTTTTTTTATATGGTAAAATGAAAAGTTTGTTCTATATTTGGCGCTCTGTCCGGATAAAAGATGGCGTGCATCTTTGTAGAACGGGCAACAATCTAACGAAACACACTAAAAATAACTATTTAAAGAACAGAATATGATTACATTTCCTAATGCAAAGATTAATTTGGGACTTAATATTGTAGAAAAGCGCCCGGATGGATACCACAATCTGGAAACCATATTTTATCCGATAAACCTGCAAGACGCTCTGGAAGTGACGCGGCGGGAAAACAATGACAAAGAATACACTTTACACATAAGCGGATCTCCTTTGGAGGGTGAACCCGAAGATAATCTGGTAGTAAAAGCCTATAAGTTATTAAAAAAAGACTATCCCGGACTGTTGCCGGTAGATATACACATGTACAAGCATATACCGGCGGGTGCCGGACTAGGTGGCGGATCATCAGATGCCGCTTGTATGATAAAGCTTCTGAATGATAAATTTTCATTGGGACTCAGTACGGAACGGATGGAGGAATATGCGGTAAAACTAGGGGCAGACTGTTCTTTTTTCATTCGGAACAAACCTGTTTTCGCTACCGGAATAGGGAATCTGTTCGAGCCTGTGGAATTGTCATTAAAGGGATACCACATAATTTTGATTAAACCTGATATCTTTGTGTCCACCCGGGATGCGTTTGCCGAAATAAAGCCTGTGCGTCCGGCTGTTTCTTTGAAAGAAATTGTAAAGCAACCTATGGAAACATGGAAAAACAGTATGAAGAATGATTTTGAAGATAGTGTCTTCAAAAAGTTCCCTGAGATTGCTGCTATAAAAGATGAATTGTATGATTTGGGGGCAGTGTATGCCGCCATGAGTGGCTCGGGGTCTTCCGTCTATGGTATTTTCAAAGCACCGATAGAGAATGTGGAAGATAAATTCTGTGGATGCTTTTGCAGACAGAGAGCGTTGGAATAGTGTGGCAGATCAGTGGTTAGTGATTAGTGGACTGCGCTGTCATGCCGCAGGTATTAACCACTAACCACTATAGTCTATCTTTTACATAGTGCCTTGAAATCACAATAGGTACATTTTTCTATGATTTCTGTTTGGGTAAATGATTTTTCCGGATTAAATATCTCTTCTAATAATCCTTGAAGTCGTTCACGGTATTCTTTTTCATATTTACTGAAATCTTCCACAGCCTCTTTGGGCTTTCGTGGCTCGCCCATTTGTATAACGGGAGAATAGGTTTCTGTAGCGGCCCGATGAATATAGAGAAGGGCCGGAGCTATCTTCATCGTTGGTTGCTTGCGGCACATGATGGCGGCATACAGGAACGTCTGGAATACATAGTTGGAACGTTTCTTGTCCGGAATAAACAGAGATTCCACATGGGGTGGGGTGTCTGCATCACCGCCTGTCTTGTAGTCCACAATACGGAGTGTGCCATCCTTGCTGTCCATACGGTCAATAATTCCCCCGATACGTGATTTTATGACTCCTTTGGGTGTTTGTATGTCGATGGGTTCATCCACTTCCATTTCCGATGCAATAAAAGTGAAGGGAGCGTAACGTAAATCATTTTGTAAAAGTTGTTTTAAATATCTTGCAATAACGGCAGAGTTGATAAGTTGTACGCCGTTATATTCCGGTTTCTCGTTTTGCGGAACATTAAAGAATAATTTCTTGAATGCTGTATCCACATAATCTTGCAGCTTCACTTCATTGCGTAGCAACGTTTCCAATGCTTCCTTATTAATGACTTTGCCATGAGTGGTCAGGTCTTTATAAATATGTTCGGCTGCGTAATGGAAAATACTTCCGAATGTGGCGGAATCTATTTCTGCACTCACTTCATCGGGGGCGGAGAGGCCGGCTACATACCTATAATAAAATTTTAAAGGACAATCCAGGTAATAATTCAAGGCTGATGGAGAAAATTTTGCTTTGGGATTGGCACGGACATCAAACAGGCTTTGCATCCGGCGCATGACATCCGGGGTCTTTTCTACAGTGATAGGCGAGGTGCCTTGGGGGGACTGTCCGGCCTCCAGAAACTGACGTGTGATGGGGTGAGGCCATTCAATAAGAAATTGCAGCATGAAACGGCTCCATTCGCCGCGGTTCAGTCCGTCCGAACTGGTATTGTACATCAAGGTAATCCTTTCTGCCCGTTGCAGCAGACGATAGAAATAGTATGCATATACGGCAATTTTATGCTCTATAGTAGTCATTCCGAAAGCTTTGCGCAGGTTGTAAGGAATAAAGGAAGAGTCTCCTCCCGATTTGGGAAGCTGCCCTTCATTGACCGATAGTAATACCAAGTGGCGGAAATCCAGGTTACGTGTTTCCAATACCCCCATGACCTGCATACCAATGGCCGGTTCGCCATGGAATGGAATATTGGTCGCTGACAAGACCTTGACCAGCAATCGCCGGAATGTTTCGCTCTGTACGGTTAATTCATCTTCTTCTATCAGTGTGCGGAACCGGTTGATGGTGGTATAGGCTTTGAAAAGCGACTCCCGGTAAAGTTGGTTGAATGCATCTGTGTCTTCGGTACCGGAAGTGTTTGCCTGGTAAATGCCTGCCACTTGCTGCAAAGTTTCGGACAGGCGTATGCACAGATTCAGGTTTCCGGAAAGCGGAGTGAAAAGCCGGGTAAGGAATTCATCTTTACCCAATTCGCCGGGTAACGGATAGAAACGGTTGTTCCGGGTCAGTTCTTTTTCCAACAATTCGGCTTGACCGGTGAGTTGCCGGGTATAGGGGTGTTTTAACAGTGTAACAACCGATTGAAACGTGTAGCGGCCGCTTTTGAAATTAAATCCGTGGGTATGCAACTCCAGTAAGGCGATGAGGAAACTATATACAGGAGTTTGCGATAACGGAAATCCCATGGTGATATTGACATGTTTTACTTCTGCCGGCAATGAATGGAGGACCGGTTGAAGCAATGCTTCGTTACACAATACGACTGCGGTTTCCTTTTCCGGTGTAGTCAGATTGTTTCGTATCCATTGAGGCAGGTAACGGGCTTGTGCATTTTCAGTAGAAGATGCGATGTAGTGTACCTCTTTAGGTTTCGAGAGATTTTTGAATAACTCACCGGACAAAGGAGAAGGAAAGTCGCGTAAGTTCCGGCGGATAAACTCTCCGGCTTCATGGGTGACGGCTTGTCTGTTTTCCTTCATATAAAATTCGTCGTAATCCCAATAAAAAACAGCTTTCCCGACATCTTTCAATTGGGTGAACAACGTATGTTCTACTTTGTTCAGTACATTAAATCCTACAAAAACATATTTCTCGTATGGAAGTTTGTCCACATCCAGATGCTCTATGACGTGGCGGTACATCATTCCTTCGTAGGCAATGTTTTGAGAAGCTAAGGATTCACGGAACCCTTTGTAGATGTTTCCCAATACGTCCCATAAAGAGATAAACCGTTCTTTCAGCGCTGTTCTCCGTTCGATGGAGAAGTTCTGGAAGAACTGCCGGATAGCTTCTTCCTGCTCATCGTCAATGAAGGTGTAGTCGTCCATTATGTTGCGCAGATCCTGTAAATTGGAAAACAGTTTGTCGGTATCCACTTTATTTTTGTCGGCATCGTCAAAATCACTGATCAGCATTTCTCCCCAAAAATAGAAATCATCCAGTGTTTCCGTACTTTGAGTTTCCCGTCGGAATATCTTATAAAGTTCGCATACCAGTTTTACCGGATCACCCACTTCCCACGGAGAAAGGCTACGGAACAATTCGCTGATGCTGACGTATGCGGGCGACCAAATAGGTGAATCCGACTCTTGGGCGAGATACTCATTAAAGAAAAGTCCGGCACGTTTGTTAGGAAAAACCACGGCTGTATGTGCCAGGTTTCCTTCCGTATGTTTATATAAATCGGCTGCTACCAGTTTCAAAAAGCTTTCCATTATTCTATTTCCTCCAGTTCGTTGTTAAATACATACCATAAATAGCCACGGATATGCTCATATCCCATATCCGATAATAAATCCATATATTCTTTCACCTGCTTGTTGTAAGCTTTCCGCTTTTTACCGAATTTAAAGTCCACCACAATCACCTCTCCGTCTTTCATCATCACGCGGTCCGGACGGCGGGTTTGCAGCACTCCTTTTTCCCGATAAATAATGGCACACTCATTGTATAGTTCCCAGCGGCCCGAATACCATTCTTTGACCAGCGGATGCTTCAAAGCCCATTCGGTGAGTTTTCGTATTTGTTCCTCCTGTTGTGCCGACTCTATGATTCCTTCGAAACGCAGGCGTTCTATGGCGGGAGGCACATCGTCCGTGGTACGGATTACGGAGAACAGATTATGCAACAACTGTCCTTGCCGGATGTATTTGTCTTCCGTCTCCTCTTCTCCCCGGATAAATTCGGCAGAACGGTTGGACTGTTTGAATTCGATGTTGGTTTCCAGCGTTTCCAGATGGATAGGCAAACGTCGGGCTACAGTCAGCAGCTTGTTGCCGGATACTTGTTTTTCCTCTTCGTGAGATGAGAGATAGAGCGTTCCCAGTTCGTATATTTCTTCTCCGGTGGCATAGCTCTTTCCGGTCATGTCGGATAAGGCACTTCCCAACAATTCGGATACCGTTCCTTTCTGTTCCGCCTTTCCATATATAATCAAGTTCTTTTTGGCACGGGTAAATGCCACATAAAGCAGGTTCAGATTATCCACCCATAATTGCAAGCGTTCATTCAGGAACTCTTCCCGATAAATGGATTGCTGCATGGCTGTGGAATAGTTGATGGGAACAATGTCAAGATCGCTAAACGGAGCTTGCCGGGGAGCACACCATACCAGATGATTGTAAGTCTCATTCTCCATTTTCCAGTCGCAGAAGGGTAGCAGTACGGTATGGTATTCCAATCCTTTGGACTTGTGGATGGAGAGAATGCGAATTCCTTCCACCTCGCCGGAAGGGATGGTCTTGCTGCCTAGTTTTTCTTCCCAGTAGGTGATAAAAGCGGATAATTCGGAAGAATTGCTTTGCAGATATTCCGTCACGGCATCAAAGAAGGCGCACAGATAGGCATCCTGTTGTTCGATGCAGGACATCTGGAACAGATTGAAAAGTTTTTCCATCAGCTCATACAGTGGCATGAGGCGAAGCTGCTCCGCTTCTTTTATGAAATCGAATGGCAGATAATCATCTATTTCGTTCAGCAATAGAGTGTTGAGGTCTATTCCTTTATGTAATACTTCATTCTGATAGGCAGCAGCCAGTTGTGCCTTGGCAATCCGGTTTTCGGGTTGTGACAAGTAGCGCAGGCCATCCATTATCATACATACCGCCAGTGAGGCATCCAGTCGGAATGCCTCATCGGATACGATTTTGTAAGAGGTGTTCTTGTCGAAGTAATCGGCTATTAAAGGAATGCTTCTGTTCTTGCGCACCAGGATGGCAATATCTTTCAGTTGCACGCCCTGCGCCACAAGTAGCTCCACTTCTTCTCCTAGGTGGTACAGGGTGTTTTCCATATAGGTCATGTCTTCCGTATCCGATAGAAATTCCACTTTGACATACCCTTTTCCGGGATCTTTGTATGTTTCCTGACACACGTCGTTGTAGGCTTCCTTCAGTTCCTTGCATTCCTTTTTTTGTTCTTCCTTGTAAATGTTGTTCAACACCTCGCAGGCGGCTGTAAACACTTCGTTGTTGAAGTGAATGATGTTTGCGGCACTCCGGCGATTGGTGGTCAGTGTCTTTACTTTGACGGGAAAGGCTTCGATGTTTGTTTTCAATCCGTTCAGTATGCCCCAGTCACCGTTTCTCCAGCGGTAGATGGATTGTTTCACGTCTCCTACAATCAAGCTGTCTGCTCCTTGGGACAGTCCTTCGAGCAGCAACAGACGGAAATTGTCCCATTGCATACGCGAAGTGTCCTGAAATTCATCGATCATTACGTTGCGTATGGTTGTTCCTATCTTTTCGAATACAAACGAGGAATCTCCTTCTTTTACCAGGTTATGAAGCAACGCGTTGGTATCCGACAGCAGGAAGCGGTTGTTTTCATGGTTCAATTCGCGTACCTCTTCGTCTATATTGGCCAGCAGACGGATATTGTTTACGTGGCGCAGGGAGAGTTGGCAGGAATTGGCCAGCATATTGTTCCGGCTTCTGTATTTTTCCGATTCATTCAGCAGAGGAATCAGTTCTTTTTCTGCCAGACCTAGGATAGCGTTGCGTATGGGGGAGGTTTTTTTCACCCATTCGTCGGGGCAGTCCAGACATTTTTCCACTGTTACATTGCGGACACTGTCATCCAGTTTACCCGATTGTAATTTATTAAAATAGCTGGCTATACCTCGGGAGCCGTTTTTCAAATCTTCTACTTTCACCCCGTTTGTATCCAATATTCCGAAGAATTGGTCGGCAAATCCTTTCATTTGTTCCTGCACCTCTTCCAAAATGGCTTGCAGCGTTTCGCGGTAATTCTTGATACAGTCTTTGTCCCGTAATTTTTCCCGTAGTCCGTTTCCTTTTTCTATATATCCTTCATCGAAGATGTTTCGTCCGAAATTCTTTATCTCACCGGAAACATTCCACCTCTTGTCATCGGCTATTCTTTCTTCTATGTATTCCAACAGCCAATAGAGTACGGGAGATTGTCGGTCCAGCTTTTCTATCATGGAGTCCACGGCATCACTCAGAACTTCCATATTGTTCAGTTCGATATTCAGATTGGCACCCAATTCCAGCTCCCGTGCCAAATTGCGCATCACCGACTGGAAGAATGAGTCAATGGTTTCCACTCGGAAGCGGCTGTAATCGTGTATCATGTAGTGCAGTGCCGTACCGGCGGCTGTCCTTATGTCTTCTTGGGGCATTTCCAGTTCTTCTGTGATTTTCTGTAAATAGGGATCAGAATCCTTATCCTTTATCCATATTCCGTATAGCTGACTCAGAATCCGCTCTTTCATTTCGGTAGTGGCCTTGTTGGTAAAAGTCACAGCCAGTATATTACGGTATGCCCGTGGGTTCTGTATCAGCAGTTTTATATATTCCACGGCCAGTGTGAATGTTTTTCCCGAACCGGCAGAGGCTTTATAAACTAATAATTCAGGAGAATGTTTCATTTTAAATAATTTGCTAATTTGCTAATGGCTGCGCTGTGTACCGGATGGTAATTGGCTGACACATTAGTACATTTTTATTTTTAATTAAAAACCAGCACAAAAACAGTGGCCTGTCCCTTTTCCTTGTAAGGCAGCAGGGTCAGTGTGCCACCGCTCAGTCTCATGATTTGTTTGCTCAGGCTCAGTCCGATGCCGCTTCCTTCCTCTTTGGTCGTGAAGAAAGGTACAAAAATTTGTCCGGCTGCATCGGGAGGAATGGCGGGACCGTTGTTGGCTATCTCTATACGGATACTTTCTTGCGGATCACAATAAGCTTTCAAGGTGATCTTTCCGTCGGGAGCATTACCTATGGCTTGAATCGCATTTTTCAGCAGATTCGTAACCACTTGGGCTATCAGGTTCTCGTCGGCAAAGACTATCAGGTCTTCCCGGGCTTCGAGGATGGAAAGGGTGATGTTGGGGCATGGATGCTGGTGCTGTGCCAGTCGGATCATCCGTTCCAGGAAAGGACGGACATAGAACAGCGATGGTTCAGGTGATGGCAGTCGTGTCAGTTTGCGATAAGACATGACAAAATTTATCAATCCTTTACCTGTAGAGTGAATCGTTTCCAGCCCTTGTTTCATTTCTTCATTTTCTGCTCCGGGAAGAGCCAGCAGTGTTTCGCTGAGGGAAGTCACCGGGGTCAGGGAATTCATAATTTCGTGTGTCAGCACGCGGGTAAGGCGTATCCATGAATCTATTTCCCGTTCATCCAATTCCCGATTGATATCACTCAAGGCAATAATGCGGAGTTCCTCGTCTTTGATACGGATGCCGGACACCCGTAAGGCAAGATGCACCGTTCCCCGTTCCGTATTGAACTGAATTTGCAGCTTGTCACCCGGAACTGCTTTTTCCAAAGCAGTCATCAGTTCATCCGAGATGCGGGAGAGTTGTTTGACATGAGTCAGAACATCCAGCCCCAACAGATTCATGGCCTCTTTGTTCTTTTGATAAACGGAGCCTTTGCTGTTCAGTACCACTATGCCGGTTTCTACAAAGTCCATGATGAGCTCATAATACTTCTCGCGTTGTGCCGTTTCCTGTTTTACATTGTACAAAATACGTGCGATACGGTTCAGCATGACATTGACCATGGAAGAATCGCCAGGGGAGGCATGTTCGTAAAAACGAACAGCGGGGTCGTCGTTTTCGATGGCGTCGAGCAGAAAGGCTATCTTCCGGGTATTAAAAGTGTACAGGCGGTAAAACCAGCCTATGGAAACGAGGAATGAAGGTACGATTACGCATAGCCACAACCAGTTGCGCTGCTGGATTAGTAAGGTGCAGGCAATGGCTAGAACCAGTACGGTAAATAGGCGGAAGAAGAATTGTTTCACAGCTTAATTATTTATTATTTCGTTTGAATGTTCCTTTAGTTCCTGTTTAAAAATAGATTATTGTTATTTGTTTTGTCATCCTGAACCATCGTGAAGAATGAGATGAGATAATAGGTCATAATCCGAATTTTTTCATCTTATTATAAAGCGTCTGCCGGGTAATTCCCAACTGTGCCGCTACAGCCGAGAGGTTTCCGTTGCATTTCTCTATCGCTTTCTGAATCATTTGCAATTCCATCTCCTCCAGAGTTGAGACACTTGTTTCTGTCGCAGGAGCCGCTATTTTTCGGGGAAAATGAAAATGTTCCTCACTCAATATACCATCTTCATTGATAATGACCGCTTTCTCTACGGCATGTTCCAGTTCGCGTATGTTTCCATACCACGGATATGTCCGTAACTTTTCTTGCGCACCGGTAGAAAGAAGGATATTTCCTTTGTCATATTGTTTGCAGAACCGGTCTATAAAGCGTTCGGCCAAAGGGATAATATCTTCTTTGCGTTCCCGCAGAGGGGGAATCTCGATGTGGATGGTATTGATGCGGTAAAGCAAATCTTCGCGGAATTTGCCTTTGGCCACCATCTCTTCCAAATTACAATTGGTGGCGCAAATCAAACGTATGTTGACAGGTATCGGTTCGTTGCTTCCTACTCGCACCACGCTCCGGCTCTGAATGGCGGTGAGTAGTTTGGATTGCAGGTGATAGGGCAGGTTGCCTATTTCGTCCAGAAACAAAGTCCCTTCATGGGCGGCTTCGAATTTACCTGCACGGTCGGTATGGGCATCGGTAAACGAGCCTTTTTTATGGCCGAACAGTTCGCTTTCGAACAGGGATTCGGTGATGGCACCGGAAGCGATAGCACCACCGTCGGACTTCACGGCCAGGCCCATCCAGCCGCCGGCCACCATGGGCTCGGTGTACAGGAAGGTCTGAGCGATGAAGGGCAGGATCAGCATTTCAATGCAGGTGAACACAACGACCAGGGAAGAAACCATGATCGGGACCACCGGCCGGGCGCGGATGGCGCCACCAGTGGCGATAGCGGCGGACACACCGCAGATGGAGATACCGGAAGCCAGAGGAGCGGCCCATTCCTTGTTGAACTTGAAGTACTTACGGGCAACGTAGTAAACCACGGCCCAGTACAGCAGGTAAGCTTCAACAATGGCGCACAGGCCTCGGAAGATGATGTGGCCAGCAAAACCGGAGGCATCAGCGGCCTTCACGCCCAGTTCGGCACCCAGAACCACGATGGCGATCTTAACGAACAGCTCGGGGCGGCAGGCATCGCGCAGAGAGTCAGCAACGCTGGGGGCAACGTTACTGATCAGGATGCCCATGACCAGAGCGGCGATCAGGCCGGCTTCGGTGCTCAGGCCCAGAGCCCACGGAATACCCTGCTTAGCCAGCTGAGTGGGGTTAGCAGCGATGTAGGCGTTGGCGCCGGCGGTGTAGCAGGCGATGGCGATGAAGAAGATCACGGTGAAGGATCCCACGAAGCGGCCCACGTTGCCCTTCATCAGTTTGACGCCGATAGCCAGCAGACCGGTCACAAACACATAGGTAGCCAGCAGGGACTGCCAGCCGGCCATCATGCCCTTGGTAGCGGGCTTCCAGGCATCGACGGGGCTATCGACCCACATGCCGATTTTTACCACCCAGCCAAGGAGATCCAGTCCAGCGAACTTGCCAAGGCCCAAGATGAAGATAATGCAGCCAAGCAGCAGGGCTACTTTGTCTTCATTAAAGGCTGATTTGGTTGTCATATCCAACCTCCTGATTACAGGTTTCTCAACCTGGTGAAAAAATCCCTTCCGTGTGACATACTATGAAATAATATGTGACACAAGTAGGGGAAACCGGAAAATCCAGCCGGCACCCTGACCCCCCAGGCTGCGCGGCCATCTGTCTTCTACACAGGAAATTTTTTTTGTCAATGCAGGTGAATGCTTGGTTTTTATGAAAAATACGGTATTCACGGAATTCATGCCGGGGATGAGTGGTATCTTCTGGCGGAACGGGAGCTCCCGGAGGCAGAGCGCTACGACGGCTATATCCAGCTGGAAAACGGCGTGG
>ERZ827150.3270-NODE-3270-length-16053-cov-10.470559_pt1 | contig 16053 bp, 18 predicted proteins | sample MGYA00519779_ERZ827150 | MGnify/ENA primary metagenome ERZ827150 (study PRJEB31778, sample SAMEA3449267) | human gut metagenome | biome: human gut; feature: human-associated habitat; material: faeces | place: United Kingdom | collected 2010/2012 ...
CCCCGGCCGCCTGGCGGATATCGCCCCCACCATCCTGGATGTGATGGGCCTGGCCGCCCCCCAGGAGATGGACGGCCAGACGCTGATCGTGAAGTAAATCATCGTTAAAATAACACACTCCCGGCCGGTGGCCGGGAGTGTGTTATTTTGGTGTTTGGTGTGTATTGGCGGTGATCCTCCAACAATATATCCCGCAGGGCGGGGCCTTACCCCTGGTTCAGCGATGCGAACAGGGTCTCCAGGGCGTCCTGGGTATAGACATAGGCTTCAAAGGAACTATTCTTCCGCTCCCCGGAGGAAAGGCTCTCCGCCAGCAGGGCGTCCGTCTTTTCCAGGTCTGCCCGCAGCTCCTTCACGGTGTCCTCCGGCATCCGGGACAACGGCTGCTCCAAGGCGGAATCCCCGGTCTCCTGCTCCCGCATGCTCATCAGGCCGAACCGGTCCAGATAATACCGGGTGCCGTCCACCGCGTCGGCGGCATACAGCACGGTGGAAAAGCTGCCCACGCTCTGATAGGCGTCGGGATAGTCGGCGTCGGCCTCCTGAAAAGCCTCCGCAGCGGAATAGGACCTGAGCAGGGACGCCTCGCCAATGGCCTCCCCGATGCGGACGGGAGGCTCTGTCCCCCGGCCAGAGCAGGCGGTCAGCAGCACCAGCGCCGCCGCCAGCAGAAAAGTGAAAATCCTGCGTTTCATCGTCTGGTTCTCCTTTCCTGTTCCCTGTGGTTTACTTCGTATGCTATGCTGTTTTCAGCATACCATACCCGCAGCGGTTTTGTCAATTGAGGTGGCCGTTTTTTTGCATTTAACTAATTTTATGTGCGATTTTTAAGTAAATTGCATTCTCTCCCAGCCGGGTCAGTACACGTTTCTTTCCGCCTGGAAACCGTTCCAGGCGGGGACCACCCGCACCACCGGCCAGGGCGCGCTGTCCCGGCTTGTCTCGGGAACATCCCGGGGCCGTCCCAGGGTCAGCGCAGCCAGCAGCAGCCCGCACACGGCCAGTCCCGCCGCCACGATCCAATGCTTTCTCTTGTGCATAGAATTCCTCCTTTTCCTCCTTGGGCCCGCCTTATATCAGGTCCCGGCGGATGCCCTCCGTGATCCGGTACATATCCTCCAGCGTGTTCATGCGCACGATCTGCTCCTTGTAATATCCCGCGTGGGGCACGCCCTTGAGATACCAGGCGTACTGCTTCCGGGCCTCCAGAATGGCGATGTGCTCCCCCTTGTCCTGGGCCGCCAGCTCGATCTGCCGCACGGCGGTGTCGCACCGCTGGGCCAGGGGCGGCAGCGGCGGGACGGGCTTTCCCTCCAGCGCCGCCTGGGCCTGCTGAAACAGCCAGGGATTGCCCAGACAGCCCCGGCCGATCATCACGGCGTCGGCCCCGGTGAAGTGCAGGATCTTCACGGCGTCCTCCGCCGAAAACACGTCGCCGTTGGCCATCACCGGAATGGACACCGCCGCCTTCACCTGGCGGATGGTAACCCAGTCCGCCTGCCCGGCGTACATCTGGGCCCGGGTGCGGCCATGGACCGCCAGGGCCGACACCCCCGCCTGCTCCAGCATCTGCGAAAGCTCCACGGCGTTGATGCTGCCCTTGTCCCAGCCCCGGCGCATTTTCACCGTCACCGGCACCGGCGAGGCCTCCACCACCGCCTGAGCGATCCGGGCGGCCTTCTCCGGGTCCCGCATCAGGGCGCTGCCGTCGCCGTTGGAGACGATCTTCCCCACCGGGCAGCCCATGTTGATGTCGATCAGGTCCGCCCCGGAGATCTCCGCCGCGATGCACGCGGCCTCCGCCATGCACACGGGGTCGCTGCCGAAAATCTGGGCGCTGGCCGGGTGCTCCCCGGGGGACAGCTTCAGCAGGCCCCGGCTCTTTTTGTCCTGATAGCACAGGGCCTTGGCGCTGACCATCTCCGTGACCGTCAGGCCCGCTCCCAGCTCCCGGCAGATCAGCCGGAAGGCCAGGTCCGTCACCCCCGCCATGGGGGCCAGCACCAGCTGCGAGGGCACCTCCACCGTTCCGATTTTCATCCCGCATCCCTCCCTTTTCGGGTATTTTTCGCCCAGTATATCACAGATTGCTTCAAAAAGGAAGCCTTTCTTGCTTTTTCCCCGGTTTTATGCTACAATCTCGCCAATCTGATGATTATGGAGGTGTCTCTATGCCGATGAAATGTCCCTTCTGCGGGGAAGAAATGACCCCCGGCGTTATCCAGTCCCGCTCCAGCGTTTACTGGTCCCGGGAGGCCGACTCCGTGGCCGCCTTTTCCTTCCTGGACGACGGTGCCTTCCCTCTGGCGGATCAGGGCGGCGCCACCCTCGGCGGCGCCAGCGCCCCGGCATACAACTGCCCTCGCTGCAAAAAAATCATCCTGGACTACTCCGTTCGCCATCTCCCGCTATAAAATTCCAAATTTCCCCTTGCAAAACCCGAAAATTGGTGTTATCATACCCTACGTCAACAGGGGAGCTCGCCGCAGCGGGCTGAGAGTGGGCTGTCATCGCCCTGACCCTTCAACCTGATTTGGATAATGCCAACGTAGGGACATACCGGCGCAGCGCACGAACAACGCATTGCGGATATGCCTTTTACCGGGCATATCCGCATTTTTTGCTGTAAGGAGTGTATTTTTATGCTGGGTATTTGCCTGGACAGCGTCCGCCGCACGGTGCCGCTGGTCCACAACATCACCAATTACGTCACCGTCAACGACGTGGCCAACATCCTGCTGGCCTGCGGCGGCAGCCCCATCATGTCCGACGAGCCGGAGGACGTGGAGGACATCACCTCCATCTGCGGCGGGCTGAACATCAACATCGGCACCCTGAACCAGCGGAGCATCCAGGCCATGTTCCGGGCCGGGGAAAAGGCTGCGTCCCTGGGTCATGTGCTGCTGCTGGACCCCGTAGGCGCGGGTGCCTCCGCCCTGCGGACCAACACCGCCGTGGAGCTGATGGAAAAGCTGCCCTTCACCGTGATTCGCGGCAACATCTCCGAGATCAAGACCCTGGCCCTGGGCAGCGGCAAGACCCGGGGCGTGGACGCCGACGTGTCCGATGCCGTGTCTGACGGAAATCTGGACGCCGCCGTGGCCTTTGTGAAGGATTTTGCCCGCCGCAGCCATGCCATTGTGGCCGTCACCGGGGCCATCGACCTGGTCAGCGACGCAGACCGCTGCTTCGTCATCCGCAACGGCCGCCCGGAGATGGGCAAGATCACCGGCACCGGATGCCAGCTGTCCGGCATGATGACCGCCTTTGTGGCGGCCAATCCGGACCGCCGTCTGGAGGCCGCCGCTGCCGCCGTGTGCGCCATGGGCCTGGCCGGTGAGATCGGCTGGAGCCGTATGGCCCAGGGCGACGGCAACTCCACCTATCGCAATCGCATCATCGACGCCATCTACAACATGGACGGCGCTGCGCTGGATAAGGGGGCCAAGTATGCGGTGCGCTGAACAGGACCTGCTGCTGTACGCCGTTACGGACCGCCACTGGCTCAGCGGCCGGTCCCTGCGGGACGTGGTGGAGGAGAGCCTGCGGGGCGGCGTCACCATGCTGCAGCTGCGGGAAAAGACCCTGGCGGAGCCCTCGTTCCTGGCAGAGGCCCGGGAGCTGCAGGCCCTGTGCCGGGATTATCACGTTCCCTTTCTTGTCAACGACAATGTGGATATTGCCCTGGCTATGGACGCCGACGGCGTTCATGTGGGCCAGAGCGACATGGAGGCCCTGGACGTCCGCCGGAAGCTGGGGCCCGATAAGATCATCGGCGTGTCCGCCCAGACGGTGGAGCAGGCTCTGCTGGCGGAAAAGCACGGCGCGGACTATCTGGGCGTGGGGGCCGTGTTCCCCACCGGGTCCAAGGACGACGCCGACGACGTGTCCTACGACACCCTGAAGGCCATCTGCCGGGCCGTGTCCATTCCCGTGGTGGCCATCGGCGGCATCAGCCGGGACAACGTACACAGGCTCTCCGGCAGCGGCATCTGCGGCGTGGCCGTCATCAGCGCCATCTACGGCGCGGCCGATATCCGCCGGGCATCGGAGGACCTGAAGGCCGCCACCCGGGAGATGCTCCAGGCATGATCCGGGCCGCTGTGTTTGACCTGGACGGCGTGGTGCTGGACTCCATGTCCATCTGGAAGGACCTGGGCGCCCGCTACCTGCTGCGCCGGGGACTCACGCCGGAGCCGGGCCTGGAAGAGCTGCTGTTTGCCATGAGCATGGAGCAGGGCGCGGACTATCTCCGGACCCACTATCCCCTGCCGGAAAGCGCCGACGTTCTGGCGGACCTTTCCGCCATGCTGCGGGATTATTACTATAACGAGGTTCCGGAAAAGGACGGAGCCCGGACGGCTCTGGCCTTTCTGCGGGACCGGGGCGTATCCGTCACCGCCGCCACCTCCAGCCCCCGTTCCCATGTGACCCGGGCCCTGGAGCGGCTGGGCCTTCTGCCCTGCTTTGAGGCCATTTACACCACCGGCGAGCTGGGCGTCAGCAAGCACCGGCCGGATATCTATCACCTGGCGGCCCGGGGTACGCCGCCGGACCAGACCCTGGTGGCGGAGGACTCGCTCTATGCCCTGCAAACCGCCGCCGCGGCAGGCTACCGCACCGTGGGCGTATACGACGCCAACGGCGAGGCGGACCAGCAGACCCTCCGCCGGACGGCGGACGTGTACGTCCCCTCTCTGGCCTCCCTTCCCGCCCACTGGGCGGAGCTGAACGGCTGACCTTAGCTGAAAAATCCTCTGATTTTTCAGCAGTCAAGCGGTGCATTGGGGGCACCACCTTGCATCGCATTATAAAACTGTGCTGTAGAAAAAAGAAAGGACAGATCATCATGAAAACAGCATTGACCATTGCTGGAAGCGATTCCAGCGGAGGCGCCGGGATCCAGGCCGACATCAAAACCATGACCGCCAACGGCGTATTCGCCACCTGCGCGGTCACGGCCCTGACGGCCCAGAACACCACCGGCGTCACAGACATCCTGGAATCCACCCCCCACTTCCTGGCGGAGCAGCTGGACGCCGTGTTCACGGACATCGCCCCCGACGCGGTGAAGATCGGCATGGTCTCCTCGGCAGCGCTGATTGCCGTCATCGCGGAGAAGCTGCGCCGGTATGGCGCGCAGCGCGTGGTGGTGGACCCCGTCATGGTGGCCACCTCCGGCGCAAAGCTCCTGCGGGACGACGCCATCCACGCCCTGACGGCGGAGCTGCTGCCTCTGGCCACGGTACTGACGCCCAACATTCCCGAGGTGGAGATACTCTCCGGCCTCCCCATCACCGACGCCGCCGGCATGGAGGCCGCCGCCCGGACCATCAGTCAGCGGTACGGCTGCGCCGTGCTGTGCAAGGGTGGCCACCAGATCAACGACGCCGACGATCTGCTGTGGCGGGACGGCGGCGGCAAGTGGTTCCGGGGCCGGCGCATCCCCAATCCCAACACCCACGGCACCGGCTGCACCCTGTCCAGCGCCATCGCCGCCAACCTGGCCAAGGGCTATGACCTGGACCAGTCCGTGGAGCGGGCCAAGGCGTATATCTCCGGGGCGCTGGCCGCCATGCTGGACCTGGGCAAGGGCTCCGGCCCCATGAACCATATGTTTGACCTGAAGGGAGGGTTCGCGGAATGAAAAAGACCTCCACCTTTCAGAACGCCCTGATCTGGTTCGGGGCAGGCGTCTCCCTGGCCGAGATCCTTACCGGCACGGCCTTCGCCCCTCTGGGCATGGGGAAGGGCCTGCTGGCCATCCTCATCGGCCACGTCATCGGCTGCGGCATGATGCTGCTGGCGGGTCTCATCGGCGGCCGCACCGGCCGCAGCGCCATGGAAACCGTGAAAATGAGCTTCGGCCAGAAGGGCGGCCTGCTGTTCGCTCTGCTGAACGTGCTGCAGCTGGTGGGCTGGACCGCCATCATGATCTATGACGGGGCCCTGGCCATCGGCGGCATCTTCGACGTTGGCCGCTGGGTCTGGTGCCTGGTCATCGGCGCATTGATCCTGCTGTGGATCGTGGTGGGCATCACCGACCTGGGCTGGATCAACAAGATCACCATGGCCGCCCTGTTCGTGCTGACCCTGGTGCTGTGCAAGGTGATCTTCTTCTCCGGCAGCGCCATGGCCGCCCCCTCCGGTGAGGGCCTGACCTTCGGCGCGGCGGTGGAGCTGGCGGTGGCCATGCCCCTGTCCTGGCTGCCCCTGATCAGCGACTATACCCGCCAGGCCCAGAAGCCCGTCCGGGCCACGGCAGCCAGTGTGGTCACCTACGGTCTGGTATCCTGCTGGATGTACGTCATCGGCATGGGCGCGGCCATCTTCACCGGCGAGTATGACATCGCCGTCATCATGGTCAAGGCCGGCCTGGGCATTGCCGCCCTGGTGATCCTGGTGTTCTCCACCGTCACCACCACGTTCCTGGACGCCTGGTCCGCCGGCATCTCCGCCGAGTCCCTGTCCAGGAAGGTCAGCGGCAAGACGGTGGCCATCATCACCACTGTGGTGGGCGTGGCCGGGGCCATCCTGTTCCCCATGGACGATATCACCGGCTTTCTGTACCTGATCGGCTCCGTGTTCGCCCCCATGATCGCCGTGCAGATCGCCGACCACTTCCTGCTGCACCGGGACCGCTTCGCCGTGGCCGCCGACGCCCGGAACCTGGTGATCTGGCTCATGGGCTTTGTGGCCTATCGCCTGCTGATGGGGGTGGACACCCCCGTGGGCTACACCCTGCCGGACATGGTGCTGACCATCCTTCTGTGCGTCATCGCGGAGAAGCTGAAGCCCTCCGTGAATCAGTAACCCTCCCCCAAAACCTGTCATTGCGAGACCAGTCCGCAGACTGGTCTCGCAATCCATTTCTGAAGTGTAACGTTTGTTCCCTTTGAGCGGCTGTTTCGATGCATAGCATGTTCGACACCGGGAAAACAGGAAATCAGCTTATATTCGCAGAAAAGCCGCATTTCAGGCCGGTAACTTCCGAGCATTCTGTTGAAAACAGAGCTATCCTTGTGATACAATATGCACATGCCAACAGGCAGGAGACAAGGCAAATGAAAAGGAGTAACCAAGTGAGAATACAACATAAAAACCTGACAATCCGCCAGGCCGGGGCCGCCGATGCCAAGCAGCTTGCCGCCTGGTGGAATAACGGTGCCGTGATGGCACACGCAGGCTTCCCCAACGGCTTGGGAACGACCGAGGAAGAAGTCGTAAAAGGCCTTGGCAACGGTTCTCTGGTCATTGAGGAAAGCGACCGTCTGATTGGCGAGTGCAATTACCACAATATGTCGGATGGAGTTGCAGCAATTGGCATTAAGATCTGCGAAACCGATTGTCGGAACCGTGGCGTCGGCAGAAAGGCTTTGAGTATGCTGATTGGTTGGCTGTTCCGAAACGGCTATGCCAAAATCATCCTCGATACGAACTTGACGAACACAAGAGCACAGCACGTTTACGAATCACTTGGATTCCGCAAGGTACGAACCAATATCGACTCTTGGAAAGATCAGCTCGGTCGGCTTCAATCATCGGTTGATTATGAGTTGGTTGAGCAGGATTTTGTCAGTTATGAGTGAGGGAACCATCAATCCATGAGCAGGCACCACAGGCAGAGCATATAGAGCAGCTTGTTCAGCGGGTAAAGCGGAACAGGCATGACCGAGGTCATGCCTGTTCCAAGAAATTCAAATTTTACTGTCTTACCAGCAGAGAGGCTCCCGCCTCTCATTTTTTATGCTTATTTCCACTGGAACGTCACCATGCCATAGACATAGATGAACAGGATGGCCACGGGGACCACATACTGAAACATCGGCTTCATCCATTGCCGCACCTTCAGGCCCCGGCCGGCGTTGGCCTCCAGCAGGAAGCTGTCCCATCCCCAACCGAACCGGTTGCAGCAGAACAGGGCAAACACCAGGGACCCCAGGGGCAGAATGTTGTTGGACACCAGGAAATCCCACAGGTCCAGCCAGGAGGTGCCCTCTGCGAAGGGCTGGAAGTGCAGCACGCTGTAGCCCAGGGCCGTGGTCAGCGCCACCAGGAAGATGCACCCGCCGCAGACCAGGCACCCCACCGGGCGGCTCCATCCGGTAAGATCCCGCACCATGGCCAGTATCTCCTCGCACACCGCCAGCACTGTGGACAGGGCCGCAAACACCATAAACAGGAAGAACAGGGTTCCCCACCAGCGGCCGCCATTCATGTGGTTGAACACGGTGGCCATGGTGTCAAACAGCAGGCTGGGGCCGGCGTTGACCTCCACCCCATAGGTAAAGCAGGCCGGGAACATGATCAGCCCCGCCACGATGGCCACAAAGGTATCCAGCAGGATGATGTTCACCGACTCCCCCATCAGGGACCTCTCCTTGCCGATGTAGCTGCCGAAAATGGCCATGGCCCCCATGCCCACCGACAGGGTGAAGAATGCCTGGTTCATGGCGCCCACCACCACGCTGCCGGTGATCCTGGACAGGTCCGGCACCAGGTAAAACCGCAGGCCCTCCGCCGCGCCGTCCAGGGTGAAGCTGTGAACGGCCAGCACCAGCATCAGCAGCAAAAGCAGCAGCATCATGTATTTGGTGACCCGCTCCAGGCCGCTCTGCAGGCCGAAGCACAAAACGCCGAAGGCCATCGCCACCGTCACCGCCAGATAGGTCACGTTGACGCCCGGATCCGCGATCATTGCGGAAAACCCCAGATTCTGGCTGTTTTCCGTGAGAAACTGCACGAAATAGTACACGATCCATCCGGTGACCACCGTGTAAAACGCCATCAGGGCGATGCTGCCGAATAAGGACACATACCCATGGATGTGCCATTTCTGACCCTTTTTCTCCAGCTTCTGATACATGTGGATGGGGCTGGTCTGGGCCGCCCGGCCCACGCAGAACTCCATGGTCATGATAGGCAGCCCCAGCACCACCAGGCACAGCACATACAACAGCACAAAGCCGCCCCCGCCGTACTGGCCGCACATCCACGGGAATTTCCACACATTGCCGCAGCCGATGGCGCACCCGGCGGACAGCAGGATGAACCCCAGCCGGGACCCCAGCTTCTCGCGTTCCATATCGTCTCTCCTTCTGCATTTTTATTCACCTTAGTGTGGAGTTATCCTATCAAATATTCCGCTTTGCGTCAAGAAATGATTAAATTTTCACAATACTTTCCCTGCTTCCCTTTTCCGGGAAGTCTGACAAGTCTGAATTAACCGCCCGGAAAAATTGCAAATACGCTCCAAAATCGGCTATTAAAGCCAATTTTGGAGCGTATTTGTTCATCATTGAGGATTATTGATCGATTTTTTCTTTGGCCGGAGGAGTTGATTCCGGGATTTCCTGAAGATAGCCGGAATTCACAAGGGCCTGAAGAAAATTACCGAAGGATGGAGCAATTATCTCAGTCGTTGTTTCGTATCGTTCTGCGGCGTCATTTATGATTGATTCGGTGGATAATCCTGATTTAATTTGTGAGAAGAAGTATGCTCCGGTTTCGTTCAGCCCTTTGACATACGGTACCCTGCCGCGAGCGGGTCCGGTTGCCACCAGGAATTGTTCATCGCAGATTTCTGCAAGAACTACTCCGGGAATAACGGTATATTTCATAGTTTTTCACCATTTTTATCACTTTTTGCCAGATTCATCGCAGGGTCAGACAGGGCTGCCGCCAGGGTATCTCTGCACAATTGGGCAGATTGGATATCTCCGCGGTTTTTCAGAAGCCAGACCGGGCTTTTCAGCATATTTTCAGCGATTTTACAGGCGGATTTCACTTCCTGCTCTGTATTACAATCAAACAGGAATTGGGAAAAGATTTTTCCGGCGGATTCGTGAACGGTCAGTCGTCTGATTTCGTTGGTTTTGGCCTGTTCCAGGAATATAATTCCGCCCAATTTAGCGGTCAGCCGCTGAGACATGTTTTCTTTGCCCGTCCAAGGGGATGAAGTGACGAATACTTGGTCATTTTCCATATATACAATGGGTTTATCCCCGTTGATGATCTGAACCGCATCGGGACAGAGGAGCTTCCACAGGCAATAATGGGTGGATTTGCCGGTGCCGCTGGGGGCGGTAATAAGCCAAGCCAGGTCCTTCCAGATAAAGGAAACGGCATGGAACACGATGCGGCCGAAAGCCGTGATGGCAGAGGAGACAGCGGGACACAGCTCCATATATTCCACATAATATTCCGGGTCCCCGGGCTGGTAAATACTGGCAGCCTTCCGGAGCCGCTGGGGCGAAATGCGCACTGACGGAATGTCCCGGTCATTTATGGGACAGGGCGGGATATCCCGGGTCGTCCCACCATTCTTTTCCAGATACGGTGAAAAATACGGATAGTAATCATCATAGGCGGTGATCACGTCTACGGGAACACCGGCAAGAACAAGTCGTCGTTTCATGGATAAAAATTCGTCATGTGTGAGAAGCGGAGGGATGGATGAGCCATCCCTCCGCTTGTGGTGTTTCAGCCGATGATGTTGCCGTACTGGTCCACGATGACCTGGCTGCCGTCGGGCAGAGTCACGGCATAGCGGCCATTGCCGATGCTCTGGAGGTTGCCGCCGCCGGGATGCCGGTCCCAGCTGCGGAACGTTATTATAGCGCATATCGGTATCGTTTTCAAGTGTAATTTTGGTTTTCCAAAGTTTATCGTTATCTGGTTGTTATTCTATCACAAAGTCATGTCGAATGCAAGTGCATTTTCAGGGGATAAGGGAAATTTTTCTGGATTCGACGGGTGGATTGTGCTATAATATGTGTAATTAATCAACAGGGCAGGAGGACAATGTCCATGAACGAGAGGAAAACATCCAAGAAAGCGGGATATCCCAACGGGGATGCCCGGGACTTCTTTTTACGGAATCTTGACGAAAAAACGGTAAAGGGTCCGAAAAAGCCGGAGCGGCCCGGGTCTGAGCCGCCCATCATGGCGGTGTATGCCGCGCCGGTGGTGAAGGAGAAGAAATGAGCGGGTTCCGGCTGCGCAGCTGCGTGTGGGAGCTGACGCTGGCGTGCTGCTTCGGGTGTCGGTACTGCGGGTCCGCCGGGGGGCGGGCCAGGGCCGACGAGCTGTCCACGGCGGAGTGCCTGGACACGGCGGACCAGCTGGCAGAGCTGGGGTGCCGGAGGGTGTCGCTGATCGGGGGCGAGGTGTTCCTGCGGCGGGACTGGGCGCAGATCGCCGGGCGGCTCACCGGCCGGGGCGCGGCGGTGGCGGTGATCACCAACGGGTACCTGATGTCGCCGGAGGTGCTGGCGCAGCTGCGGGAGGCCGGTGTGGAGTCCGTGGCAGTGTCCATCGACGGGCCGGAGGACGTACACGACGCCGGACGGCAGGCGGGCAGCTTCCGCCGGGCCATGGACGCCGTGGGGGCGCTGGTGAAGGCCGGCATCCCGGCGTCGGTGATCTCCACCCTGCGCAGGGACTGCGCGGGGCGGCTGGAGGAGCTGTACCGGGTGCTGGAGGGCTCCGGCATCGCCGCATGGCAATTGCAGGCGTGCTCGCCTATGGGCAACGCCGCCCGGGGGCTGGACTGGCGCATGGACCCGACGGAGGTGATCCGCTTCGTGGAGCGCCACCGGGACCGCGCGCCGTTTATGCTGGGTGCGGCTGACAATGTGGGCTACTTTACAGAGGAGGAGCCGGGCCTGCGGGGCGTCGACGGGGCCTGCTTCCAGGGGTGCCGGGCGGGCATCTCCGCCATAGGCATCGACAGCGTGGGAAACATACGGGGGTGCGAGTCTATGTACGATGAGCGGTTCATCGAGGGAAATCTGCGGCAGCGGCGGCTGCGGGACATCTGGGAGGACCCGGAGGCGTTTGCGTATAACCGGCGGTTCACCCCGGAGCTGCTGACCGGAGACTGCGCCCGGTGCCGGATGGGGCCGTGGTGCGCCGGAGGGTGCCGGTCGTATAACTATTTCGTCCACGGGAAGCTGTATGAGGCGCCGGTGTGCGCCGGAGGCGCCAAATGAGCGCCGGGGCGGCAGCCGTGGGGCTGCGGCTGCGGCAGGAGCGGCTGAAGCGGGGCTGGAGCCAGGAGGGCCTGTGCCGGGGCATCTGCGCGGCGTCGTATCTGTCCAAGATCGAGCAGGGCCGGGTCCAGGCCGCGCCGGAGCTGCTGGCGCTGCTGATGAAGCGGCTGGACCTGCCCTGGTACGGGGAGAATCTGCCGGAGCTGGAGGGGCTGGTGGAGCGGCGGTACGCGCAGCTGCTGGACGGAGAGCAGGAGGCGTTTCAGGACAGCCGGGCGGCGTTCTCCCAGGCGCTGGAGACCATCCTGTCCAGTCCCCTGGCGGCGGACGGCCTGGTGCTGGACGCCGTGGACCGGCAGGACCCGTCGGACATCCCGGCGGCGCTGGAGCCGTATCTGGACCGGCGGCAGCTGGCGCTGCTGCGGATCGTACAGGACCGGGAGCCGGAGGCGGTGCGGCTGCTGCCGGAGGCGTACTGCTTTCTGATGGCGGGCATTGCCGGGTATGAGCAGGGCGGCGACTATACCGGGGCCATGGCCTATCTGCGGCAGGGCTGCGACCTGGCGGCCCGGGACGGCCGGGTGCGGCTGATGCTGGAATGCCGGCTGATTATGGGCGGCGTATGCTGCAACCAGCTGGACCTGGACGGTATGGAGGAGCACTATCGGGCGGCGGAGCGCATGGCCCGGGCCCTGGGACGGCAGGAGGACCTGCGGGCCATGGCCTATAACCGGGCCGCCACCCAGGTGGAGTGCGGCCGGTATCAGGAGGCGTATGGGTATTTTTCCGCCCTGGAGCGGCCCCGGGTCATGGAGCTGCACAAGCTGGCGGTGTGCTGCGAGGGGCTGGGCCGGACCCGGGAGGCTCTGGACGCCCTGGACCGGGCGGAGACGGCCCCGGAGGAGTATCCGGACCGGGCTCTGTGCATGGGGATCTGCGGGCTGGTGCGGCGCAGGCTGGAAAACCCCGGCTATCTGCGGGACCCGGATTACGGCGCGGCGCTGATGGATGTATTCAACCGCTGCCGCCGGGAGCTGCCCATCGGATACGCGGCCTTTCACCTGCCCCGGGTACTGGAGTGGCTCACCGCCGGGCGGCAGTATAAGCAGGCCTATGAGCTTCTGCGTGACTTTCCTATTAAACTGCCTAATCTGCCTGTTTAATGCAGAATTACATGTAAAACTTTCTCATATATATCCGGTTTTCTTTTCCTTACAGGTATGTTAGGATAGGGGAGAGGTGAGAAGATCATGCAAACCAAGCTGTGGAACCGCAATTTTACTCTGCTGATCGCCGCCACCGGCCTGGGGGCCATCGGCGGCATCGCCGGTGGCTTTGCCATGTCGTTTCTGGTGTTCGACGAAACCGGCAGCACCATGGCCTCGGCCTTGGTGCTGGCAGCCCAGCTGATCCCGGGGTTTCTGCTGCCCCTGGTGATCGCCCCGTGGATGGACCGTATGCCCCGCAAGCCCTTTCTTGTGGGCGGTGACGTCCTCAACGGGATCATGTACCTGCTGCTGGGACTGTATCTACTGCGGGGGGCCTTTTCCTATGTGGGCTATCTGGCCTTCTCCCTGGTGCTGGCCACCCTCAGCTCCTTTGACGAGCTGGCCTACAACAGCATTTTTCCCATGCTCCTGCCGGAGGGCACCCAGCAGAAGGGGTACGCCGTGGCCTCCACCCTGTACCCGGTGCTGCGGGTGGTGATGCTGCCCCTGTCGGCAGTACTGCTGGACGCGGTGGGCGCGGCGTGGCTGCTGGTGGGCCAGGGGGGACTGTCCCTGTGCGCGGCGGCTGTGGAAAGCGGCATCCGCATACAGGAGCAGCGCCGGCCGTCGGAGGAGGGCTCCGGCCTGAATACCTGGTGGGCCGATATAAAGGAGGCCATCCAGTATCTGCGGCAGGAAAAGGGCCTGATGAACATCTACGGCTACATGGCCGTGACCAACGGCGTAGGCAGCGGCTATTCCCCCATTCTGGTGGCCTTTTTCCGCACCTTCCCCGGCATGACGGCCACCATGTATTCCCTGCTGTCTCTGGCGGAGTTTCTGGGCCGCAGCCTGGGAGGTATGGTGCAGTACCGGACGGAAATTCCGGAGAAGAAAAAGTACGGCTTCGCGTTTCTGGTGTATATGCTGTATGAGACGGTGGATCTGTTCCTGCTGTGGCTGCCGTATCCCCTGATGCTGGTCAGCCGGGGCCTGTGCGGCTTTCTGGGCATCAACAGCGCCACCATGCGCCAGGCGGCGGTGCAGCGGTATATTCCGGACCGGCTGCGGGCCCGGGTCAACGCCTTCGAGTCCATGCTCTATACCGGCGCGGCGGCGGTGCTGTCCCTGGTCATCGGGGCCTTGGGTGAGGTGCTGGATTACCGGCTGTGCGTGTCCCTGTGCGGCGGGTTTTCCATGGCCGTGTGCCTGGCCACCATCTGGCGGGGCCGGAAATACGTCCGGGCCGTGTATGAGCGAAGCGGAGAATAAGCGAATAAAAGCGAGAACGGCGGGGCCATGGCCCCGCCGTTCTTGCTTATTTTATGATTTCCGAAAAATCCGGTAGGGCGGGGCCCATGTGCCCCGCCGAAACCCGGATGTATACGGCTTAGTCCTCCTCCACGTCACCCACGATAGCAATGTGCAATTCATCCAGCTGCTTCTGCCCGTCCCCGCAAAATGTCGGAGCATTTTGCGGGGGCCCCTCGCAGGGATCAAATATCCTCGGCGGAAATAAATTCCGCCTGCGGCAAGGTTTTGCTGCGCAAAACGCTTGTGGTGGAGCAAAAGCAGCAGGGAAGAGGGGACGTGTTGCTTTTAGTCCTCCTCCACGTCACCCACCAGGGCAATATGCAGCTCATCCAGCTGCTTCTGCTCCACGGTGGAGGGGGCGCCCATCATGATATCCTGGGCGTTCTTGTTCATGGGGAAGGGGATGATCTCCCGGATGGAGCTTTCGCCTGCCAGCAGCATCACCATGCGGTCCACGCCCGGGGCGATGCCGGCATGGGGAGGCGCACCATAGCAGAAGGCGTTGTACATGGCGGGGAATTTCTTCTTCACGTCCTCCTCGCCCAGACGCACCAGCTCAAAGGCCTTGACCATGATCTCAGGATCGTGGTTCCGGACGGCGCCGCTGGACAGCTCCACGCCGTTGCACACCAGGTCGTACTGGTCGGCGGTGATGGTCAGGGGGTCGATCTCACCCCGCTCGGCCTTCAGCAGCACCTCCAGGCCGCCGCTGGGCATGGAGAAGGGATTGTGGCAGAACTCCAGCTGGCCGGACTCGTCGCCGATCTCGTACATGGGGAAGTCCACGATCCAGCAGAACTCGTAGCGCTCCTTGTCCATGTGGCCCTCACAGGCCGCGCCGAAGGTCTTGATGAGCACACCGGCGGATTTGGTGGCGGCGGGACCTGCGGCCACCAGCACCAGAGTGTTGGGCTTCAGATCCAGGGTCTCGGTCAGCTCCTGCTGAAGGCCTGTGACGAACTTGGCAATGCCGCCGGCCAGCTGGCCGTTTTCGTCCGCCTTGAACCAGTAGGCTTTGGAGCCGGACTGCACCTCGCAGTCGGCCAGCAGCTTGTCGACCTGCTTGCGGGTGAGCTTGCAGTTGGACACGGGGACCATCTTCACGGTCTGACCCCGCAAGGCGTCGAACTCACTCTCGGTAAACAGGGAGGTGACATTCTTGCAGGTCAGGTCAATGCGCAGGTCAGGCTTATCGGAGCCGTAGGTCTCCATGGCGTCCCGGTAGGCGATGCGGCGGAAGGGGGCGGAGGAGGCCACGTTGTAGGTGCCGAATTTGGCGAAGATGGGAGGCAGCACGTCCTCCAGGACGGCGAACACATCCTCCTGGGTGGCGAAGGCCATTTCCATATCCAGCTGGTAGAACTCGCCGGGGGAACGGTCGCCTCGGGCGTCCTCGTCCCGGAAGCAGGGGGCAATCTGGAAATAGCGGTCAAACCCGGCGGTCATCAGCAGCTGCTTGAACTGCTGGGGAGCCTGGGGCAGAGCATAGAACTTGCCGGGGTGCTTCCGGGCGGGCACCAGATAATCCCGGGCGCCCT
>ERZ827150.3272-NODE-3272-length-16021-cov-3.301453_pt1 | contig 16021 bp, 13 predicted proteins | sample MGYA00519779_ERZ827150 | MGnify/ENA primary metagenome ERZ827150 (study PRJEB31778, sample SAMEA3449267) | human gut metagenome | biome: human gut; feature: human-associated habitat; material: faeces | place: United Kingdom | collected 2010/2012 ...
TGCCGCAAGTTGGAGGATCAGAATCTTGGCGTTGTCCTCGTCGATTGGCTGCTGTTCCAGAGCATTATCCAGCGCCTCCTGCGTTTTGGAATATGTGACTGGCGTAGGATTGCGACGATGCTGTATGCGGTCCGGGTAATTTGCGAGGCTGTTGAGCAGGTCGGTAACACTCTGTTCCACCCGCTCAGATGGTGGTGTACCGCAGAGCCTGCGCAGCACCTTTTGGGCTTCCGTCTTTTTCGGAAGCTGGGGCTTGTTTGAGCGCTTTTCATTTGCCGCGATGAGCTGCTCCTCATCTATGAGCTTGGGATATCCTTTTTCTCCGGTATAGCGTATGTCCGCCAGAATACGGGCGACCATATTTTTGTTCCAGAGCCGTCCCTCATCGTATGGGATATCTTGCTGGCGAAGCGCCTCGGTCAACTCATTCAAGGATTCTCCTGCGATATATCGGCGGAAGATCCCCTGTACAAGCCTCGCCTCTGCTTCCTGTATGACGATCTCACCCAGAGCCATCTTGTAGCCAAAGGGCTGCTTCCGGTTTCCCATCACCGCACCGTCCTCTCTATGGACTCCCGCAGCTCCAGCCCATTTTTCAGGCAGAAGCGGACGGAGTCGTTGCTCTCTATGATAATTTTCTCAACGAGTTCACCAAACAGTTCTGCGTCAAAGCTGTCGAGGAATTCCGGCCCGCCTTCCAGAAGGTCTATTAAGTCTCGTGTTTGCAGGGCGGTCATGTCGCTCTCGGCATCCATCAGCTTTTCTTTTTCCAGCTTGACCTGCCGGAGTTGCTTGGTCAGTTCATTGGTTTTGGCTATAAAAATGTCAGGATCAACAAGGCCCTGCTGTTTGAGGAAAGCCAATGTCTGATTCTGACTGGATAGATCTGATATTCTTTTATTCAGGGCAACGATGTCAGGACTCCAAAGCATCTTGCGATTGCGAATCAGATGGAGACTTGTAAGCATCTGTTCCAGAATAGGGATGCTCTGATGTTTCAGTTTATAGTACAGACGGCAGAAGGCTCCGTAGAGGCTTTCCTCTGCGACGGGTGCAATCGGGCAGCCCTTCACGGATGTATCATGTTTTCTACAGCACCAATACGCCGAGGATACTTGTTCTTTTCTGCGATAAGAGCTGCCGCAGTGACCGCATGATATTTTCTGGGATAGTGGATATGGTTCACGCCGGAGCTTCTTCCCGTAAGTGGATTTCCGTTTCTGCGCCAATTGCTGTGCCTGCTCAAAGGCTTCTTTTGAGATAATTGGAGGATGAGTCCCCATCGCATAAAACTGTTCATACTCCCCGGTATTTTTATACCTGGTTGCGGGAAGTGTATGGCTGGTATATGTTTTCTGCCACAATGAATCGCCTGTGTATTTCTCATTTGTGAGAATGTATCGAACAGCCGCCGCATACCATTGTTTTTGCTGACCGCTGGGAACGCCTTCTTCGTTAAGCCTCTTTGCAATTTCGGTTTTGTTCACTCCGCTCAAATACCACTGAAATATACGGCTGACTATCAGTGCAGCTTCGGAGTCTATCACGATTTTCTTGCCGTCGAGCCTGTATCCGTATGCCATGGAGGAGGGGAGAAATGTTCCGCTCTCCATCCTGCGCTGATAGCTCCATCGCATATTACCTGAGATGGACTCGCTCTCTTTTTGGGCGAAGGCAGCGTAGATGGCGGTGATGAGTTCGCTGCTCACATTGACAGTATCGATACCTTCACGCTCGAATCGGACATTGACACCCAGTTCCTTTAGCTCGCGGATGTTCTGGAGGCAGTCCTTGGTGTTACGGGCAAAGCGTGAGATAGACTTGACAAGGATCTGGTCGATCAGGCCGCGGCGGCAATCCGCCATCATTCGCTGGAAGTCATCCCTCTTGGCCACCGAAGTTCCTGTGATTCCCTCGTCTCCTAATGTCAAGAGAAAACCAAAAAATTATAAGATTTTTTGCTGGATTTTGTATCGGTTCAGTGATTAAAGCCCCCGGAAAATCAAATCTGTGACCGAGAACACACCTACACCAGAAGCATTTAACTGTGCGATCCATGTAGCCGTCTGCATGGTATCCCGTCCCAGGCGCGTCAAATCCTTTGTCAAAAGAGCGTCGGCCTGCCCTTGCCGGACAGCTTCAAGAAAATCATTCAGCCCAGGCCGGTCAAAAGTCAGACCGCTGGCCGCGTCCCATGATTCGCCTACAATGTTTAGCTTGTGCTTTTCCGCAAAGCTGCGAAGATAATTCATCTGGTTCTCCAAAGCCCATTTATCAGGAGAAGCGACACGCCCATAGAGCCAATACTGTTTTTTATCCCTGTTCATGCTCCACAGCCTCCTTTTTTGTGGTATCGGCAAGCAGCCGTTGATATTCGTCCCCGCATTTCCAAACGATCTCGATAGAGGTCGAACTGTAAATGTAGATGTTTTGAATCAGCAAATCCACCAACTCCCGTGTCAGTGTCCTGACATTGGTATAGGAGAGTATGCTGTCGGCGGAGAGTTCTTCTACCTCTGTCTGCCGTTTGGCGTCCTCCAGTTCCTTGATTTTGATTTCAAGTCGCTGGATATGTTTTTCACATTGTCCTCGTTTATGCTGGTAGTCCTCCACACTGACTTTGCCAGATACCATATCTTCAAAAGCTGCCATCTTTTCCTGCCGCCGCATTTGGATTGAGTTCTGGTGTGCTTTAATTTGTCGGTCAATGCGTTGGTTGTACCGAGCATCTTTAGCGGATCGGCGCTGTTTTGTCTGAACCGCCTCTCGGACAAGCTGGGCCATCGTGCGGATAGAAGCCAAAACTGCCTGTTCCAGTTCTTTCTCATCTATCCTGTCCTGCGGGCAACCAATATCCGGCTTATACCTGTTGGTACGGCACACATAGCAAGGGTGGGAAGATTGTAGCCGCTCCATCGCAAGCCCACAGTGACCACACCGGATTTTCCGATAGAAAATCCGTGTGCTTTTTCCTGTGGTGCCGGGGTGGGAACTTCGATTCAGGCTTTTGGCCGTATCAAAAGTTTCCTGCGTAATGATTGCGGGAAACGCTCCGTTCACAACGGTCCACTGATCTTCTGTGACAGCCTTGACCTGACTGGACCCCACCTTTTTCCGGGTGGTCTTGCCATAGATTGCCTTGCCGGTGTACCGCTCATCATCCAGTATCTTGCGAACCATAGCAGAAGTCCAGTAGTTTTTGCTCTGGTCTACACAGTTCCACCTCCGGTTTACTTCTTGGAGCCGTTTTCTTTGCAGCGGGGTCAGCACTCCTTCTGTATTGAATTTTCTGGCTATATCCGTAGTAGACAGGCCGCTGATAAAAAGATTAAATACACGCCGGACTACGGCGGCAGCATCCTCGTCCACCAAAAGGGTGTGCTTATTTCCCGGTGTTTTCTGGTAGCCAAAGAACGCATAGGGGGCAACGCAGTAGCCTTTTTCGGCAAGCTGTTTTTTGGTTGATCTCACTTTTTCCGACAAGTCTTTGCTGTAAAGGTCGTAGATCACATTTCGAAAGGACACATCAATCAGGCCAGCAGAACCATACTTGTGATCCTTGCTGTCGTAGGAATCATTGATGGCGATGAAGCGGACATCCAGGAAGGGAAAAATCTGTTCCAGATAATCACCGACTACGATATAGTCACGCCCAAACCGGGACATATCCTTGACGATAATGCAGTTGATTTTCCTCTGGCGTACCTGTTCCAAAAGCCGCCGGACGGCTGGCCGCTCCATGTTCGTCCCAGAATAACCATCATCACAAAATTCGAGAATCTGCGCCCCGGCAAATTCGGGCCGCAGTTCAATGAAACGGCGGATGTAGGCCCGCTGATTGACAACACTGTTGCTTTCACTTTTTTCATCGGACAGGTCATCGTCCTCAGCGGAGAGCCGGATGTAAATGGCTATCACATAGTTCATCATCTGCTGCAAGATCTCCGGCATCGTTCTGCACCTCCTTCTGAAACAGTTTCTTCATCTCGTCCTGATAGTTCAGCACGATATGTACCTGCTTGTCCTCATTCACATAGATCTTCTCCACCAGCGCCAGCAGCATCTCACGGGTCAGCTCTTTCTCGTCCCGGAACTTGGCAAAGGCTGAGAACCACCTGTTTTGTTTGGGGTTCGCCTCCGGCAAGGCGTCTTTTTCCGCCTGTAAATTCTGAAGGCGTCCCTCAAGCTGACGGGCTTCATCCTCATACCGGCTTTTTCCAAACAGATAATCCGCCTGCGTTACAATACCATCTACATAGCTTTCAAAGAGCGTCTGGCGGAGTGTGTCCAGCTTTTTCAACCGCCCCTGCACCGATACGATTTCATTGTCAAGGGCCGTCCTGCGGCTTCTGACCACCGAGGACCGGCTGATCTTTTGGATAACCGACTCCGCATCTGTGAGCATCGCCATCTGGAACCGAAGGACCTCATAAACGGCCGCTTTCAAATCGTTTTCCCGCAGGCCGCCCGCGTTAGGGCATCCGGCATCCAGAAGCATGGCATGGCGGGGGCAGATAAAGTGGTACGCCACCGTTCTGCCTTTGTTGTAAACGCTCTTATAGCGTGTCATATTGTGCTGGCAGCACGCGCACACCACAAGCCCCTCGAAAATATTTTCGCTGTCAAAATGGGCGTATTTCCCTAGACGGCTGTGGTATTCCTCGTGCTTGGCCTTCAAAATAGACTGTACTGCGTCAAACAGCTCTTGTTCAATGATCGCCTCATGGGTGTTGGGGACAATGATCCATTCTGATGGGGGCATGATTTTTTGCTTCTGCCCAGCGTGCAGCTTTGTGATTTTTTTGCCCTGAACCATGTGCCCCAGATACACCGGATTCTCCAAAATATGCTTCACTGTCTGCGTCTGCCACGGGCTGTTTTCAGAAAACCTCTTGGTAAACACAACGCCCTGCAAATAGCGGTGGTAATTGGGATTGGGAATCTGTTCGGCAGTCAATGTCCTTGCAATCGCGGCGTTGCTCATCCCATCCTTTTTCATCTGAAAAATGCGCTGCACTACCTTCGCTGCGTCTGGGTCAACGGCCAGCTTGTGACGATCCTCCGGGGATTTCACATAACCATAGGCGGCAAAATTGCCGATAAACTCGCCGCTGCGCTTCTTAGTGTCCAGCGCGGAATATACCTTTTGAGAAATGTCCTTGGCGTAAATGTCGTTCATCAGGTTTTTCAGCGCAATCGTCATGGCCTCTCCGCTGTCCGCCCGGATGCTGTCGTAGTTGTCGTTGACGGAGATAAACCGCACTCCCATGAAGGGCAGTACCTTTTCCAGAAAGTTTCCGGTTTCCAGGAAGTCGCGCCCGAACCGTGACAGGTCTTTCACGATGATGCAGTCCACCCGGCCCGCTTTCACATCCTCCATCATCCGCTGGAATCCGGGGCGCTCAAAATTTGTCCCGGTTTCTCCGTTGTCACGATAGCAGTCGTACAGCTCCAAATCAGGGTGCTTGGCGATATATCCGCACAGATAGTCGATCTGCGTTTGCAGGCTCTCGCTGTCCTTGCGGTCACGGGTGTCCATGATGGAGAGGCGCACATAAAGGGCTGTGCGGAAAATCCGCAGAACGGTGGTCTTGGGCAGTTCATCTACCGGAACGCCCTGTGCGGCCGCGATCTGTTTTCTTCTGCTCACACGCGCCATTTACACCGCCTCCTTTACCGTGGGGGCTGCCTGCGCCGACTGACGATCCATATACTGTTCGATGTAGGCTGCCGCCGCCCTGTACTCATTCTGGTACTTGAAAATGATCTCAATTCGGTTCCCTTCATAGACATAGATACGGTCGATGATCTTCACCAGGATTTTGCGCTCCATCACATCCACATGGCGGAAGGACTTGAAATGGGCGATCCATTCCCCCTGCGGGGAACCCGCCCGCACAATGGCGTCCAATTCCTCCTGCCGCTTACTGATGGCCGCCGCAATCGCCTCGCACTTTTCCGTGTAAATCCGCTGATACTGCTTGAACTCATCTTCATTCAGCAGATGGTCCACGAACTTCTCATAAGCGGACATTTTGAACCGCATGGCCTGTTCATAATCGGCTTTCAGCTTTTCAAGCTGCCGGTCAATCTTTCTGGCCTCCGTGTCCTCTGCGGGGAGGGCGGCGATGAATTGCAGGGTTTTCTCAATATTAAGCACCGTTTCCATGTGAGCGTGGATACAGTCACGAACTGCGTCTGTCAGCAGCGCCTCGCTGATATTGTGGGTAGTGCAGGCGGTTTTATCCACCCGATTGGTGGAACAGGAGTAGTAAAAATATTTTTTCCCGCCTGCCGGAACGGTCTTGCGGATCATGTTCTGCTTGCAATCAGCGCAGAACAAAAGTCCCGAAAAGGGATAGACCGTCTTTTTCTGTACGGCGATTCTGGTGTCCCGGCACAGCAGGCCGCTGACTGTCCGAAAATCCACCTCGCTGATAATCGGCTCATGGGCGCCGGGAACCCTGATCCACTCGTCCTCTGGCTTCTCCATCAGCTTCTTGATTTTATAGTTTGGCCGCCCTGTCTTTCCCTGAACCATCACCCCGATATAGAGGGGATTCTTCAGGATGCGCCCGACCGCTACCGCTGACCACTTGGCCTGCGGGTTGCTCTTGAAGCCGGAGATATACTTCATCCCCAGGGAACGCTTGTATTCTGAGGGCGAGAGGACCCCATCGGCGTTCAGCCGGTCAGCGATCCCTTGCTGGCTCATTCCCTCCAGCTTCCAGCGGAAAATATCCCGCACCACCTCGGCGGCGTAATCGTCCACAACAAGCTGATTTTTGTCGTGCGGTGATTTCAGATAGCCGTAGGCGGCAAATGCTCCTACAAACTGGCCCTTTCGTTTCTTGACCTCCAAATGGCTGCGTATTTTTACCGAAATATCCCGGCTGTAAGAATCGTTCATCAGGTTTTTAATGGGAAGCAGGATGGTGCTGGCCTGCCCCTGTGCGTTAGCGGTGTCGTAGCCGTCGTTGATGGCGATAAACCGCACCCCGTGGTCTGCAAACTCCTGTAAGACCTTTCCGGTTTCGATATAGTTGCGCCCCAAACGTGACAGGTCTTTTACCACGACACAGTTGACAGCGCCGGAACGCACATCCTGTAAAACTTCCTGAATCCCAGGACGAAAAAAATCAACGCCACTAAACCCGTCATCCTTCCTTTCGGCATGGATGCGGATTTCTGGCATTGATTTCAAAAATTCCGTGATAAATTCCCGCTGATTCTTGATGCTGTTGCTTTCCGGCTTATCTCCATCGTCATCAGACAGACGGAGATAGATGTCGGCGTCATAAACAGCTTGCGCGGTCAAATTTTTCATAACAATGCCTCCAATCGTTTTGTTCGTCAGTCCCAACAACGATTGGAGTGCGAGTTTTGTCCGATTTCTATTATACAGCAGGGCACAGTCAGTGTCCAGGTGTTTTTTTCGGTTCCATTCGTGTCGGGGATTTACAGGGTACGGAGATAGCTTTCAAATTGTTCCTCCATTGTGGTTTCCTTGGCCGCCTCGGAGAAGCCGATTTTCACGACGATCTTTCCGTGGCGGAAGCAGTAGGGATTGCGGATCTGGCGGATGAAGTCCAGCACCCGTTCCTCTTTTGGAAGTTCTGTGTGGATGGATATATCCCGAATATCGACAAGCTGTTCTGGATCGACCGTCTTAATGTCAACGGCGGAGAGCGTATCAAGCTCTGCAAGTGTAAGTGATTTCAAACAGGCTCCTCCTTTCTGCCTCTACCAATCTATTCAGAAGGGCGCCTGTCCTATGCCAGAGAACGCAGGCCCACGCTGATTGCCAGGGCTGCATCGATCTCCTTCATCTTTTTCTTGCTGATCTGCCCGATATAGCCCCGAAGCCGCCTGCGGTCAACCGTCCGTATCTGCTCCAACAGCAGCAAGGATGTAGGGGCAAGGCCCGGCACATTGTCCAGCAAAACATGGGTAGGAAGGTGGGTCTTATCCCTCCGGCTGGTGATGGCCGCCGCCACCACGGTAGGGCTGAAATAGTTTCCCACATCATTTTGGAGAATGAGGATAGGGCGCGTTCCGCCCTGCTCCGAACCAACCACCGGGTTCAGGTCGGCATAGAACAGAGCGCCGCGCCGGATCGCCTTTCGCCGCATAAGAATGACCTCCTGAAATAAGTAAGCCGGAAACAGGGCAGGCCCCGAAAGGTCCGCCCTGCGTCCGGCGAATTTTTTCCAATCTGTTTTCTTTCATTGTGCTATTTGTCCTCGACACCCCGCACATGGGAAGTCATCAGCGGCCAGCAGCGAACCAGCCCACGGGAATCTCACCCCTCCGAGGATCTCTCCGAGCTGTCCCCATTGCGTGATCCTGCGGTCAGGCAGGGCTGTGGCTGGACAGGAGTACCATTGTACCCTTTGCCGGTCATGGCCGCGCCGGGAGCTGCCCGGTTTTTACAGACCGCCGTTTCTCGCTCATACAGGCAGGATGACAGCAAGACCAATGAAAGAAAGTAGGTGGGATCTGCTCATCCGTGCCGTACCTCATGGCGCGGCTTCTGAATCGGCTTTTGCTCATCGCACTGGCAAAGGGGAAGTTACCGATGAATGGGTATGCGGTTGTCAAGGAACAGGTGAAAGGGGTAGTTCAGAAAGAACACCTTTCACCCATCGTCCTGAAACCGCAGGGGTGTCAACCCTGTTCCGCAAAAAATTTTTTTAATTTCCCGATGGCAAGGTTCAGAGATTTGGCAACCGCCTGATGGCTTGCCCCCTCCAGCCTGCCAATCTGCCGGGTGGACAGGCCACGGAACACATGAAGCCGAAAACGCCTTTTCTGGACTTCTGTAAGTACGCCCGCTGCAAACAGCCGCTCCAGTGCAGTCCGGGCATAGCGGCGGTTTTGGATTTCTACCGCCAATTCTTCCAATTCGTCCTCCAATGGGCGGGTAGAACAGCAGTCCATTTCTTCTAACCCGTGAATGGACACATCCTTGCGGGTCTGGGCGCTTTCAGCCCGATCCTGCTCATAGTAAATCTCATCGGACAGGGCCTTCAGCTCCGCAAAGTCCTGTTCTGTTTTATCCGGGTTCTCTTTCAGGTAATCCGCCAGAGAAACCTCAATAATTTCATCATGGAAGCGATAAACAATATTGGGGCTGTATTTGTTTATTGCATAATCACTTTTGCGATAATCCCGCAATTTTTGTACCTCCGATCTGTTTTTTGCGAAAACAGATCGGAGGTGGCGGCGCCCTGCTCCTGTAACCAGGTCGCCTATGAAACAAGCGGTTGACTTTGTAATCTGGTACAAAATCAACCGCTCGAAAGATAGGTGCATTGAGAAGCCCAATGGCGTATGGAGCATCAGCAGGCGGAGGCTTGTCCCCAGATGGGGCAAACTCTCTCCCGCAAAAGCGCCGGTGAACGCCGATTGAAAATTGTCCATTAAAAGCCGTGTGTCGTTTGAGAAGGACAAAAAGCAGCTTCCCAATGCTGTGGATTTTCTCATCCATAGCACACTACTCCTTGCCCGCTTATGCGGACGGCACACAGGCGGCTGGCATCATCCCCTTTCTTTTAAGCGTGGCAGCCCAAAGCTGCCGCCCTTGCTGATATATGCTGTTGTAAGGTTGAACCGGGAAAAATCATAGGGATATTTCCCGGATTATGTCGATGGATAAAAGAAAAGCGGCCCCCATCCTGTTACCGGACAAAGACCGCTTTGATTGATTTCATGATATTTTTTCTTTGGGGTTCTCTAATCATGCGCCTCACCTCATTTCATATTTTTAGAGGGATATTGGTAGAAACTGCCACGAAATGAAGTTTATCGGGTCGAGTTATGGATAACTTAATGGCAAGCTGAAAAAGCCTGTCGAACGGGAATAATCGTTCGACAAACAGCCCCATAAAACACTCCGTATGAGTATCCTGTAAAAGACGAGGGTAGTCAATCAATGACTACCCTAAATCGTCTATTTCTTTGGGACAACCAACTTATATCCAGTCCCAATTACTGTTTTAATATATTGTGGATGCCGAGGGTCTGGTTCCAGTTTGCTCCGCAGACGGCAAATCGTATTTTCCACTGTATTGGAGCCAAAATGCTGCTCTGTGTCCCAGGCAGAAGCATAGAGCTGATCCCTTGTAAACACTCGTCCGGGGCTTTTTGCCAGACAATAGAGCATGGAATATTCGCCATGATTCAGGTGAATTTCTTCTCCGGCTTTCAGTACCCGACGATAGGCCGGATAGATTTTGACATCCCCAAATGACAACATGGAAGATGTTGCCTCGATCACTTGGACAGATTTACCGTGCAGGGCATCCATGATAGTCTGAAACACATTCTCATCTGGGTCAATCGCCCGGATAATTATGATTTCCTCCATATTGTCATCACCTCAACTTTTCAAGACATTTTTGCCTGTTCTTTAGATTCTTCAAACACTGCGGATGCAGCTTTGAGTTGCTGGAAGCTGCTCTCACTGATAGTATGTTCCATCCGACAAGCATCCCGTTCTGCCGCCTCTGGATCGACACCAACATTTATCAGTAACCGAGTAAAGAAACAATGTTTTTCATAGGTCTGCTCGGCTACCTCCTGGCCTACATCTGTTAGATGGAGAAAGTGGTCCTCGTCCATCATAAGGAAACCTCCGTCTTTCAGCGTATTAACCGCATGACATACGCTGGGCTTAGAAACTCCAAGATGTTGGGCCACATCCACTGAGCGCACCATACCCTGTTTCTTTTGGAGAACCAATACGGCCTCTAAATAATCTTCTCCTGCTGCCGTAGTACGCTTCATTTTTTCCATGTAGTCCTCCCAGGCTAACCTCATCAATAGAGAAAACATACGCCGCTATACTTTTTTCCCAGATAGTTTCCAGTTAATGGCCTTTTCCCGAATATTTACAAAGTCTGCATAGATACCGGGTTGATCCATCAGTTCCTGATGCGTGCCTCGCTGGGCAATTCCCTTATTGGCAATAACAACAATCTGCTGTGCGTTGCGTACAGTTTTCAGCCTATGAGCAATAATAATGACCGTTTTATTTTGAGTCAGCTTTTCGATAGCTTCTTGAAGTTCTGCCTCATTTTCTGGGTCTACGCTGCTTGTGGCTTCATCTAGAATAATAATAGGCGTATCTTTTAGAATGGCACGGGCAATCGAAATTCGCTGTTTTTCACCACCGGATAGAGTTGCGCCACTCTCGCCAATCACCGTGTCATACCCATTGGGGAGAGTCATAATAAAATCGTGGCAACAGGCGCTCTTGGCCGCTTGGACAACCTCCTCGTGGGTAGCGTTTGGCTTGCCAAATTTAATATTGTTCTCAATGCTGTCTGCAAAGAGAAAAACATTTTGGAACACCATACTAATATTGGAGAGGAGGCTATCCAATTTGTACTCACGAATATCCGTGCCACCCAGTTTGATGCTGCCCTCATTCACATCCCAAAAGCGAGCTATCAAGTTGCATAAAGTAGTCTTTCCAGAACCAGATGGCCCTACGACTGCCGTAGTTGAGTTCGCCGGTATTATAAGATTGACATGGCTTAAAATTTGATGTTCTCCATAAGAAAAGCTAACATCTTGAAGTTCAATCGTTGTATCTTTCGGGATGATTTCCTTTCCAGACAGATCCATCACAGGTGTATCATCAATCGCATCCACTTTGTCGATGGAGCTTTCAATTAGACGGAGAGCAAAGGATTTTCCCCCAGCAGCTTCTAGTTCACTAAAAATCAGGAAAGAAGCCACACACATCAACAGGCAATACACCAGGGTCATGCTTCCCTGTAAGTAAAACAGGATAGAGCAAAACATGATTGCCACACTTGCCAACCGAAGGCTGAACAGTTGAAGCATCCCATACGGTCCAAAAACAGTTTCCAGTTTTGTGTTTTTTGCACGACTTTCCTCAATAGCCTGTTTCATCTTCTGATTGGAACCACCACCAAGATTAAAGGACTTCACAATACTCATACCTTGAATGTATTCCAGTGTAGCGCCCACCAGATCTTCCTGTGCAGCCTGACGCTTTGGTGAAATCTCCTGTGATTTTTTCTGAAGAAGCGAATTACAAAGTAGAAACAGAGAAATCCCTAAACAAGCCAGCAGCCCTATTCTCCAATCAAATAAAAACATAACGAGTGTAATAACAGTTACATGAATAAAGCCATGAATCACAGTAATCAGTACAGAGGGAGCGTTGTTCTCCACATCGCTAATTGTTGTAGTGACCGTAGAGGTCAAGTTACCCAGGCTGTGGTTGTTGAAGTAACCCATTGGCATATACTTCATTCGATCTCCCACATGGATACGCTTATCCGCACACATAAAATATCCTACTTTTGTCTGTGAGAAATCAGAAATATAACTGCAAACAACTTTTCCAATCACTCCAGCCAGGAGTAGCAGAAAGGCAAATAAAACATCCTTTCCTTGAATACCTTCCACCAATCCATTCAAAATGAAAAACAAAGCACCAATCTGGAACATATCAAAGATAGAATGTAGCAGACTGAACACCACCGATTTTTTCAGTACGCTTTTCCAGCGGCCGGAAAAAGCATAAATTTTTTTCAAAGCGGTAATCATGCTGTTTCACCTCCCTCATCACGACTCCCAATATGAGCCTTCCACATTCCCTGATAAAGTGGGCATGATTTCAAAAGTTCCCCGTGGGTTCCAGCAGCCTCAATATGACCTTTATTGACCACTACAAGCTGATCCGCTCCTGTCACGGTATAAAGACGATGGGCCACCATAATCAATGTTTTGCCTTGAACCAACTTGGAAATGGCCTCCTGTACCAGACTTTCATTTTCTGGATCAAGGTAGGCGGTTGCTTCATCGAAAATGACGATTGGGGCATCCTTCAGCATGGCTCTGGCAATAGCAATCCGCTGTCGCTCACCACCAGATAAATGCCCGCCAGCACCACCTACAACCGTATCATAGCCGTACTCCAAACTCATAATAAAATCGTGGCAACCGCATTTTCTGGCGACTTCCTCCACCTCTTGATCGGTAGCAGACAACCGGCCCATACGGATATTCTCCCGGATACTCTCGTCAAAAAGATAATTGTCCTGAGACACATAAGACACATAGCCAGCAAGTTGGGAAAGCGGTATCTGATTTAGCTCTACGCCTCCAAGGGTGATTGTGCCGGAAGTGGCCTCCCAAAATCCTGTAATCAACTTTGTAATAGTAGATTTACCAGAGCCGGACGGCCCTACCAATGCGGTCATTGTACCTGGCTTAATAGTTAGGTTAATGTGATCGAGAATAGGTTTTGATGCGTTCTGGTCATAGGCGAATGAAACATCCTGAAATTGTATGGACAAATCATGGATTTCCGCATCATGGCTGGGGCGTACCATTTCAGGTGCATCCAGCAGACTTCCCACTTCGCCGACTATTGTGCCGAGCTGCGAAATGCTATCTGTGAATTTTATTGCGCCCAGAATTGGCCCAACAATGCCCAGGGACAGAATCATAATCGTTAGGAACACCGGGGCCGATAAAGTTCCATGTTGATAAAGCACAGAGCCAATGGGCAGAACCGCAAGCCAAACACTCGGCCAAATCGTATTGCTCATAGACATAAATAGCTGGGTATTCTTCATCCAATCAACTGCAAAGGCAGCATCATCATTCACTGCATCCGAATATTTCTGGTAAGAGTTTGCAGACTGATTAAATGCTTTAATGACTTCGATACCGCCCACATACTCAATAATGGTGGCGTTCATTTTCTGGACACGCTTCATCAGACCGGAAAACCGTTCGCTATAACCACGGGACATTCCCATATAACACAGAAATCCTATGGGCAGAGTTATCAGAGATGCTAATGCCATCCGCCAGTCCAGAAAGAATAAATAGATGATAATGCAGAGTGGTACAAATAGATTAGAAGTCATTTCTGGAACCAAATGTGCAAGTATCGGCTCCATACTTTCCACCCGGTCCACAATAATATCCTTAAATCGCCCAGACGGCTGATCCAAAATATATCCCATTGGTACACGCGATAATTTATCTGTAATTTTGATGCGTACTTCTTTGAGTGTTTGAAAGGTCGCAGTATGGGATACTGTTGTAGACAAGGTGGAAAACAGCAGCTTTAGTGTGAATCCAAGTAAAATTATTCCACACCAAAGCGCATAAGTATTTAGGGCAGTTATCCCATTCATCAAACAAAGCATTATGTATGCGATTGAAAAATAAGGAATCATTCCACAAGCTACACCCAAGACGGCCAGGAAGATGGAGAACGCATATGCCCTCCGATGTGTCCCGGCTAATTCCCATAACCGCTTAACTGGCGATATTGTTTGTTTCATCCTCTCACCCTCCATAAAACAGCGCGGAGCAGCCGGTTTTCCCCGACCGCTCCGCCTTGCTGTATCTTCTTTATTCTACCGGAGTGATCTGTGTCACATCCAGGAAAGCATAATCGGAAGCAAAGTTATAGTCTGCAATTTTGTCTGTGTTGTAAACGATCATATCCATCTGGTGCGTTAGGGGAACATCCAGCACTTGGTCAAGGTCGGTATTGATAAGCAGCTCGAACAGCTCCCGCAGGCGGGCATCATCATTGCAGGTCTTAAATTCGCTCAAAGCAGAAATAAATTCCTCGGAATTATCCAGCAGAGGGATAGAAACATCCTCCGGCATTTGAGCCATCATCGCCGCAAACCAGCAGTGGGGCATAGCATAGTTGAAGAAGCCCGCCGTCATAGCGGTAATATCCCATCCACTGGGTTCCAGGTAGCTCGCATACCATTCCATCTTTTCCATGCTCTTGATCTCAACATCAATGCCGACCTCGGAAAGTTGACTTTGAATCAGGGTTGCGATGGAACCAATGGTGCTGTCATCAGTGGGGCAGGTAAATACCACATGAAGCGGAGTCCCGTTCTTTTCTCTGATGCCAGTGGACTCATTCATGGTCCAGCCAGCCTCATCAAGAAGCTGATTGGCACGCTCCACATCATAGGTGTATCCGACAGTGCCGCAAATATCGGAATAAGGTGTGCCGTCAGGAACAATCGTATCGGCTACCGGCTCATAGCCATAGGTCAGGCCCTCGGAGATTGCTTCTTTGTCGATGGCTCGTCGGTGGATGCCCGTTCCGGGAGCTTTTTATCTGATTCCTTCGCTGATTCTTATTGCGGGTATTATCGCTTTGTTCAATCCGACAGGAGCGCGTAATACTGCATTTATAATTATTGGTATCAGCAGTTTGGTTTATTCTCTTTCCGAATTGATAAACTGGTTCAAGTTTGCCCGTCGCCGCCCGAAGGCTCCGGTTATGCATGACGATGATGATATTGAAGACGCAAAGATTATCGAATAAAAAAAAGAAGAGGACTGCTTCACAGCACCCCTCCCCGCAAACTTAAAACAACCAACAAAAGAAATAGATAATTTCAATAACAGTGAACGGCTAACGGTGGATATTCTGCAATGATAATGCAGTTTGTTCACCGTTTACTGTTTATCGTTCACCGTATTTTTTTCTATCTCACAAATAACAGTTCCCTGTATTTTGGAAGCGTCCACATCTGATTGTCAACAATCAGTTCCAACTTGTCGATGTGATAACGGATTTCTTCTAGTGCCGGGACAATCGTGTCGTGGTAGGCAATGGCTTTTTCCCGTTCGCTTTCTATCTTGTTTGCAACCTTACGAGCCTCAATCATTGCATCTACATGCTCCTTGATGAAAGCTGTACGGTCGGCAATCTCTTCAATAAGCTCCAGGTTCTTAGCAGACAATTTCGCTGCCTTTTCTGCTGGGAAAAGAGATTGCATCTTATAGACATTATTAATTAAGTCCGTCTGGTATTGAGTGGCAACCGGAATGATATGATTCATTGCCAAGTCACCCAATACACGTGCCTCAATCTGAATCTTCTTCGTATAAGTTTCCCATTTCACCTCGTTACGGGCTTCCAGTTCTTTCTTGGTCATTACACCGGTAGCTTCGAACATGGCAATTGTTTCCGGTTTCAGGTAGTTGT
>ERZ827150.3279-NODE-3279-length-15996-cov-5.367480_pt1 | contig 15996 bp, 10 predicted proteins | sample MGYA00519779_ERZ827150 | MGnify/ENA primary metagenome ERZ827150 (study PRJEB31778, sample SAMEA3449267) | human gut metagenome | biome: human gut; feature: human-associated habitat; material: faeces | place: United Kingdom | collected 2010/2012 ...
CGAGCAGCGGTGGCGGCCTGTTGCTTCTTTGAGGTCATCGGCATCATCAACCACTATGTGGTGGAGTTCCGTGGCCGTATCCTATTCCCCCATGACATCAGCGCCATCCGCACGGCGGTCAACGTGGTGGATGAGTACGATTTCACTCCGGACAACTACATCTGGGGGACGCTGGCGCTGATGCTGGTCTATTTCCTGTTGCTCAAGCTCTTTGCTGTGCCGCAGCCGGAGCGATCCTACTTCAAGAAAAAAACCATCACCTGGATCATGGGCGTCCTGTCCGCCGCTTATATCGTGGCCTTTTTCTTCACCGGCTGGCTCCCTGCCGCCGGCATCAAGACCCAGCAGTGGCGCACCCAGTCCAATGGCTTTGTCTTAAATTTCACCATCGCCCTGCGCTACAGCCGGGTGGATAAACCAAGTGACTATTCTGAGCAAAATATCACCCAACAGGCTCAGGAGGTGACCAGCACCCACACCGATGAGAATCCGGAGATGAAGCTGATGCAGGATACCTTCCTGAAAAAGACCGGAAAGGCGGGCAAGACCAGCAGCAGCACCGTCTCCAGCGGTATCCAGCCCACCAACCTCATCTGCATCATGGATGAGAGCTTTGCGGATATGAGCATCTACGACCGGCTCCAGGTCAACGAGGAGGTCATCCCCTTCTTCAAGAGCCTGAAGAACAACACCGTCAAGGGCTGGATGTACTCTCCCGTCACCGGCGGCGGTACCGCCAACGTGGAATATGAATTCCTCACCGGCAACAGTTCTGCGTTCTTGCCCAGCGGTACAGTGCCCTATCAGCTCTATGTCAAGGACAACCAGGCGTCCCTGGTGTCCCTGGCCAAGGAGATGGGCTACACCACCACCGCCTTCCATCCCTACCTATCGTCCGGCTGGAACCGGCCCCTGGTATACAAGTACATGGGCTTTGACAAGCAGATGTTCGACACCGATGTGACCAATCCGGAGTATGTCCGCGGTTATATCTCCGACTCCTGCGACTTCAAAACCATCCAGTCCATCACGGAGCAGGGGAAGGGGCAGAAGAATTTCATCTTCAATGTCACCATGCAGAACCACGGCGGCTATAACCAGGGCTGGTACAACCTGCCCCGTACCATTGCCCTGAAGGGAACCATGTTCGGCACCAGCAGCTATACGGAGCAGTACTTGGCGCTGATGCGCAAGACGGATGACGCCCTGAAAGAGCTCATCGACTACTATAGCAAGGTGGACGAGCCGACCATGATCGTCCTATTCGGCGACCACCAGGGCAAGCTCACCACTGCTTTCTATGACCAGCTGTTTGGCAAGAGCACAGACAGCCTGACCATAGAGGAGACGCAGCGGGAGTATGTGACCCCCTTCATGATCTGGGCAAATTACGACATCCCAGAAACAGAGAATGTGATGCTCTCCACCAACTACTTGGGCGTCCTGACCGCCAAGATGGCCAACCTGCCCATGACCGACTACATGAAGTACCTGGCAGACCTGTATGAGCAGGTGCCGGTTATCAACACCAACGGCTACATCATGCCGGACGGCAAGATGACAGAGGATCTGTCCGACCTGTCCGAAACGCTCCAGAGTCAGGTGAAGCAGTACCAAGCCTTCGCTTTCTGTGATCTGTTCAGTCGATTCGACTACATGGACGGCAACTTCTTCCGTCTTTACCCAGGCAGCCTGGACAACGGCACTGGTGCGGCGAGCAGCAGCGCCGGAAGCGAATAAACAGACGAAAAAACCAGCTTCGAGAGAAGCTGGTTTTTTCGTTGACCACTCACCCCTGGCTCCCTTGAGTAAAGGGAGCTGTCAGCCGGAAAGGCTGACTGAGGGATTGACGGAAGGAGGACAGCGTTTCAGCGACCGGACGGTTTCGACCACACAATCTACGCTCGCCGTACAACCCCTCCGGCACTGCGTGCCACCTCCCCTGACTCAGGGGAGGCAGAGAGATGCTGCCGTCTCTTGTCCACACCCCCTCACGGGAGCGCATACACCTTTTTGATCTTCTCGGCGGACAACCCTGGGATCTCGCCTCCATCATTCCAATAGGATACCTGACTCACCCCATCCAGTTGGGTCAGTGAGGCGGACAGCGCCCAGGCGGCCAGATTTGCTTTTCCGTTTTCGTCCAGCAGTGCCTGCATCCACTGGTCGGGCAGGGAGAGCGCACAGACCGTCTTTTCCAGCCGGATGGTCACTCCGTCCGATGTGGCAGGCAGATAGGCGGCAGCGCCCTTCCGTTCTGGGCCGGTGCACAGGGCGTCTAGGACGGCCTGGATGGCGCTGGTCTGGTTGGTGGTGGCAGCTTGAAGGGTGCGCGTCTCATGAAGCACTTGAGTGCCGTCCTCCGAGGGGAAGTAGAGGGTGGTTTTTAAAGGGATGGGGTCGGCGCTCATGCCGGACAGATCAAAATCCTCCGCCGTCAGCGGTTCCTCCGATTTCCCTGGCAGCACCGATTCGCCAACAGCTAAGATCACCACGCTGTCCACCTGTTTCAGCTGGGTCATGGTCAACACTACCGCCCCGTTAGCCAGCGTCCGTTTCGCCCCTGTCAAGTCTCCGTATTCTTTGGAAAAGTTCAACGTCAACACGCCGTCCTTGAGCCGAGCGCTCAACAGAGTGGTGCCTTTGGGAAAGGGGGAGGCCAGTTCACTGCGTTTCGGTTTGGACAGCAGAGCGTGTACCAGTTGATTGACGACATCCTTTTCGCTGTCCAGCGTGCAGGACTCCGTGTCCAGAGCGCTGCCGGAGGTGTAGCTGTCCGACAGGAAGTAGAGGTCATAGCGCTGCTGCCCTGTGGGGGTGGATTTCATTTGGCTGGCGCCGTAGATGACCAGCAGGAGCAGCACCCCCAGGGGGATACCAAACAACCATTTCTTCATGCAGATTCCTCCCGTGCCAAAGGCAGTGTCACCTGGAAGCAGGCGCCTCCGGCGCACCCCTCGGTCAGGCGGATGGAACCGCCGGCCTGCAAAACCGTGTCGTGGACGATGGACAGTCCCAGCCCAGTGCCGCCTGCCTCACGAGAGCGGGCTTTATCCACCCGATAAAAGCGCTCAAAGACCTTTTCCCGTTCCTCCGGCGGGATGCCGATGCCGGTGTCTTCTACGGTGAACACCACGTCCCCCTGAATGATAGCCAGACGGATCCACACGCTGCCGCCGGGGGTGTTGTACTTGATGGCGTTTTCGATGAGGTTGTTGGCGATGTGTGCCATGTTGTCCCCGGAGATGAGCACCAGGCAGTTGGACTCCAGCTGAGAGTGGAGCACGATGTCCTTGGCCTCCGCCAGGGGCAGCAGCAGATGGATGGCATAGCGCACCTGGCCGGACACGTCGATAACGCCAGACTGCTCCTGAATGCCGCGATCCAGCTGGGTTAGGGAGAGCAGTCCCTCTGTGATGCGGCTCAGCCGCTGGGCTTCTCGGCCAATGTCCCCAACAAATTCCCGAATCAACTCCGGTTCCATCTCCGGATCCTGTAAAATAGAGTCGGACAGGAGGCGGATGGAGGTGAGGGGAGTTTTCAATTCGTGGGAGGCATCCGCTACAAACTGACGCCGCATGGCGTCCGTCTCCTGGATGCGCTCGGTGAGCTGGTTGAACTCGTCTGCCATCTTGGCCAGCTGATCCTTGCCCTTTACCGAGATGGGCTGGGTGTCGCTGCCTGAGTGGAAGGCGCGGATGGCGGCCAGCAGGTCGTTCATCCGTCGAGTCATCATCCGAGACAGGATGACGCTGACCAGCACGGCAAAGACGCAGACGACTAAGGTGATGTTGCGCAGGTTGGATTGCAGTCCCAGCAAGATCTCTGCCTGCTCCGTGTCATATTTATAAAGGTAGACTCCGCCGATGGTGTTTCCGCAATAGATCACCGGCACAGCTGCCTCACTGCGGAAAGCGTTGTCTCGGAAGGAGGCGTGATACACGTCCTGTCCATCCAGCGCCTGGGTCAGCTCCTGGAACAGGGCGTACCGGTGAGGACGGGCGCTCTCCTGGGTGTCATAGAGCAGCTGTGCATCGGAGTCGGTGACCACGATGCGGGTCAAGTTGCTGTCGCCCACCAACGTCATCACCTGCTCCACCCCCGATTCCCCCAGCTCTCCCAGCTCCGCCAGGTTGGAGGCGATCATCTGGGCTTCCGTCAGGATGCTCTGCTTGGCCTGGAACACCAGCGTCTGGCAGGCCAGCAGGGGATAGGTGTTGAGGAGGATAAGGACGGCGGCGATGATGAGCAGATAGGACAGGGCAAACTGGGATTGGACGTTCTCAGTGGGGCGGAACTGAACGCCCTTCCACTTCCACCCCTTCATCGAGCGGCGTCCTCATTTTTCAGATAGTACCCGACCCCCCACTTGGTCATGATGTAGGCCGGGGAGGCGGGGACGGCCTCCAATTTCTCCCGCAGCCGCCGGATATGGACGTCTACCGTCCGGTCATCCCCCTGGTATTCATACCCCCATACCTGGTCTAGCAGACTGGTGCGGCTGAACACTCGGTTGGGGTTGCGCAGGAACAGCTCCATCAGGTCAAATTCTTTGGCCGTCAGCGTCACCGGCACCCCGTCCCGCAGGGCGCTGCGGGAGGCCAGGTCCAGAACGAGGTTCCCGCACCGCAGCTGCTGGCTCTCCGGCTGAGCGGCGCTCCGTTCAGCACCGGCACGGCGGAGGAGGGCACGGATGCGGGCTTTCAGCTCCAGGATGTTGAAGGGCTTGGTCACATAGTCGTCCGCCCCGCACTCAAAGCCCATCAGCTTGTCCATGTCTGTGCTCCGAGCGGTGAGCATGATGATGGGCACATCGGAAAAGGCGCGGATCTGCATACACGCCTCCAGCCCGTCCAGCTTGGGCATCATCAGGTCTAAGATGACCAGATCCGGCTTCTCCGAACTGGTCAGCGCTACGGCGCTCTCCCCGTCAAAGGCGGTCACCACCTCATACCCATCGTGTTCCAGGTTGAATTTGATGCCTTTGACCACTAATTTCTCGTCATCGACCACTAAAATCTTCATCATTTCACTCCAAAGTCAAATAGGGCAGCAACCCCTCCAACGTCGCCTCACCGATGCCCTCCACCTCCAGCAGCTCCTCGTAGGTGCGGAACCGGCCGTGGGCGTCTCGGTAGGCCAGGATGGCCTGGGCTTTCTGCTCCCCGATGCCGGGCAGGTTTTCCAGTTCTGCTTGGGTCGCCCGATTCAGGGAGATGGGCTGGATGGATTTGCTGCCTGTGCGCTGTTTTGCCTGGGCACGCTGTGCCTGACTGCTCACCCGACCGGTGAGCAGGGCGCGGCGGGAGGCGGAGGTGGTGGTCTGGATGCGGCAGCCAGCTGCCGGACTGGTGTGGGACGCCAGCCGGCATCCTTGCAGCCCAATCAGCACGCACAGCAGCAGGACGCCCAAGCGCAGCAAGGTTTTTCGCTCCAATTTTATGAATTTCATCGTTTTCCGTTGCTTCCATGGGTTGGTTCTGATATAATATTCGGATGGTTTGCATCGCTCCTTCCATCTGTCAGCAGGAGGAGTGGGTGATCCTATCATTGTATTTCCATTCATTATACCATAGATAACAGGGGTTTCCTATGAAAAATAAGCGTATTCTATCCTTTTTCCTCACCATCGTCCTACTGTTCTCCCTGCTGATGCCCCAGGCCTATGCGGCGTCCGATATTTTGAGCGGCATGAAGGTCAAGGCTAAGGCGGCACTGCTGGTGAACCTGGACACCGACACGGTGCTCTACCAGCAGGACGCGGACAAGAAGATCTATCCCGCCAGCATCACCAAGGTCATGACCGCTCTGCTGGTGCTGGACGCTGTGGACAGCGGCAAGCTGTCCCTGGATCAGAAGCTCACCGCCGGCCCTTCCCTGTGGCAGGGGATCGAGGCGGACACCTCCACTGCGGACATCAAGACCGGCGAAAAGCTCACCGTCCAGGAGCTGCTCAACTGCCTGCTCATTGCCTCCGCCGGTGAGGCGGCCAACGTGCTGGCCGTGGGGGTCTCCGGCTCCATTGAAGCCTTTGTCAAGGACATGAATCAAAAAGCGGCGGACATCGGCTGCATTGGCACCCACTTCACCAACCCCAGCGGGATGCCGGATGAGGATCACTACACCACCTGCAACGACATCTACAAGATGGCCAAGGCGGCCATGGAGTATGAGGAGTTCCGCAAGATCGTGGCTAAGCCCGATTGCAAGATCCGCAAGACCAACATGAGCGAGGAGCGGTATTATTTCAGCACCAACGGCCTGCTGTCCAATATGCGCTACGCCGGCTACGTCTACAGCAGCTGCATCGGCATCAAGACCGGCTACACCGATGACGCAGGCTACTGCCTGCTCTCTGCCGCCAAGCAGAACGGGGAGACTTTGGTGGCCGTGGTCATGGGCTGTGATAATCCAGTGGACAAAGCGGGCAACATCAAGCGTCTCCAGTTCTCCGAGAGCAGCCGCCTGCTCCAGTGGGGCTTTGACAACTTTGAGGAGAAGAACATCCTGGACAGCACCTTCCCCGCCGGGGAAGTGAAGGTCACCTTGTCTAAGGAGGCGGATTACGTCACTGCCGTGCCGGAAAAGACCATCACGGCGGAGCTGCCTAAGGACGTCAAGATCGAGGACTTTGACATCTCCACCGACTTGTACGAGGAAGTGGAGGCTCCGGTGAAGAAGGGGGACGAGCTGGGCAAGATGACGGTGAGCCTTGGGGATACCGACTACGGTACCGTCAAGCTGGTGGCCGCCAATGACGTGTCCCAGTCCGCCTGGCTGGCTCGCAAAGCGGCGCTGTCCAATCTGTTCTCCAAGGTCTGGGTGCGTATCCTGCTCATCGTCCTGGTGGTCTGCGCCATCGCCGTGATCATCCGCGTCCGCATGGGCGGACGCCGCCGCAGAGCGTATGGCGGAACCAAACGCCACAGCGGCCGTGGCGGCGGATACCGTGGCGGACGGGGGCGAGGACGGCTGCGGCGGAGACGTTGAGGAATCTGCGCAATATAGACGAAAACAAAACTGCCTGCACTTGTAGTGCAGGCAGTTTTTTGTGATGGGGCTGGGGGAAATGTGCCCATTCCGTGTTGGAGAAAAGGGGGGATACAGCCAACGGCGTGTCCGATAAATTGAGGTCGGGCTCGTCCAGAGCGAAACCAGGGTTTGCGTTCCAGACCGGACAGGACGACGGGAAAGAAAGAGAGAAAAACAAAAAACGGCAGAAAATCTGCCGCCGGAGGGAAAAAGTACATTGACTTTTCTGCGCAAAAGTAGTATAATAAATCGCTACTACGGATTTTGAAGAAAAACAGTTTACCACTTTTACCGTCTCTTACTTTACCATGTTCCCGCACAAAAGGCAAGAGCAGGGCACTGGATAAGTGCAAACTTGCCCGTGTGTGTCACAGAGCGGCGGAGCGGTACCTTTGTTACATTTGACGAAAATGGAGGGTGAATCATCAATGGTCAAAGATGTGTATTTCGGCAACACCCTGCGAAAGAGCTTTGCCCGAAAGCAGGAAATCACTGAGATGCCCGGACTGCTGGACATTCAGAAAAAATCTTACCGATGGTTTTTGGAAACCGGCCTGCGTGAGGTTTTTAAGGATGTTGGCAGTATTTCCGACTATGCTGGCAACCTGGAGCTGTCCTTTATTGACTTCTCCATGAAGGAGAGCCCCAAGTATAACGTAGAAACCTGCAAGGCCAGAGACGCCACCTATGCCGCTCCCATCAAGGTGAAGGTGCGCCTGCGCAACAAGGAGACGGACGAGATCAAGGAACAGGAGATCTTCATGGGCGACTTCCCCTTGATGACCGAGGGCGCCACCTTCGTTATCAACGGCGCAGAGCGTGTTATCGTCTCCCAGATCGTCCGAAGCCCTGGTATGTATTATAACATGGAAGCGGACAAGGCTGGCAACATCTCCTATTCTGCCACCGTCATCCCTTATCGTGGTGCTTGGCTGGAATACGAGACGGATAGCTCTGACGTGTTCTGGGTGCGTATCGACAAGAACCGCAAGATCCCCATCACCTGTCTCATGCGCGCCATCGGGCTCAAGACCGATGCGGAGATCAAGGATGTGTTCGGGGAGAGCGCCTTGATCCAGAACACTCTGGAAAAGGAAGCGGAGCTGTTCAGCAAGGATCTGGGCAACCACACGCCCTACGAGTTCGCCATGCTGGAGATCTACCGCAAGCTCCGTCCCGGTGAACCCCCCACGGTGGATTCCTGCGAGTCCCTGATGCAGTCCCTGCTCTTTGACGCCCGCCGTTATGACCTGTCCGCTGTTGGCCGTTACAAGTTCAACAAGAAGCTGGACATCGCCAACCGTCTGACCAATCAGATCCTGGCCGCCCCCCTGGTAGACCCTTGGACAGGTGAGATTTTGGCCGATGCCGGCGAGACCATCACCCGGGAACGAGCCAGAGAGCTGGCTGACCGAGGAGTTAACGAAGCCCTCCTGGACGTGGAAGGCACCCTGGTCAAAGTATTCGCCAATAACATGGTGGATATGAGCAAATATGTGAATTTTGATCCGGAAGAATGCGGTGTCACCGAGCGCGTCCGCATCTCCGTGCTGAAAGAGCTGCTGGATGAGTATGCAGGCGATGAAGAAGGCATGAAGGCTGCCATCCGCACCCGGCTGGATGACCTGATGCCTAAGCACATCATCGTGGATGATATGCTGGCCAGCGTCAACTACCTGACCGGTCTGGCCAATGGGATCGGCCATAAGGACGACATTGACCACCTGGGCAACCGCCGCCTGCGCTGTGTGGGCGAGCTGCTCCAGAACCAGTTCCGCATCGGCTTCTCCCGTATGGAGCGCGTCATCCGTGAGCGCATGACCATCCAGGATCTGGACATTGTTACCCCTCAGTCCCTCATCAACATCCGCCCCGTTACCGCCGCCATCAAGGAATTCTTTGGTTCCTCCCCCCTGAGCCAGTTCATGGATCAGACCAACCCCCTGGCGGAACTGACCCACAAGCGCCGTATCTCCGCCCTGGGCCCCGGCGGTCTGTCCAGAGAACGTGCCTCCTTCGATGTGCGAGACGTCCACTACAGTCACTACGGCCGTCTGTGTCCCATTGAAACTCCTGAAGGCCCCAACATCGGCCTGATCTCCTACCTGGCATCCTACGCACGGGTCAACCGGTACGGCTTCATCGAAGCACCCTACCGGAAGGTGGATAAGGAGACTGGTTTCGTCTCCGACACCGTGGAATATATGACCGCTGACGTAGAGGATGAATTCGTGGTCTGCCAGGCCACCGAGCCCCTGGACGAGAACGGCTGCCTGGCCAACAAACGTATCACTTGCCGTCATCAGAACGACATCATGGACGTAGACCGTTCCGTGGTGGACTATATGGACGTGTCTCCCCAGATGATGGTCTCTGTGGCAACGGCTATGATCCCCTTCCTGGAAAACGATGACGCAAACCGTGCCCTGATGGGCGCAAACATGCAGCGTCAGGCTGTGCCTCTGCTGGTCACCGAAGCGCCCATCGTGGCTACTGGCCAGGAGTACAAGAACTGTCAGGACGCCGAAGTGTGCGTGCTGGCTGAGGAAGATGGCGTGGTCACCCGTGTCAGCGCCGACTCCATCAGCGTGCAGTATGACAGCGGCATTTCCAAGACCTATAAGCTCATCAAGTTCCTCCGCTCCAACCACGGCACCTGTATCAACCAGCGTCCCATTGTGGACGTGGGGCAGCGGTTCAAGAAGCGGGAGACCTTGGCAGACGGCCCCTCCACTGACAACGGCGAGATCGCCTTGGGTCGGAACATTTTGATGGGCTTCATGACCTGGGAAGGTTACAACTATGAGGACGCCGTTCTGCTCAGCGAACGCATCGTGAAGGAGGACGTGTTCACCTCTATCCATATTGAAGAATATGACATGGAAGCCCGTGACACCAAGCTGGGGCCCGAGGAGATCACCCGGGATATCCCCAACGTGGGCGAGGACGCCCTGAAGGATCTGGACGAGCGGGGTATCATCCGCGTGGGCGCCGAGGTCCACGCAGGCGACATTCTGGTGGGTAAGGTCACCCCCAAGGGCGAGACCGACCTCACTGCCGAGGAGCGTCTCCTGCGGGCTATCTTCGGCGAAAAGGCCCGGGAGGTCCGGGACACCTCCCTGAAGGTGCCCCACGGCGAAAGCGGCATCATCGTGGACGCCAAGGTGTTCACCCGGGAGGCCGGCGACGAGCTGGGGCCGGGTGTGAACCAGGTGGTCCGTGTGTATATCGCCCAGCGGCGCAAGATCCAGCCCGGCGACAAGATGGCCGGCCGCCACGGCAACAAGGGCGTGGTGTCCCGGGTCCTGCCCCAGGAGGATATGCCCTTCCTGCCCGACGGCACCCCCCTGGACATCGTGCTGAACCCCCTGGGCGTGCCCTCCCGTATGAACATCGGCCAGGTGCTGGAGGTCCATCTGGGCTACGCCGCCAAGACTCTGGGCTGGAAGGTGGCCACCCCCATTTTCGACGGCGCCACCGATAAGGACATCACCGAGGCCCTGACCCAGGCGGGTCTGGACCCCCAGGGCAAGAGCTGGCTGTATGACGGACGCACCGGCGAGCGGTTCGACAACAAGGTCACCGTGGGCTATGTGTACTTCCTGAAGCTGCACCACCTGGTGGACGATAAGATCCACGCCCGTTCCACCGGCCCCTACTCCCTGGTGACCCAGCAGCCCCTGGGCGGCAAGGCCCAGTTCGGCGGCCAGCGCTTCGGCGAGATGGAAGTCTGGGCACTGGAGGCCTACGGCGCGGCCTATACCCTGCAGGAGATCCTGACGGTGAAGTCCGACGACGTCACCGGCCGCGTGCAGACCTACGAGGCCATTGTCAAGGGCCACAACGTGCCCACCCCCGGCGTGCCCGAGTCCTTCAAGGTGCTGGTGAAGGAGCTGCAGTCCCTGTGCCTGGATATCCAGGTGCTGGACGAGGACGGCAACCAGATCGAGCTGAAGGAGGACGAGAACGCCCCGGATTCCTTCAACCTGGCCCGGATGGACGCCGAGGACGACCGCCGCAATCGCTACGCCGACGAGAGCGAGCTGGCGGACGCAGGCTTCGACTATGTGCCCGAGGAAGAGGTGGAGGCCTCCTACGACGGCGCGGACGATGAATTTTAAGGAACAGGAGGAGCATAGAGCATGAGTTATCCCACTTTTGACGCCATTAAAATCGGAATCGCTTCTCCGGAAATGATTCGCGAGTGGTCCTACGGCGAGGTGAAGAAGCCCGAGACCATCAACTACCGCACCCTGAAGCCCGAGCGGGACGGCCTGTTCTGCGAGCGGATCTTCGGGCCCACCAAGGATTGGGAGTGCCACTGCGGCAAGTATAAGAAGATCAGCTTCAAGGGCAAGATCTGCGACCGCTGCGGCGTGGAGGTCACCCGGGCCAAGGTGCGCCGGGAGCGCATGGGCCACATCGAGCTGGCCACCCCCGTCAGCCATATCTGGTATTTCAAAGGCATCCCCTCCCGGATGGGCCTGCTGCTGGACATCAGCCCCCGGATCCTGGAGAAGGTCCTGTACTTCGCGGCGTATATCGTCACCGACCCCGGCGAGACCCCTCTGCTGCGCAACCAGCTGCTGTCCGAGAAGGAATACCGGGACATGCGGGAGAAGTATGAGGACGATTTCGACGCCGGCATGGGCGCCGAGGCCGTGAAGAAGCTGCTGCAGCAGATCGACCTGGAGGAGCTCAGCGCCCAGCTCCACGCGGAGCTGAAAACCGTCACCGGCCAGAAGAAGGCCCGGGTGGTGAAGCGCCTGGAGGTGGTGGACGCCTTCCGTCTGTCCGGCAACAAGCCGGAGTGGATGGTCATCGACGTTCTGCCGGTGATCCCCCCGGAGCTTCGGCCCATGGTCCAGCTGGACGGCGGCCGGTTTGCCACCTCTGACCTCAACGACCTGTATCGCCGGGTCATCAACCGCAACAACCGCCTCAAGCGCCTGTTGGAGCTCAGCGCCCCGGACATCATCGTCCGCAACGAAAAGCGTATGCTCCAGGAGGCCGTGGACGCCCTCATCGACAACGGCCGCCGGGGCCGCCCCGTCACCGGCGCCAACAACCGGGCGCTGAAGTCCCTCAGCGATATGCTCAAGGGCAAGCAGGGCCGCTTCCGCCAGAACCTGCTGGGCAAGCGCGTGGACTATTCCGGCCGCTCCGTTATCTGCGTGGGCCCCGAGCTGAAGATCTATCAGTGCGGCGTGCCCAAGGAGATGGCCCTGGAGCTGTTCCGCCCCTTCATCATGAAGAAGCTGGTGCAGGACGGCTCCGCCAACAACATCAAATCTGCCAAGAAGATGGTGGATAAGGGGCATCCTGCTGTGTGGGACGCCTTAGACAGCGTCATCAAAGACCATCCTGTCATGCTCAACCGTGCGCCCACCCTCCACCGCCTGTCCATCCAGGCCTTCGAGCCGGTGCTGGTGGAAGGCCGTGCCATCAAGCTGCACCCCCTGGTGTGTACTGCGTTTAACGCCGACTTTGACGGGGACCCGATGATGATGGGAGAAAACATTGACGTAAAGGTAATCAAAGAAGGATTGCAGGTTATCATCCCCCGGTATGCCGAAAAAGACTCTTCGAATGTATTGCAACGGGCACAGGATTATATAAATGGCCTGAAGCAGATCAATGAGGAGATTGTGCATAAGAACAAGATGATATTGGATAAGAGTAAAGAGCAGATTAAGAAGTTAACGAAAATCTGAGTTTTTTATAAAATAAATCTGTATTTTTGCACGTCATTAGCAATTAAGCGTGTGCCCCGACAGCGCAGCTAAATTGTAAATTGTAAATTGTAAATTGTAAATTGTAAATATCAACATGTTTAGATCACACACCTGCGGAGAACTTCGTATCTCCGATGTCAATAAGCAAGTAACGCTGGCAGGTTGGGTGCAGCGCAGCCGCAAAATGGGAGGTATGACATTCATTGACCTCCGCGACCGTTACGGTATCACCCAGTTAGTTTTTAACGAAGAGGTGGACGCCGCACTTTGCGAGAACGCCAACCGCCTGGGACGCGAATTCGTCATTCAGATTACAGGAACGGTGAACGAACGCTTCAGCAAGAATGCCAATATCCCGACCGGAGATATTGAAATCATCGTATCGGAACTGAATGTGCTGAATGCAGCCCTGACACCTCCGTTCACCATCGAAGATAATACGGATGGTGGCGACGATATCCGCATGAAATACCGTTATCTGGATTTGCGCCGTCCATCGGTACGCAGAAATCTGGAACTCCGCCATAGAATGACCATTGAGGTACGCCGCTATCTGGACAGCCAGGGTTTCATCGAAGTGGAAACTCCTGTACTGGTAGGCTCTACTCCGGAAGGTGCACGCGACTTCGTGGTGCCCTCACGCATGAATCCGGGACAGTTCTACGCTTTGCCGCAAAGCCCGCAGACCTTGAAGCAATTGCTGATGGTATCCGGTTTTGACCGTTACTTCCAGATTGCCAAGTGTTTCCGTGACGAGGACCTTCGTGCCGACCGTCAGCCGGAATTTACACAGATCGACTGTGAAATGTCTTTCGTGGAACAGGACGACATCATCAACCTGTTTGAAGGTATGACGAAATATCTGTTCAAAGAAATCCGCGGTGTGGAATTGGAAGGTCAGTTCCAGCGTATGGCATGGGCGGACGCCATGAAATATTATGGTAGCGACAAACCCGACTTGCGTTTCGGTATGAAGTTCGTGGAACTGATGGATATACTGAAAGGCCATGGCTTCTCTGTATTTGATAGCGCCGAATACATCGGTGGTATCTGTGCCGAAGGTGCCGCACACTACACCCGCAAACAACTGGATGCACTGACGGAATTTGTGAAGAGACCGCAGATTGGTGCAAAAGGTATGGTTTACGCCCGTGTAGAGGAAGACGGAAATGTAAAATCGAGCGTTGACAAATTCTATACGCAGGAAGTACTGCAACAGGTGAAAGAAGCTTTCGGTGCCAAACCGGGTGACTTGATTCTGATTTTGAGCGGCGACGACACCATGAAGACACGCAAGCAACTTTGCGAGCTTCGTCTGGAAATGGGTAGCCAATTGGGATTGCGTGATAAGAACACATTCGCATGCCTGTGGGTAGTAGACTTCCCGATGTTTGAATGGAGTGAGCAAGAAAACCGCTTGATGGCTATGCACCATCCGTTCACCCATCCGAAAGACGAGGACATTGATTTACTGGATACTGATCCGGCAGCAGTACGTGCCGATGCTTATGATATGGTAATCAATGGTGTGGAAGTCGGTGGCGGTTCAATCCGTATCCACGATCCGAAGTTGCAGGCAAAGATGTTCGAAATCCTGGGATTCACTCCTGAAAAAGCAGAAGAACAATTCGGATTCCTGATGAATGCATTCAAATACGGTGCACCTCCTCATGGCGGTCTGGCATATGGTCTTGATCGTTGGGTATCTCTCTTTGCCGGATTGGATAGTATTCGCGACTGCATCGCATTCCCGAAGAATAACAGTGGACGCGACGTGATGCTGGATGCTCCCGCAGCACTTGATCCGTCTCAGTTGGACGAACTGAATCTGATCGTAGATATCAAAGAATAAGAGTAGGTTAGTTTGTTGTGAGAGAGTCGAGACGCATCTTCCGTTTTGCGGTAATCGGTACGCTGAATGCCCTGATTATAGCAGCAGTCATCTGGCTGATGATGGATGAACTGGACATCGACTATATGCTCTCTAATATAACTGCTTACGTCATTGCACAGACTCATAATTTTATCTGGTGCAAGCACTGGATATTTCCTTTGGATGATAAAGAAAAGAAGAGCAACACCTGGAGGCAGGTGTTGCTCTTTTCTATCGCTTTCGGAATGGCATATCTGGCGCAATTTCTATTTCTGGTAGTGTTGGTCGAGGCACTGAATTGTGATGAATACCTGGCTCAGTTCCTGGGACTGTTTATTTACGGAGGCGTGAATTTTATAATGAACAGGAAAATCACGTTCCGTTAACGTTTTATCAAACTGCGTTTTACTGCGCTTTTATCAAATTGCGCTTTATCGCACTTTTATCGCGAATTGCATTTTAATCGAGGAAGCGTTTCGTCAATCCATCGTATTCATCGATACGGCGGTCGCGCAGGAAAGGCCACCAACGGCGTACATTTTCCGAGCGTTCCATATCTATTTCCACTACTATATTTTCCGGACGGTCGTTTCCGGCTTGTGCAAGGAATTCTCCTTGCGGACCTACTACAAAACTATTTCCCCAGAATTGGATGCCATTTGTCTGCATGGACGGATCGGGTTCGTGACCGACACGGTTAACGGAGATAACGGGAAGTCCGTTGGCTACGGCATGGGCACGCTGGGAGATAATCCAGGCGTTGAGCTGGCGTACCTTTTCATCATCGGCGTCACTGCTTTCCCAACCGATGGCGGTGGGGTAGATTAATAATTCGGCACCTTTCAATGCCATCAGGCGGGCAGCTTCGGGGTACCACTGATCCCAGCAAACAAGTACACCCAGTTTTCCGAGAGAGGTTTGAATAGGTTCAAAACCTATATCTCCGGGGGTGAAGTAGAACTTTTCATAATAGGCCGGATCGTCGGGGATATGCATCTTGCGGTATTTTCCGGCAATGCTTCCGTCACGGTCGAAAACGACAGCTGTGTTATGATATAGGCCCGGTGCGCGTTTTTCAAAGAGTGAAGCAACAAGCACTACCTTATTAGCTGCTGCCAGTTCAGAGTAGAAACCTGTAGATGGTCCGGGGATAGGCTCGGCAAGGTCAAACAGATGCGTATTTTCTGTCTGGCAGAAATAAAGTGAATTGTGTAGCTCTTGAAGCACAATCAGTTGCGCACCGTGAGCAGCGCAAGCCTCGATACTCTTTGCGAGGTTCATCAGGTTGACCCGAATATCTGCGGTATTGGATTGTTGGATTAATCCTACTTTTATCTTTCTCATGATGAATAATTA
>ERZ827150.3287-NODE-3287-length-15956-cov-4.575813_pt1 | contig 15956 bp, 15 predicted proteins | sample MGYA00519779_ERZ827150 | MGnify/ENA primary metagenome ERZ827150 (study PRJEB31778, sample SAMEA3449267) | human gut metagenome | biome: human gut; feature: human-associated habitat; material: faeces | place: United Kingdom | collected 2010/2012 ...
CCCGGCATGGTAATCTTCGTGATGATGGTCACGATGATCAGGATCGGGATAAACAGCGTGCAGAGGAAACACAGCGAGAATACGATGTCAAATGTCCGTTTCACGAACTTGTTCCCCAGCTGGCTCAGCGGATCCGGCCGCAGGCTCAGGAAGGGCACACTGCCCAGCATGTTGAAGTACATCCGGTTCTGCAGGTAGTTATGCACGTTTGGCACACTGTAGAAATGCACCAGGTGGTTCTCGCAGAAGTTGATGATCGGAATGATCACGTCCCGGTCCTTCGAAGGCAGACAGCAGAACAGAAAGTGTACCTTCGGATGCTGTCCCAGATAAGCCGTTACGTCTTCCGGCCGTCCCAGATACGGACATTCCTTCGGATAGCGGTTGCTGGGTTCGTGGTCAAAATAACCGATCACCCGGAATCCCGCATACGATGCCTCCGTCAGTTCCCGGTACAGCTCCACGTCGTTTTCATAACTTCCCACCAGCACCACGAAGCGCAGGTTTCCCCCCCGTGAGCGGTAACTCTTCACCAGGTAGCGCAGCGTCAGCCGGAATGCTGCCAGACAGACAAGCAGGGTTGCCAGATAGCCCGCAAACAGCTTCGACCACGGATCCGTATAGTGTCCTATGGCGAGGATGCATCCCGCCAGGATGGCGAAGACAAACATATTCTGCACCACGTGGCCCACAATCCGGTAAGCATACACTTTGCGGTTGTAGAGCGAAACCCCCGTATTGATCGCCGTGATGAAATAACACAGCATCAGCGTCAGCATGATCTGTGTTTGCGGTACTCCCATCGTTTTTTCCCAGCTGCTTCCCTGCGCCCAGCTGTAAAACAGTCCAAACAGTCCGCCGCAGATCAGAGTTTCCGTGATGATGACCATTGTGTTCACCATCCGCTTGTAGGTCAGTAGCTTATTTCCCATAAAACTTTTTGGTTAAAAGGTTGTGATAAATGATCGCTATTATCATTGGTATTATGAATTCTTTTCAGTAAGTAGTGCCATATAGTTTTCAAGAGTAAATCGTCTGTAGAATTTTACAAAACCCATAAAAAGGATATTGCTTAGAAAGGCCATCGTAATGATTAACATGAATCCCTTCCAATCAAAGGATGCTGAGAAATTGATTGTTGACAAACCTTTTATGATAAGAATGTCAGTAAAAATGCATGATATTAAGCAAATGGCCCTTAAAAAGCCATATAGCGCAATGTAGTTATCTGTTTTTCTTTGGCAATTAGGAATATTCAGATAAACATAATGCATGACTATACGGTGATAGTCATTGTCAGAATTAATTTCAGGCCGTGCCAGATTCAGTTTTTGAGACAAATTGAATAATTTGGTCTGTATACTGTCACGTATATAAGCGTCTAATGGATGTGTAATAAACTTATTTATTTTTAGAGGTGCTCCTAATAATAGAATAAATAAAGTGACTGGAAAGGCTATAAAAAACAGTATTATACGCCAGATAAAGTTCCCAAAATATATGCCATCCCAAAAGTAAGTATTTAAATAATAATCAAAACTTCTATCTTCATCATGTAATAAATAATAAGACGGATATTTATATAATTTATTGGCAAAATATTCTATGGTGACAGATGACAGATAGGCGATGATCTGTCCACATATATAAGACAGAATAATTAATATTAATGTAGATTTCCACCATTCAATAGACAGTTCGTTCTTAAAGGTATGCATAAAACCTGCAATACTGAAATAGTCGCTGATTGATGAAGGCTCCTTCAAATAGGTAATATGTATGACAATGAGTAAAGTCAACATACCCGGAAATAGATATCCCAAAAAATCGTAGAAAGAGAAAGGATTTTTTTCCATATTTTAATTTGTACTATATTCAGATTGGCTTGTGACAGAGAAGGTTGAAGCATTTCTTGCATTCTCTGAGAGATGATTAATAAGTTGATTCAAATTAGGATGAATAATATGAAACTCTGCACAACTTTTTCTAATAAATTCATCAGAGCTCAGGCAGTAGAATTTCTTCTTGTTTGTTTTTTGTGTGAATTCATTGATAAGTTCTTGTCTTGGAGAAATAACTTTATCATTGACAATGTAGAACCAGTCATCCTGAATTTTACCAGTAACCAATATGATATCTTTGTTTTTTTTATTCGCATATTCTTTGATCTGTTCCCAGATCACCATATCATGATATGTGAATCTTTCATTATCACTCTGAGGTGTACAATATCCGGGAGGGACTCTTCGGGAATATCGTTCTTTGGCTTGTGTATATATTTCCTGTAACTCAGCATTGGTGTATTCTCTGCCTATACGATCCGTGAACAGAGTGTTTATCTGTTCTTTCTTCTCATCATATTCCAATGCATTGCTGAGATTTTCAATTTGCCTGTTGAAAAGTTCCTGAATACGGTTTGTCAAGTTTTCCAGTTCTGTAATAATCGCTGTTTCCAGATATGGATAATTTTTGTTATTCTGAATATTTTCCTTACAGCAAGTAAGATGATAGAGTGTATTCAGAATCTTTCCTGTCTGGTTGATAATTTCATTATTTACACACTGGTGATATAGCCATGCAACTTCGTATGGAATCCATAATTTATCTTTGATCGGAGGTTCATTTAATATCGTAAATAATGTATTGACATCCTTATCATTTAGTCGAAAGATATCCAATAAAAATACGGTATCAATGACAAAAACAGTATTTTCCAAATGTTGGTAAATGTCCGTTTGATTCAAAGGATAATATCCGGGGAAATGCTTTTTCATAGAATTATAATACAAGATTGTTTTTTACCCATTCGTTGGGAGCTAAAACCTTAGTCCAGGCAGCCGATTTTCCACTTAAAATCACGATAAGCCGGTCGTTGTTATCTATGTATTTCATGAGAAAATCTCTGATTTCTGCATGAGTCTTGTCCGTAACAATGGCCCAGGTTGATTCTGTAAGTCTTCCCCAAACAGGAAATGATTTTAGTGCAGCATATAAATCTTGATAATTTCGATTGGGCTGACATAAATCGTAGCTTACAATGTAACAGTGTTTTTCTGACATTTTATGATATGATTTAGAATTTCTCTTTTGCGATGTTGATCAGGAACAGCATGTTTCCGATGATGTACCGTCTCCACATCCGTCGCGGTTCCCTGATCAGCCGGTACAGCCATTCCAGGCTGTGTTCCTGCCACCATTTCGGGGCACGCTCCACGGTTCCCGCAAAGAAGTCGAAAACCGCTCCGATGGCACCGCAGTGGCAGTGGATGTCCAGTTCCTTCCAATGCGTGTAGACCCATTTCTCCTGTTTCGGCGCCGTCATGCCGATCCAGAGCAGATCCGGATTAGCCTTGTTGATCGCTTCGATGATCTGCCGGTTCTCCTCGTCGCTGAATTCCGGCTTGTAGGGTGGGGAATACGTTTCTACCGTGATGTTCGGATACACCTCCGCAGCCCTGAGCTTGACCAGTCCCAGCACCCGTTCACTGCTTCCCATGAAGAAACATTTGCCTCCCCGCCGGTTCAGCTGTTCCATTTCATGTTCAAACAGATCCCATCCTGCAATCCGTTCCTTCGGCTGCGATTTGGCCTTCAGCCACCGGCAGGCCATTACGATGCTGGCCCCGTCCGGCACCAGGGCATCCCCCTTCTGGAGAGCCTCTGCAAAGAGCGGATCCTTCTGTGCCGTGTTATATGAATGTGCATTGATGGTGTTGATCAGCACCTTGCCTTCAGGCAATAACGATAGCTCCCTTCTGCTTTCCAGAAGAGATAAATACTTTAGTTTTAGCATGTAGAGTTTGAATTTATATGTATGAAATTCTATTTCCGTATGTTGGTTGAGTCTCAGAATTTTCTCAGTTCCAGCCGTGCGTAGTCCGATTCCAGTGTCATCGCCTTGCCGTTGCAATTCACGATGTCAAACACGGTTTCTTCCTGGCTGTTGATACCGAAATGGCGTAAGTCTTCCACGGGTGCATCCTGCTTATTGTCACTGGTGATGCTCCGTACTTTGAAATCCTTCAGTACCAGTTGTGTTTCATTTTTGCGGTATTCCGTCCGTCCGATATAGTCACCGTATCCTTTCGTACCTTCTTTCTCGGACACCTCAGTCACCATCCGCGTAATTCCGTAGTACATCCTTTGGCAGATCACGGTTTCCCCTGTCTCCTTGACGGTAAATTCCCGGAGCTGCCAGAACCCCTCCACCTTGCTGTTGATCGGTTCCTTCTGGCAACCCGTTACCATCCCCGTCAGGATGACGAGTATCAGTCCTGTTTTCCAATTCTTCATAAGCTGAATCCTCCTTTCCAGCGGACGGTCAGCATGCCCCCTGTGCTGTTTCCCGGATAATCCCCCCGGTCCATGCCCAGCGACAGGCTGATGCTCCATCCTTTGCTCCAGACAGGTAGATAAGTGACTTCTGCTAGGCTGCTGAACTGCTTCTTTACCTCGTCAAAAGGATCTACGTACGATCCCCAGTTGCGGGCATACGAGAACAGCAGTCTCCAGCCCCATTCCTCGGCGGGAGTTCCCTCCAGCCCCAGATGCTGTGCTTTCACCCGGCATCCCTTGATTTCGTTCTTTCCGTCCCGGTTGTATTGCGGTCCCAGCAGGAACGGATGCCCTAGTGAAGCCCCGTAGTTCTGCCATCCCAGGTATTCTCCATTGGTATAGTAATTGTCCCTTCCGCTCATCTGCAGATCCGGGAATGATCCCGCAATGCCGTCATACAGGATCGGCCCCGTCTGGTCGGTGGTGTTCAGTCCTTCCCACACCACGCTGCTCACCCAGCGGTTACGGGGCAGCGACACCTCCAGTCCGATGTGTCCGTCCTTCCAGCGTCCGTACTGCCAGAACATCTGCGAATGATCCTCAAAATAATGCTCCAGATACGCCCGCAGTCTCCAGTCGCCCACGTAATAGTTCAAACCGAAGTTCCAGCTTCCGCAGTGGTTCCCCTGCACGTTCTGCAGGGTACTCTGCTGTTTGGGGAAGAAGATCTTCCAGAAATCCTTCAGACCTTCCGGCATGTCTCTGAGCAGGCTCACGCTTCCGTCCGCATTTTTCTTCATCCTGTCGCCTCCGAACTGTGCTGCCGTCAGCAGACCGAATTCAAACTCCACCGGCAGCTTCTCCCGGTTGCCCAGGCGGATCATCAGCGACTTGCTGTGGTACAGCACCTTCCGGGTAAATTCATTTCCCGGAGCCACGAAATCCTCCTGCCAGTTTCCGTCCGTGAAGTATCCGTAACACAGATGCCCCTTGAAGGCCACCCAGCCCCGTGTTCCCGGTATGGCCAGATACTCCTTGATTTCCCCTCTGATCTGGGGAATGGGTCTCATGTTCGTACCTTCCACCATCCATCCGCTGGTCAGTCTCTCGTTCTTCTCCAGCGGAAATCCGGCGCGTTCCTTGCTCCCGATGCTCAGCGTCAGCATTTTCCACGAAATGTCCACGTACGCTTGCTGCAGCCATACCTTCGAACCCAGGTTCTTGCCTCCGGCCAGCTCCAGTCCCAGTCCGATGCGCCAGTTCTTTTTCATCTCCTTTTGCCAGGCTGCTCCCGCCCGGAGATAAGCACTCTTGGCGGAATTGCTTCCCATACCGTAGCGGTTGGCTGTCAGCCAGAGTGGAGCGTCGTTACCGTTTGAGGCCACGACTGCTGTTTCCATCCGGAAAGAAAGCGAGTCTGTCCGTTCCTGTGCCAGGATCGGAGAAAAGGAGAGGAGAGGAGTAAGTGAAAGGAGAAAAAATTTTAGAGAGAGGTCTTTCATTAAATGGAAAAGAAGGATAGTTTAATCCCTGCGGAAAATATCCCGCGTGTACACCTTGTCCTTCACACTGTCCAGACAGTTGTCATAGCGGTTGGCAATGATGGCCTGACTCTGCTGCTTGAATGCTTCCAGATCATTCACCACCTTCGAGCCGAAGAACGTACTTCCGTCTTCCAGTGTCGGTTCGTAGATGATCACCTGCGCCCCTTTCGCCTTGATACGCTTCATCACGCCCTGGATGGAACTCTGGCGGAAATTATCGCTGTTCGACTTCATGGTCAGTCGGTACACTCCGATGACACACTGCTTTTCCGAAGCCGGATCAAAGTCACCCCGGTTGTAATAATCATAATAACCCGCCATCTTCAGCACCTGATCCGCAATGAAATCCTTGCGCGTACGGTTGCTTTCCACGATTGCCTGAATCAGATTCTCCGGCACATCCTGATAGTTGGCCAGCAGCTGCTTCGTATCCTTCGGCAGACAGTAACCGCCATAACCGAATGAAGGATTGTTGTAGTGCGTACCGATACGCGGATCCAGACAGATACCCTGAATGATGGCCTGTGTATCCAGTCCCTTCACTTCCGCATACGTGTCCAACTCGTTAAAGTAAGAGACACGCAAAGCCAGGTAGGTATTCGCAAACAGCTTCACCGCTTCCGCTTCCTTCAGGCCCATAAACAGCGTATCCACGTCCTGCTTGATTGCTCCTTCCTGAAGCAGCTTTGCAAATTCTCTGGCCTTCTCCTCCAGATGTTCTCCGGCAATGGCACGGATCGCCTCGTTCTCTTCGTCCCGACCTTCAATCTGTTTGGGATAGCCCACGATGATCCGGCTCGGATACAGATTGTCATACAGCGCCTTGCTTTCCCGCAGGAATTCCGGCGAGAACAGCAGGTTGAACTTCTTTCCCTGCAGGGCCGGTGTGTCACGGAACACCTTCGCATACTTCACATACAGGCTACGGCAGTAACCCACCGGGATGGTACTCTTGATCACCATCACAGCATCCGGATTCACCTCCAGCACCAGGTCGATCACCTCTTCCACGTGACTTGTGTCGAAGTAATTCTTCACCGGATCATAGTTGGTTGGTGCAGCGATCACCACAAAATCTGCATTCTTATAGGCTGCCGCTCCGTCCAGTGTAGCCTTCAGGTTCAGATCCTTTTCAGCCAGGTATTTTTCGATATACTCGTCTTGGATCGGACTGATGCGGTTATTGATTTTCTCTACCTTTTCGGGGATCACGTCCACAGCCGTCACCTGGTGATGCTGGGATAAGAGTGTAGCGATGGACAGACCTACATAGCCTGTGCCGGCTACGGCGATAGTATAGTTTTTCATATCAAATGATATTTATTTATCTTGGAAAATAATTTTTTTTAAAATTTTAGATATCTGGTTTTCAAATTTGTCCAGCGTAAATTCGTGGTCAAATCTATCTTTTCCTGTTTGCCCCATTTGCTGGCAAATATCAGGATGATCAATCAGGTATTCTATCTTTCCCGCTAAAATTTGTGGCTCTTGTTTTTTTACAATGTAGCCTGTTTTACCTTCTTGAATAATTGCAGAAACACCACCTTCATTGGTACTTATACATGCAATACCCTGCTCCATGGCTTCTAATAAAACTAAAGGAAAACATTCATTATGTGTAGGAAGAACAAATATATCTGCTTTCTGAAAAAATATTTTTTTTTCATCTCCATATTTTGCGCCATGTGCAGTAATGTATTGTTCTAGACCATATTCCTGAATTCGGGAATAAAAATCAGTTTCGGTAATATCACTCCATTTGCCAACAAAGTCACAGTGAAATTTCTTTCCTTCTTTTTTTAGTAGTCGGCAAGCTTCCACCAAATCCCAGACTCCTTTTTCTTTCATCATATTTGAGAGGAAAAGGATATTGAAGTTTGGGTGAGACTTTTTTAGAGGGATTATTTCATTTGTTGGAATACCATTAGGGCAAATGGAAACATTTTCTCTTTTTACATATTTACTAATATCCTGGTATAATGGTTCTGCTAACAAAATGACCTTTAGATTCTTGAAGAAATTTCTGTATAAAAAGTTATCTAAAAATTTGTGCTGGCGAGTAGCTATTCCTTTGTTATGATAATGTATCACAACTTTTTGTCTCATCGCTTTCAGCATCATTACAACTACAAAGTCTTTATAGAAAGCTCCTCCCTTTGCGTTGGGAGTTACATAACAGAGATCGGGTTGAAAAGCCTTAACTTCTTTCCGGATATTCCATAATTGTCGGATAAAATCCTTAAACTTGCGGATTCCTCCTTTCCCGATATCCTGTAGATTCTTTGCGAGTGTCAGATTGAAATATCGGCAATCAAAAGTCTGATTGATTACCTGACTGTCATGGATATACTTTCCCATCATGGCTGCTCCGTGTACAGGAGGAGGCATGTGAAGAATAAAAAATATTCTGTTCATCTGTAAATAAGATACATTATTTTACTCCAAATGCGAATACCTATACTATGATATCCCATAGCCTCTTTATATAAATGTTTGTCCACATCTGTTTTTGCTGGAAATTTGAATGACTTCTCTCCCCAGTAATCAAATTCATACTTAAAACGACTCCATTTCTTGCAATTAGTCCCTTGACCATCAAAGCCATCATTTTGTACTTTACTTACAGTAGGAAATAATGACACCTTATCCTGCAGAAACTGAGCAAAACAGAAACGGATGGCCCAGGAATGATTTCGTCCGTTTTTCCAGTCATCCAACATCTTAAAACAATCCGATCCACCCCATTGATTAAATGGTTTGGCCATTTCAGAATACCGATCCCACTCTTTCAATTCCCAGTCTACGCTATTCCATCTGTCTGCCCAAGTTGCCCATCCCCAGGAACTGCTACGGGTACAAAAGTAAGAATCATACTCATATCCGTAGGGTACCTTAACTTTATTAGAATATCCACAAATTGAAAAGACTTTATCTTCTTTCTTATAGCGGTCAAGACCCTGGTTCATATAAGATAGAAAATTTTTGGCGAAGACCAGATCATCTTCCAGCACAATGGCCTTTCCATACTGGTTAATTATTTGACTCACACCAGCAATAATAGAATTGCCAAGTCCTTTGTTTTTCTCACTGAAGGTATAATGCAGACTTTTAAAGCCTTTTATACTCTTCACATATTCTTGGACTTTTTTCACCTTTTCGTCTTCTCCTGGCTTATTAGAACGAGGTCCGTCAACAAAGACATACAAATCAGAAGATTTTGCTTCCTCATTTAGCAGGAGTGATTGGATAGTATTTCTTAGAGCATCGGGACGATTAAAGGCAAAAAGAATGATTGGAGCTAATTTATAAATCATATTTCTTTGTCCAACTTATTATAAGCTTTTTTCAATACATTGATTTGCATTTTTCTTATTTCCTATCCTTATGTCCAGCAGCTTCAACCCCTTCATTAGTAAAATAATCCATAATTCCACCTTCTGGTGTAAAGGTCAACTCTCCGATATATATTTTACCCTTTATATCATACAAATCAACCCGTACATGCTCAAACTTTTGGGCTATCTTTTGAGCGATTTTTATCATTTCCTGCATTTCAGTCTGAGGTGGACAGGGATAATCTTTCGTTGAAGCTTCAGGACCTCTCATATAGTCTAACTTCTTCCAGTCGGTACTATATGCGTTAAGCTTCACTCCGGTATCAGTTGTACCTCTCTCAGAGGTAAATAAAATAAATTTTATCTCATGGTCACAACACATAAATTTATAATCAAACGGCTGTTTTACACCCGGCTCCTCCAGTAATTCCTCAGCATATACTAAAGGTTTGATGAGTCTGTAATGTGGTTCCTGTCGGCCTCCGTATCGCATTTGCAAGAGTTCCTTCATCTGTTTGCGGGCTGACTCGGTATCAAAAGTTGACTTATCATGACAAAACATATGTCCACCACAACCATGATTGGTTTTTAACGCAAATTTGTCTGGAAGTGTATCGAAGTTGATATCTTCCGCATTTTCCCAAACCCCATAAAGCTTTGGAAGATAATTTCCTAATCCCCATGCTTCAATATATTCTCTGACCTTTACTTTATCCACATAAGGAGCAAATTCATCAATCTTTCCATTGATAATTTCACTCATTACAATTTCTGACAGATCTTTGGGATGTTTGAAATTTGGCCAGCGATGGCGATATCTCACATAAAGTTGTGTAAAATAAAGTGTAGGAGACATATTCACGACTACACTTCTGACTATTTTCTTAAACGGATTATCATTTGAAAGTAACATGATATTTGAATTTTAATTTAATCCTTTTTGGTTTCTAATCGCTCTGCAAATCGTCCAACGATGGGACTCACATTGGAGGTTATTTAAGGCATGCAGGGAATTGCATCTTCCCAGCAGATAGCGCAAAATTGATTTAATCAGCATCCGGTCAATATGTATATATCCTCCCATTGAGAACAAATTGTTATAGCCTTCCATCATACGATTACAAATCTGATTGATCTGATCCATATAATTCACCGATAACCTCTCATTCAATTGATGCAGATAAGTATCCCATGTCGTTTTGTTCATTAGCTCAATTACATTGTTTTGAAAAGTTGTACCTGAAACAACAAAAGAAAGAGTTGTTTTTGTAAACTCTATGGATACCACTTCTCCAATGTTCCATTTTGAATCTTTGGCAGGTTTCTCTTTTTCAAAACAGAAATTTCCTAAACTGTAAAAGATTGGCTTCCCTTTGTAGATTTCATACCCTTGAGCTGTATGTGTATGACCTCCAATAATCACATCACATCCGAAATCTATCAACTCCCTGTATCTGCTTCTCCATTCGGGCAAAGGCAATTCTATTCCTTCCAATCCGGCATGAGCAATCATCACAACAAAATCAACTTCTCGCTTGGTTTGTCGTATTATCTCATTCACAGAAGAATGATTAATCCAGGCACAACCTTGCTTATTCCGATCATCTTCATCCTGCAGAATACCAAACTGAAGTTCAGCCATTGAAAATAAAGCAACTTTTAAATTACCATCTTCTATAATCAAGGGGCTGTAAGCTTCCTCCCAGTTGCCAACACCAATGTGTTTATAATCTTTCAAACAAGACAATGTCTTTTCCAGCCCTTGAGTCCCATAATCCATGATATGATTATTTGCCATTGCTAGAATCTGAAAATTATTCTGAGATAACCATAACTGATTATCTGCAGACTGACAAATATTAGGACCAGATTTCGGTTCAGGAATATTTTGTTTCTGTTTGATTGGTGCTTCAAAATTGACAATATTATAATTAGACTTGTTTAAGTAATCTCTTAATTTTTCACCAATTCGTATACTCTCGGGATGCTGAATAACCAAATCTCCCATGAAATTTAATTTCATTTTATCTTATTTTTTATAATCCATATCCATGGAAATGCACATCGAACATATACTGATAAATATCTGAAAATCGCGAAAAGGACATTCTTATGCTTTTTCTCAAAATGAAAAACTTCATTCGGTTTAGCGTAAGAAAGAGGAGTATTTAGAAAACGAAATCTTTGCAATAAAGGTATCTGCGGATCAAAGCATTTTGATAACTTTTGATTTATGTCACAAATACCTACACTCTGTCTGGTACTATAAGCGATGATATTATATTTCTTCGCTGTAAGTGAATAATCGTAATCACCATACGAATGAATATAATAGGGATCATTGAATCCAACGAGCTTAAACACAGATTTAGGTATCAATGCAAAATTACCATTCATTATATCTATTTCCTGCATTTGTCCGTTTACTTGTATTAACTTCCCATTTGTTCTTCCTCCAAAAGGTGTAAAATTTTCATTATCAGAAGAAGAAAGAAGACCGGATATCAGATGCTTATTATCTTTTTCTTTTGAGCATTCCAAAATATGTTTGAAGGCATATTCTTTCAGGAAAACATCATCATTTAGCCACAAATAAAAATCATAATCTTTCTTTGCGGCTTCTTTCCAGGCGGTATACATTCCCCGATTCCAAAATAGATTTCCATCACCATGAATAATATATACTTTAGGAAATTGTTTCTTAATAGCTTCCGGTGTACCATCTGTACATCCGTCATCTGTCAGGTAAATGTCAACCTGATAGCCTTCAATAGGAAGTTGGGAGTGTAATAATTGTAAACATTTTAATGTTTTTTCTTTGCGATTATGAACTGTTATTAGTACAGCTAAAGTTTGAATCATTGTATTATAATATTTATAAATTTTACAGGGTCAGTTCATATCTGATTATTTATCACTGATCTTATTATGCTCCAATGATAGAGTTTTATTTAATGTTATTCTTATAAGATAATAGAATAAAGTCCAATAAGAGCATTATATTAAAGAATCATAGGCTATTATTCTACACGATTCTTTATATCTTACATAATTTCCAGATTGTATATTCTATTTAAATGACTTCTATAATTTTTAATATTATCATATTTTACTGATTATTGATGATTTGATGGTATGTTTCTGTTAAATCTTTTAATATTTTTGATTTATTATGTCTTTGTAAGGCGTTTAAGTATCCTTGTTTCCCTATTTTAGAAAAATATTCATGTTCCCAATAACATTTTCTTAATAAATAAGCCAATTTATAAGGAGCATTAGCAGGAATCAGAAAACCTGTTTGTTCATTGGTTATCAAAGAAGGTATTCCTCCTACATAAGTTCCAATAACTGGAATTCCAACAAGCTGAGCTTCACAAATGCTATTTGGACTATTATCAATGTATGAAGGATGTACGTACACATGGCTATCAAGTAACTTATTGCATAACTGGGATGCATCAAGCACTCCTGTATATTCAATATTAATATCCTTACCTATAATATTCAGCCTCTTTTCAAAGAATAGAACTAAAGGATCTTTAGAAGATATACCTATTATTTGCCATTTGAATGGAATGTCACTATGTTCTTTAAGGATCTGAGCAGTTTTCAAAATCGTATCTAGTCCTTTATATAATGTATTTGATATTGTAGTTACAATTCTTAGTTCTTGAATTCTATGATATTCCCATTTTCCTGCATGTTCATAAAAAGGTTCCCGCAGTACTTCATCTACATGGAAGTATTGAGATTGAGGTGCCATTAGTTGTGATATTTGAAAATCCCATTCTGTTCTTCCCATAACATATTTAACCTTCTTAAAAATAGAAGATTCTATTTCCCCTCGTACATGTATGCTATTTTTTGCAAAAATATAGCCATTTCTGAGTATCCATTCTCTTAATGTGAAGGGAAATATAAATGAGAATTTATTAAAACCTACAGGGAAAAAGGCATTATCACAAGGACCCAATAAACCTTGTAAATGGACAACTATTGGAATAGATGTATTCCCCAAAACAACTGCCAAAGGATTTTCAAGACCAAACAAATGAATAATATCAGGTTGAAAATCCTGAATAATTTGTTCTATTTGATTTAAATATTTCTTTGGGTTATATTTTTTGTAACCACCATAGTACTTTTTTATCTTTTGAAATCTATTGGATGGTGATTCGTAAATAGGATAGTATATCGTATTATTTTGCTCCTTCTTACTGTGTAGTGCATGGGTAATATAAGCTAATGCCAGTTTGTTTTCAGGTGTACTTATAATTAGGTTTTGAAGAGAAGAGATCCATCCACATCCATTATATCCATCACTTGCATCCTGTTTTCTATTGACAAATAATCCTGCATTTTTTGCCGATAACCAAAGAACTCTCATATTACTAGAACTTAAAGATGTTAATTAACCATGTTTGAAATTGTCTGTTATTCATTATTCTAAATTGTTTTGATAGTCCCATTGCTATCATCATCCATAAAGCAATGTTCATAATGTCAAAACGATTTTGATCTTCAATCCATCCATATGCCCATCTGAAAGCAATGAAGCATCCCAGAAACTTGATATAAATATTATTTGATTGGTAAACAGCCAAGTAGGAGCTACGCAAGTAGATCAGACTGTACAATACAACACCTATAAGTCCAAGCCAGGTGAAAACATTGGGGTGGCACAATTCATTACCATGCCGCTCATATTTCCCTGTTTTTAGGATCTCTGCATTATATGCACCAAATGTCATACTGTCATTTCCCCTCGCAGGTGTTCTGCCCCAAAGAACATAATTGTGTTTTAGGGCCGATTCAATTACTTCTACATAAATAAAAGTACGGGTATCTGCAGACAAATCTTCTTCTACAACCTGCCCGTCTATAACCTTTGTTTCAACATAATCTCCTTCATTGGAAGCTAACCCCTCAAAAATATTAAACGTACCAGAAAGGCCTAAAAATAAGAAGATAACAGGGGAAATGTAACATACCCAATGCGTTATTTTTATAAGTTTATATGATATGAATTTCCGGAAAAGAATCCCTATGGAAACCAATAAGACCATAGCAGATTTAATAACTTGACTACGAGCACTTAAATCTATACATAACATAGTTATTAAAAGCAAACCTAATATAAACTTCCATTTTTTAGGAACAATAGGGAGAAAGCATCCAACGACAAAAACAGGCCCTAAATAAAAATGATAGGCACCTGACCCTAAAAAAGGAAGAAGAAGTAGAAAAATAATTAAGGCATATTTGAACCAATAATTTAAGACTTTATTAATATAAAAAGGAATGGAAAATATATATACAAATATTGGCAAAGTAAGTGATTGTACACCATTAATTAACTGTTTCCATTCCCAGTAATTTTCCGCAATAATTCCACCTCGTATTGTATTAAATAATAGCCAAGAAAAATAAATATTTATGATTGAAAAATCTGTATATGACAAATAATTTTTAGTGATGATTTTTTTTTGTCTAACGGTGAATTGAATAATAAAATAAATTAAAATGTAGTTTATTGTCCAAAAGAAAAAAGTGTTACTTACCGTTATTTTTAACCACATTTGAACTGAAAAAATGGTAACGATAAGGACTAAAAAAGATATTATTTTAAGTTTAGTCTTATTCATCAGAATTGTATTTTACTTTTTAGTCATAATCATTTTGATCCTATGGCATAGATGTGTATTAGAATCTAAAAAATAGAATGAATACAAAAGTTACTTTTTTTATTGTTCTTTACATATGTTCTTGTCATTTTTAAAGTATATCCTAATTAAGATTAAAGAAGAATATTAGTTAGTATGATTTGAAGCGTTAATTAATATTACTCAACTATCCTAATAATTTTTCATATAGTATAGAAGAAATTCTTTAAGCTATTTGTAATATTATTATGAAATATATATACGTTTTTCTTATTTGCAAAAAGTCAAATTTATTAACTAGCTTTTAAGAACTGAATCTGCAATGGATTTTAATTTTTTAAAGTAGTGTTCATTAAAATAAGGGTTTAATTCATGTGTAAAAAACTTATTCTCTATAATCTTAGCTAATTCCATAACTTGATTAATATCTTTGGCATAATATACATAATCACTATATATATCTTTAAACCATTCTATCGTTCTAGTAACTTTATGATTATTAGTTTTCAAAACAATTACAGGCGTACCTGCAATAAGTGAAAATACTGTACCATGAAATCTATCAGTAATAATAAGTTTATATTTTGAAAATGAATTTAATTTATCATATAGTTTTGAAGCAATGTTAGAAGATATTTCTTTATATGAACAATCTATAAATGTATCTGTGAAATCAACTCTAATATCTTTATCTTGAAAAAATTTTGCTAATTCTTTGAATTCTGAATCAGAATAATATTTTTCATTATCATTTCTACAACATATACATATACCATCTCGTTCATTCTTTATCTGAGGGTAGTTACCGATTAGTGTTGTAACAATATCAGGATATAAGATAATATGGCTGTTTGGCATCATCATTTTTGCTATTTCTTGAGTTTTTGCATCTCTTGCAAGAAATAGCATGTTTTTTGCTTTTCGGTAGCCTATAGCGTCATTAATCATATTTTTTTCATGTTCATAATAAATGGTTGCAGGCATAAAAATCATTTTAGCATTTGGAAAGTTTTCAATGATTTTAATATGCATTTTAGGATGATTACATCCCATATCGTTAATATTATATCCGCTTTCAAAAATAAAAATATCACCAGCTTTATAAGTTCTTTTTAATTTTTTTATAAAAGGAGTAAAGC
>ERZ827150.3297-NODE-3297-length-15923-cov-6.215780_pt1 | contig 15923 bp, 19 predicted proteins | sample MGYA00519779_ERZ827150 | MGnify/ENA primary metagenome ERZ827150 (study PRJEB31778, sample SAMEA3449267) | human gut metagenome | biome: human gut; feature: human-associated habitat; material: faeces | place: United Kingdom | collected 2010/2012 ...
TAAGTTAAATTTGTTGGGGATAATAAATTTAATTTTAGCATATATAAATTCAATATATTTTATTTTTATATTAAATAGCAGATATGTAAATAGAAGCTTTAATAGTGATATTATAAGGAAAGGTTTTATAATTATAATTATTATAAGTTATGTATTATTAATAAGAGATATAAGATATTAATAAAATTAGTATCTTATATCTTTTTTTATTGGAGGGGAATAGCAATATGTGTAGAGAGAAGCTAAACATAGATTATAGAAAAATCATAGTATTTTATATATATGAAATACTTGCATATAATTATGGATTTGAAAAATCTATTATTAATACATTGTTAGCACTAATAATAATGTTTTACTATTTATTTATACTTGATAGAGAAATGAAAAATAAAATGGAGAAAATATTTGAAGAAATATTTTATATATTGTTTTTTATTGGTTTAATATTAATAATTATATTATAAATATTAATTTTATAAATGTATTTCAAGAAAGAATGGAATTTTTAAGTATGATTAATAAAATAGATAAAATAATAGGTTTATATAAAAGAGAAAATTGGAGAGATGAGATAAATAGAAAAATATAAATTTAGGTTAAAAGATGTTCTTAGTTAGAACGTCTTTTTTGATTGGAGGAAAATTGATTATGAAAATTGTAGAAACAAAAAGTGGATATAATCCAGCGTTATTAAATGAAATACAACCACAAGGTGGAGTTAAATTTGAAGAAAATAAGATAGTTAAAGGGGATGGATACGAAGCCTGTTTGTATGTATATGCCTTTCCAACAGAAGTAGATAACTTTTGGTTAAATAGTATTGTTAATATTGAGAATACTATTACAACTATAGATATAGCAACAGAATCTAAAGAAAATGTTATTAAGAAGATAGATAAAGCATTAGATGAACAAAATTCAAGATATAATGAAGCTGTGAAGCATAGTGATAAAAGAAAAGCAGAAAGAGAATATTTAATCTTAGAAGCTTTGGCTAAAGAAGTTATGGATGCTGGAGAAGTTATAAAGCTTGTAAGTATTAGAATTTTTGTAGCTAGTCCTACTAAAGATTTATTAGAAGATACTATCCTTAAAGTAAAAAAGAGTATTGAATCAGGAAAAAATTTTAAAGCTATAGTATTATTAAATGAACAACATTATGAATATCAATCACTATTTACAAGTTATTCAGTACAAAAAGAATATGATAATAGAAGAACTTGGAAGCCTATTCCTGCATTAAGTTTAGGTGCTGGATTACCTTTTCATCACACTTCAATAAATGATCCTTTAGGGCTTTATATAGGAACTACTACAACAGGTGGAAGTGTAATATTAGATATATTTCATAAAACAGATAAAAGATTGTCTTATAGTTGCTTATTAATGGGGAAACCAGGCTCAGGTAAATCATCTTTATTAAAGAAATTAATAGTTAATAATATTATTTCTGGTAATTTTGTAAGGGTTATAGACGTTGCTAATGAGTTTAGCGAATTAGTTAACTTTTTAGGTGGTAAGGAAATATTTCTAGATGGGACAGGAGATATTATTAATCCATTACATATATATCCATTAATAGCTGATGAAAAAACGGGAGAAATACTAGATGATAAATGCTTTTCTAGTAACTTAGCAAAATTAAATAACTTATATAGAACATTAAAGCCTACTTGTTCAGAAGATGAAATTTCACAGTTTGAAATATTAGTAGGTGAGTTTTATGAGGAATTTGGCATTGAGAAAAATAAAGCTACAAGATATAAATCAAATGAATATCCAATTTTAGAAAATTTATTAAACTATGTTAAATCTGAAATTTATTTAGATGATGGAAAGACTTTTAAAGATTTAACACCTACTAAACTAGCAAGATTAGAAAGCATTGAACTTTTACTTAAAAAATTAATTTTAAATTATGGAGATTTATTCAATGCTCATTCAACTATAGAGGATATTACAAAAATTCAACTTGTATCATATAACTGTACTAACTTAAAACAATTAGATAAAAAAATATTTACTGCTCAATTATTTACAGCTTTAAGCTCTATATGGGGACAAGGACTAGTTCATGGAAGAAAAGAGAAATATGATTATGAAAGTGGATATAAAAGTATAGAAGAAGTTAATAAATTTCTTTTAATATTAGATGAAGCAAATAATTTTGCAAATATAAACAATATGGATTCGGTTGAAATTATAGAAAGTGCTATTAGAGAACTTAGAAAATTCTTTGGTGGAGTAATTTTATCTAATCACAATATAAGTGATTATGTTCCTGAAAGTGCTAAAAATAATGAAGCATTAGAAAGAATTAAAAAGCTATTTAGTATGACACAATATAAATTTATTTTTAATCAAGATAATGCTTATAAGGAGCTTTTGGAAAAAGTATTTAGAGGTGTACTAAGTGAAAGTGAAATAGATGTAATACCTAATTTAGGTATTGGACAATGTATTTTTTCACTAGATGGAAAATCTAATATTGCTATGAAGATTGAATTATCAGAGTTTGAAAAAGAGTTATTTAAAGGTGGTAGATAATATATGAATAAAAAGAAGCTTTTAAACTTTATAAGTTTGTTAATAGTTTTTTTAGGAATAGGTATTTATGCTATTAATAATAACAAAGATAAAGATAATACTTTCTATATAGAGAAAAATAATGAAGTGGAAGAAGAAATAAAGCAAGAGAATAATAACAATAGTAATGATAGTAGAAATAAGAATAATAAAGAGAATAATGATAATGATTTTGAAATAAGTGAAGAAGAAAAAGCGAAAATAGAAGAAAAAGAAAAGCAAGATAAAGAAGCTTCATACTCGGAAAAAGATTTAGAGGAAACAAAAGAAATTGGATTGAAATTTGTACCTTTAGTTCATAGTTATGATTTAGATAATGGACATGAAAAAGACGTTGAAGAAGCTACCCAATATGCTACAGAAGGAATGAAAGGAACATTGATTGGAGTATTTGTTAAAAGTAAACAGCCTATATTATTTAAAGATTTTTTTGCTAGAGAAGTATCAGAGGTTAAAGCTATTGAATCCCATATTGAAGGAAAGGAATTATGTTGGGACTTTGAAGTTAAATCAAAAATATTAAATAGGAAGAAAGAGCTAATTAATGAAGAAATAAATAGAGTAACATTACTTTATTCAAAGGTAAATGGAGAATGGAGAGTGGGGAATTATGCCACAACTCAATATAGGTAAGAATTATTTAAAAAGAAAAGTATATAAAAAGATTTTAGGGATATTAATAAAAGCATTAATATCCCTTTTTACTTCAAGTTTTGGACTTATAATAATTATAATTATTGGAGTTGTTCTTTTTACTATTGGTATTAATAATAACAAAGGAAATATAAGTGATTTAGAAGGACAAGTACCTAGCGAATATATTGAATATTACAATGAAGCTAGTAATAGATTTAATGTTCCTAATTGGATTTTAGCAGCAGTATCAAAACAAGAAAGCAATTTTAATCCTAATGCAAGTTATGGTGGAGCTTATGGAATAATGCAAATGCAGAAAATAGATGTTACAGGATTAAACTTATGGAATAATCACATAAGTGGTGGTTTAGGAGCAGAGTATAAAGCTTTAGGATATAACTTTTCTTCAGCAGATGAAATGTGGAATATTTTTTTAAAAGAGCCTAAAGTTCAAATTATAGCCGGTGCATATATGTTGAGATACTATACTAATTATGTCCTATATAAGAAAGAATATGTAAGTATATTAGATTATAACAACAATGAAAATATGAAGTTTATAGATTGGAATTCAAGTGAAAGTAATAATGAATTTAGAGATATATTAAGAAGAATATTTGCTTGTTATAATGGAGGTCCAGGGTATGGAATGGAAGTAAATTTAGATACAGCACAATATAATTATCCTAATAAAGTTTTTGAATATGCTATGAAATTTAGAGATACAGGTATAATTGGGATACTAGATGAAAATACTTCATTAACGACAAATGATACGGTAGAAAAAGCAATTAATGCTGGAATGAAATGGTTAGGAAAATCTCCTTATGTATGGGGTGGAGGAAGAACAGAATCAGATGTAAAAGCTGGTAGGTTTGATTGTTCTTCTTTTGTTCATTATATGTATTCTATGGCTGGACTTAATCTTGGTGATAGATCAAGTGTAGTAACTTTTTCTCTTATAGAAATGGGCGATGTAGTTGATCCTAAAAATATGAAAAGGGGAGATTTATTATTTTTTGACACCTATACAATTAATGGACATGTTGGAGTGTACTTAGGAGACAATAAGTTTTTACATGATGCAGATGAGACTGGTGTAAGTATTGGAGATTTAAGTAGTTGGTATTGGAAAAATGCTTTTAAAGGAAGAGTGAGGCGTGTTGCTAAATAAATATAAATTAAATAAATTTGAGGTGTTAGATTATGAATTTAAAGAAAAAACCAAAAAAAATTATTGAAGATTTGAGGGTAAAGACAGAAAAATTTAGAACTAAAATTAACTTAAAAAAATCATATAAGTATAAAATCCTACTTGCTTTTATATTAATTGGCTATGGATTTTTTATTACATCTGGAATGATTTTTAAGAGTAATAATGGAGTAACTTCTACTGAATTAAACAAGAAAATTACATTAAAAAATTCAGAAATAATTGTTAAAGATATGAGTTTTAATCAAGAAACAAAGTTCCTACAAATAAAAATTGCAACACAAAAAACTAATATAAATTTTGATAATGACTATGAATTTGAAGCTATAGAAAAAGAAAATTTAAAAGAAAAATTAAATGTAGAATTTTTAAAAGTTGATGATAATAATATTGTAATTTTTATTAATACAAGTAAAAAATGGAGTGCTATTGCTTTAGATGTTAAAGAAAAAAATTTAAAAGAAGTCGGGAAAGAAAGATTATATATTGATAAGGAAAGTTGTACTATAAATAATGAATTAGATAGAAAAATTAAAGAAGAATATATGATAGAAAATTTAGAAGATGAAATAAAAATTGTAGATGAAACTATATCAAAATATAAAAATGAAATTGAAGAAAAGAAGACAACAAGATCAAATACCGAAGAAGAAATTAAGAAGTTAGAATCAGAAAAAGAGTACTTAACAGAGAAAGAAAAGATGGAAGCAAATCAAAAAATAGATAGCTATAAAAGTAATATAGATACATTAAAAAATTCTATTATAGATATAGAAAATAAAATATTAGATGAAAAAGATAAGAATAAAATGTTAAATAAAAAGATGAATGATATAATAAAAAATTTACCTGATGAACTTTATAAAAAGTATAGAGATTTAAAATAATAATGGTTTTTTAATGGTCAAAAATATGGTTTTTTTATGGTGAAAATTGAGTTTTTGTGATATCAAAGAAATCCTAGGCTTTGCCTAGGTTATCAAAGATTTGATAACAATTTCTCCTTATGCTCTGACTTAAATTCAAAAGTGAAATATCTAGATTTTATGTTTTAAATTTTAATTCTTATTTTTAGGATTTTATTTCTTTATTTTAGGAGATATATTTTTAAAATGGAGGGTGATTTATTGAATATAGTAATAAGAAAAATACCAGATGAAGTTGTAATAAGATTAGATAGAAAAGCCAAAGAAAAAGGAATGAGTAGAGAAGAACTTTTAAGAGAAATGTTATTGGTATATTCTTTAGATGATGAGATAAAGAAGATTAATGAAAGAAATGAGATTATGATGAATAGATTATTAAAAATAATCAATTTAAATACAAAAGTTATGAGCAAATTTATGCAAGAAAATTGTATAAGCTATGAGGAGGTATTTGAAGATGAGTAAAATATCAAAACATTTTACTATTGATGAAAAAGCTATAGAATATTTAAAGAAGGTAAAGGAAGAAAATAGTTTATCTTCTTTAAGTTTAGCTTTAGAGCTTGTAGTAAGAGAATATGAGAAAAAGTCTAGAGTTAAAGTTGAAGATACTGCTAAATTTATGGCTAAAGAAATTGGAAAAGTTTTAAAAGATGATGTTAGTAAATTTAAAGTAAGTGCTAGAGAAACAGATAAAAATGTTCAGGTGCTAATTGAAATGTTAAATGGATTTTTTATTAAATCTAATGTTGGAGATATAGTAACAACTACAGGATTATCTACAGGAGTTGCAGTAGAAAGTCCTGGATTTAAAATAGCAAAAAAAGAAATAAGTAAAAGACTTCATAGAAATAGAATAGTTAAGGTAAGTGAAATAAATGAATAGTCCAGGAGTAGTTCACAAAGCTAAATTTGTAAGTAGAAATGGCAAAGAGTTCCATAATTATATTGATTATATAGATAGAGATGAAGCAACTAGAAATTATGTTTTTAATGACTTTTCTTTATTTAATGATTATATGGGGAATCCTGAAAAGTCTGGAAGTCTTTTTACTGCAGATAAAGATTTATTAAATAACAAAGAGAAAAAAGTATTAAAGGAAAAATTTAAATTAGCACAAAAGCATGGAAGTTTAATGTGGCAAGATGTATTTAGTTTTGATAATGATTGGCTTGTAGAACAAGGATATTATGATGAAAAAACAAATGTTTTAGATGAAGAAAGATTGAGAGCTGCTATTAGAAGAACTATGAACAATCAAATTGAAAGAGATAATATGAACAGTGCAATATGGAGTGCAAGTTTTCATTATAATACAGATAATATTCATATCCATGTAGCAACAGTAGAATTAACCAATAAACCTAAAGAAAGAGGAAAAAGAACACAATCAAGTATCGATAGAATGAAAAGTGATTTCATAAATGAATTAAGAGATAGACAGAAGGAATATCAAAAAATTAATGAAATAATTAGAGAAAATATAATTAATTCAAGGGAAAAATTCTTATCATCTGATGATAAAATTTTAAGAGAAAAAACTATAGAACTATTAAAAAAATTACCCACTAATAGACGATATTGGTATTATGATTATAATAAAATAAATCATGTGAAACCACTTTTAAATTCGATAAGTAAATATTATATTCAAAATTATCATAGAGAAGATTATAAAGAATTAATGAAAAGATTAACTATTGAAGAGATAGAATTTAAAAGAGTTTATGGAGAAGGACAGGAAGGGAAAAATAAAGATAGATATAAAGATTACAAAAAGAATAAACTTAATGATCTATACAAGAGATTAGGAAATTCTATATTAAAAGAATTAAGAGAGCATGTAAAGGAAGAAGAAAATAATTCTAATAAATTAAATAGTAATAGTGAGAAAGATTATGAAAATTCGAAAGAAAAATTTAAAACTTTGAATAAAGATAATGATAAAAAAAGATTTAAGAATGATCTTTATGAAAAGATAGGGGATAGAGATAAAAAGCATTTTAAGAAAGAAAACTATAACAGTGAAGGAGAAACTTATAGAAATAAAGAAAAAAATAACTTTAATGAGTTTAAGAGTGATGATAGTAATTCAAATAAAAGTTCTAAAGAAGACTTTAGAACTTTTGAGGATTTTTATAGTGAGAATAATTTTGAAAATGAGTATTTAAAAAATTTTAAAAGTGAAAATAAAAATACTTATAAATCTGGAAATAAATTTAATATAAGTATTAATCCAGGAACTATTAATAAAATGAAAAAGGCTATGAGTAATACCCTTGAAAAATATTTAAATAAAAGAGAATATGAAAGAGCTGAAAGAAATAAAGAATATGAGAGAGAAAAAGAACAAGAAAATGAATTAGAGCTTTAAGTAGATATAAATAGTAGACCAACTGAAATCTGTTGGGTTCCTGAGCTTATCTAAGGATTCCTATAGATTGAGGGCTAAACTATATTCATCAATAAGAAATACTTTAAAATGAAAGGATGTAAGTATATTATGAGCAATTTAGGAGTTATTATAGAAATAGTAAGTAAAACTGAAATGAAAGTTAGAAATATAAAAAGCAAGGAGGAAGTAATAGTAACAGCTAGTAAAGAATATGTAGAATCTATGGCAGTAGATTTTAAAGATGAAGAGTTAATTATAATAGAATATGATTTAGATACTAAAATAGTAAATGAAAATCCAACTATCTAATACCAGAAGCTTTATTTCTGGTATTTTATATTTTTATAAAGCTCATATAACTTGTTATTAACACCAGGAGAAAAACTCCTGGTGTTTTTTAATAAGTATTTTTAGAAAGGAGAAATAAAAATGGCGAAAAATTATAAAGGAAAATCTAATGAAGAAAAGGAGAAAGAAGTTAATGACCTTTTAGATAAAGCAGAAAAAGGTATAGAAAGTGTATTTGATTCTCAGGAAGATATTAAATCATTAGGAGATTTTATAAGCAAATTTTATAACTATTCCATAAGAAACACTTTATTAATTCAAAAGCAATTTCAAGGTGCTTTAGCTGTAGGATCATATGCTTTCTGGAAAGCAAAAGGTTTTTTAGTAAACAAAGGTGAAAAGGGAATAAAGATTTTAGCTCCAAATAAAAGAAGTGAGTATTTCATTAATGAAAATGGAGAAAGCATTAGCATAAAGAAAGCTACTGAAAAAGAAAAAGAGTTGATTAAGAAAGGTGAGTTAGAAGTTCTAACTGGAAAGTTATCCTTCAGTCAAGGATATGTTTTTGATGTAAGTCAAACAAATGCTAAAGCTGATGATTTACCTAAGATTTTTCCTAATAGATGGCTTGAAGGTGATGTTGAAAATTATGATTTAATGTATAAAGCTATGGAGAATATAGCTAAAAGTATAGGAGTGAAAATAATTGATCCACCATATGAATTAGGAACATCTAAAGGGGCGAGTTATCCATTAACAAAAGAAATCGCTTTAAATCCTAGAAACAATCAATTACAAAATGTTAAAACTTTAATTCATGAATTAGCTCATGCAAAGCTTCATACTATTGATAAGCAAGATGAATACACAAAAAGTGCTAAAGAATTTCAAGCAGAATTAACAGCTTACACAGTTTGCAAATATTTTGGATTAGATACTGAAGAATATTCCTTTAGATATATAAATGAATGGACTAAAGATATTGAATTAAAAGATAAAGAAAAGCTATTAAATGAAGTTAAAGAAACAATACATGAATATATAGCAGTTATAGAAGATACTTTAATCAATGAAAAAGAGTTATCTTTAGAAAAAGATAAGAATATCAGTTTAGAAGAAAATATAAATAAAGATTATGATAAAAGTTTATATGAAATAAAGGAGGAAGAAGTTATGAATAGCAATAGTATTAAAGATATATTTAAGAGTTTAAAAGAAAAAGTTATGATAAAGGTTAATTTTATTTTAGGAAAAGAAAATGAAGAGTTTGATATAGAGCAAGAGTTGAGAGAATTTGAAGAATTATTTCTCGAAGCAGAAGATAGCATGGAAATGGAAGATATTAAAGAAAGTATGATTTTTAGGATAGATGGAATTGATTTAGAGGTATTTATGGAGAATGGGATAGAGGAAGAAAAGTTATTGAAGTTAAAAGATGATTTAATTGAATTATATGAAAGAGAAATATCAGAAGAATATAAAACTTTTATGAAGAAAAGAGGATTAGAATTAGATGGATTTATAGAAAGTTTCAAGGAGAGATTAGAGGGAATTGATTTCGAAGAGGGGACTTACGATATGTCTTTTAAAGACTATTTAGAAGAAGAACTAATTGGTTATTCAGAAACAGAATATGAAGAGTTTGAAGAAGAAACATATATGGATAGATTAGAAAGACAGCAAATAGGAGAAGAAGAATATATTAAAACCTATGGAAAAAATAATTTCATAGATACTTATATGTATTATTATGAGAGAGCATATATAAGTTATGAAAATCTTGATAAAGACAAGATATATACTATAAAAGGGGATATAGAAGTAAAAGATATAGAGATAAAAGAAGGAGAAGAATTCAAAATATCTGGATATAATCAAGGTAAATTTATAATTGAGTTTCCAAATAGAGATATAAAAACAGAGATTACCTTTAATGAATTACAGGATCTATCAGATTTATTGAAGAAAGAGATAGAGGATATTGTAGATTTGGAAAGATATTTTAATGAAAAAAATTTAGATAAAGAATTAAGAAGAGAATTACATCAAAATAAAGATTTCATCCATTTATTAGATGAAAAAAGAGAGATAGATATAACTATTAGAAACTTGAAAGAAGATATAGAATACTATTCAGAGGATAATGAATATAGTATTGATGATTTAAAAGTTGAATTAAATAAATATGAAAGTTTAAGTTTAGATAAGACTAAAGAATTAAATAGGATAGTTAGTTATAAAGTAGAAGAAGTAAAGGAGGAAGAATTAAATAATTTAATAGAAAGTGATGATTGGAAATTAACAGATAGAGATTTAGATAATGTAAATTTTAAAGTGATGAAAAATAATATAGAAGAAATGATGAAAGAAAATTATGGTGATTTTATAAGAGGAATTATATCCATAGAAACAGGAATTGAAGATTTAGATTTATTGGATAGTATTTATGAGAAATATATGGATAATGATTTTAATCTTATAAATGATAACTTTGAAGATTTAAAAAATGATTTGTTGAATTATAGTAATTATGATAAAGAAAAAGAAAAGGAAAATGAAAGTTATTTAGATAATCAATTTCAAGAAAATAATGAGGAGAAAAATTATTATGATGAAAATGTATTAAAAATAAAAATAGCTAAAGTATTAGAAGAAAAGGTATATTCCGGAGTTCCTATAAATGAAATAGAAAGAGAAACTAAAAAGTTTTTAGATAATACAGCAGATGTAGAAAAAATAAACTTAATGATAAAAGAAAAAGGCTTTAAAGAATCTATAGAGCATGTAAGTGAAGTTTTTTTATTTTTAGGAGCTGTTGATAACTATAATGCATTCATCATAGGAGAAAAAGAAATAATGAAGGATAGTGCTATAAAAAAAGCAAGAGAGGAATTGAAAAATGAAAAAGGATTAGATTATAAACATAATAGAAATAGGACTGTAGAAGTATTGTATTCAGAAATGCCAGGATTTAAAAAAGGAGAAAAGCTTACAATAAAAGAAGCTATGGCAATATTTAAAGAAGAAGTTGAATTTGGAGCAGAAGATAAAGCAGTAGAGTTTAAATTTTCGCTTAATGAAAATATAAAGTATAATGAAGAATTTATAATAGATAAAGGTAGTAGTGTAGATTTATTAGAGCATATAGAAGAAAAGATAGAAGATAATTATGCTTTAAGAGAATTAATGACAGATTATTTAAAAAATAATGGTTTAGAATTTATGAATAAAGGAATAGAGAAAGAATTAAATAAAGAAAAGGAAAAAGAAATGGAATTAGAGTAAATCAAGTATAATTAAATAAACTTAATATAGAAAATCCTTAGAATGATAAAAAATTTTTCTAAGGATTTTCTGTTTTAATATAAATTTATTTTGGATAAGGAATGATAATTATGGGCGAATTATCAAATAGATTTAAAAAAGAAGATGTATTTTATTATTCTGAAGAAGTTAATAAATTATTAGATTTATTAACAGGTATAGCTCTTTATTGTGAGGAGAAAGATAAATATAAACTAAAGCTTATAGATATGCAGCTAAATAAATTAGAAAGTATGAGATATAAATTTGAGCCAACTATTTATGATGAATATTCTATAAAAACAAGTCATGCTTATTATAAAATGATTAATGCAAAAAAAGAATATGAGAGAGTAATAAAGGATAAGTGTTATAAATCTGTAATTGAAGAAAAGAAAAAAATATATATAAATGCGTTAAAAGAGTATTTAAGACTTAAAGAGTATAGAGATAAACTAAAAGAAGCATTAAAATAATAGATTTAATAATAAAAGATTATTGATATAAATTTGTTTATTTGGTATAATTTGTACACGGTAGATAAAACCATTATTAGATTGAAGAACTACTTATTGTTTAAAACATGTCCCCAGGGGACATCTTTTAAATTAATAAAAATTAAGGTGGTAATTTAAATTGAAAATTATAAGAGAGATAGCAGTATCTAAGAGTGCAACTAGTAATAGTATAGTTGATAAATATATTTGTTCAAAGTGCAATTGTATTATAAAAGAAGTGGAAATTGAAAAGAGAAATAATAAGAAGGCTATATATTCAAAATTTATTTACATAGATAGTTGTAAGAATTGTCAAGAAGAGTATTAATATATTGAGTTTTGAAAATAATCGACAAAATATAAAGTAAGTGATAGATTAATTCAAGGACATCTGTTAAATGCTTTTATAAGAATAAGCAAAAAAATAACAACTGGAATTTCCAATTATTATTTTTTTGATAAAATTTAAGAAGTTATTCTATAAATCATAAAAAAAAGAAAGCAATTTAATTTTACTGTAAAATATGTATTTAGTCAATTTTTTATAGTTAAAGTATTCCTTTTTCTTTTAAGCTAGTATAATTATTATCACCTATAATGATATGGTCTATTAATTCAATCCCCATAATTTTACTAGCCTCATTAACTCTTTTTGTTATATTAATATCAGCATTACTAGGAGTAACTTTTCCAGATGTATGATTATGTGCTAGTAGTATTTTAGCTGCATTAGTTAAAATAGCTGTTTTAAATATTTCTCTAGGGTGTGCAATACATTCATTTAATGAGCCGATAGATATAGTAGAAATTGAATTTATGCCATTTGCAGGATTTAGAGTGATTAACACTAAATGTTCTCTATCTGCACCAGCTAAATAGTTTTTTAAAATTGGAAATGCGTCTTTTGGAGAATTTATTTCTTTATTTTTTGTAAGAGCATTACCTACCTTTTCAAGTTTTATTGTTACAATATCAATTTTATTCATATTATCAAATCCTTTCTTTTCATCAAAGCTTTCAGTTAAAACTTCAAGTTGATGTTTTTTGTTGAGCCAAAGACTACACATGAAAAGTGCTTGTCAAAAAACGAAGTTATATAAAAAAGTTTTTATAAACTTATCTATGATAGGTCAATAAAAACTTTTTTATGGTTTTTGACAAGTAAACTTTGAATGTGATAGGCTTGTGCTACAAAAAACAATAAAAAGAAAAATATAAATAAAAAATGTGTCCTAGGAAACAAAAGATTTATATTAATTTTTTTTAGTAATTTATTCTAAATTTTATATAAAACTCAATATGTCCAAGGACATATATATGTATAATTAAGTATAAAATAATGGTAGCTTTTAAAACTACCATTATTTTATGTTAATTTCCATATTCCTCGCTCTATATTTTTAAATATTTTAGGATTAATCTGTAGGGTTTGTCTTATTTTAGCTTTCCAGTTAGAGTTATTTATAGTTTTCTTATATCCTTCAATTTCTTTATATATTCTTTCAAGATTTGCTTTACCTCCTAAACTTTCTATAGTAGAAGCAACGAGGTCTTTCCAGGTTATATTTAAGCTATCTCTTAAATCCATTTTACCTTTTTTAGTAATCATATAGTCTAGAATTAAAGGCTCATCTTTTCTAAGTATTAAGCAATATTCGTGAGCAATTTTAATAAAATTTTCATTGAAGTAGTTCTTATTATCACTCATACAATTAAGTTGTTCTTTAATGACTATTTGTTCTATAGTGCCTAATTTATTCATATCTAGGAGCATTGAATAAAGTCTATGATTTTTCTTAATATCTGCCATTAAAATTGCTATTCTTCCACCTATTTTTAAGCTAGAATATTGTTTTGCTAAACAATAATTTATTGCTTTTATAAATTCGTTATAATCTTTAATATGTGATAAATCATTTTTTATAATTTCATTTCCGTACATATAGCCACTATATTTGATTATATCCCAGTAAGGTGGGTGCCAGTATATAAAAGAATTTCTTTCTTTAATATCATTTTCTATTAAATCAAATTTACTATGTTCACCTTTAAGTCCATTTAAATCATAACAGTTAGTTTTTATATTTAATTCTTTACCTACATCAGAAGTTGTAAAACTTCCAGACATATAATCACTAATTTCATTAAATTTATATACTTTATGTAAATCAATTAATAGCTTTCCTGTAGCATTCCCCCTATATTTATTATTACCATAATGTCCTCTTTTAGGATAAGAAACAATACTTTTCATAATTAAAAAACTCCTTTATATTTTTATTTCTACATTCTAAGGTGTTCCCAGGGAACACTTTAGAATAATTAAATTAACAATTTAAAATCAATATAGTTACCATACATACTTTTAATGTCTTCTATAGCTTCTTTTATGGATATATATTTTTTTGTTAATTCACCTTCAAAGTTTACATACCACCAAAAATTATTATGTTTTTTAATTTCAATAAAAGTTATTGGATTATCTTTTTTGTTTTTAGCTCTAAACTCACAAATTTTCATTTTATTTCTACCTTTCTATTAATTTATTTCTTTTAGTTAATTACATCAGTATGTGTTTTTTTGTTGAGCCAAAGACTACAAATGAAAAGTGCTTGTCAAAAAAACGAAGTTATATAAAAAGTTTTTATTTTTATATCTAAGATAGAAAAATAAAAAGTTTTTATGGTTTTTGATAAGTTAACTTTGAATGTGATAGGCTTGTGCCACAAAAAAACAAAAGAAAAAATAAGAACTCCTTTTATAGGAGTTCTTACAGAAGATATCGAATATATGTCAAAAATGTGGATCGAAAATGATAATGAAAAATGGAGTAAATGGTTTGTTTTATGGCTGTACTAGATATGATGAGTATAACTGTAAATATTCAGTAAATAGAGATGGTAAGTGGTTCTAGTATATATTTTTTATTATAAATTTTAATAAGAAAATAGGTATAATACATAAAATAAAGCTTATATATTATACCTATTTTAAATTATATTACTCATTTGTTAATAGTACATTTCTTAAATCAGTTAAATATACTTTTCCATCTTTATCAATAATTTGAATAGTAGTATCATCATAATCTTTCCACTTATAAACATCAATTTCAATAACTTCATTACCCATAAATATTTTAGCTTTATTAAAAGTATATTTAGTATCAAAAACTTGTTTATTACCACAACTTACTAAAAATATAGATAGAAATGAGATAGTTAATAATAATTTCTTTTTCATTTTTCCACTTCCTTATAAGTATTTATTTTGTATTCTGTAGTATCATCATTTGTAATGATAAAATCTTTATTATTATTAGTAGTAGTATATTTAAAGTCTTTGTTGTTAATAGAATTATTATTTATAATCATATATATTCCTACTTTCTATAATAAATTTAAAATGGAATATCTGAATCATCTATTGGAACCATATCTTCCTCAAATTGAGAATTTGAAAATTCACTATTATGTGAAAAATCACCTATATTTCCATTAGGATTACTAGAAGCATTATCATTTTTATTACTAGCATAATCTACAAAATCAAAGGATTGGACAATTACATCAGTAGTATATCTTTTACTACCATCTTTAGCGTTATAGCTTCCAGTTTGAATGTATCCACTAATAGCAATTTTTCTACCTTTAGTAAGATATTGAGCAATATTTTCAGCATTTTTACCAAAAGCAACACAATTAATAAAATCAGTTTCATCTTTTTTAAAAGGTCTGGGAATAGCTAATGTAAATCTACATATAGCAAGTCCACTTCCAGCAGAAAAATGAAGATTAGGATCAGCAGTAAATCTCCCTATTAAAGTTACGTTATTCAATAAGAATCCCTCCTTAATATAAAAAATTTAATCTCAAAAGTTTTCTGTTTTCTTATAGCAAATATTATCATTATAATCTAAAAACCAAACTTCAAAATACGAAGGATTATTTTTATCTGTATAAACTTCTACGCCAAAAATATAATATTTCCCTGTTTCTTCATTAAAACAATTTTCTTTTAATGAATCAAGATATTTTCTTGATTTATTAAATTTATCTATAAATTCATCAATAGT
>ERZ827150.3299-NODE-3299-length-15921-cov-2.507185_pt1 | contig 15921 bp, 10 predicted proteins | sample MGYA00519779_ERZ827150 | MGnify/ENA primary metagenome ERZ827150 (study PRJEB31778, sample SAMEA3449267) | human gut metagenome | biome: human gut; feature: human-associated habitat; material: faeces | place: United Kingdom | collected 2010/2012 ...
GAACACGAAGCAGGACGGCATAGTCTGCAGTCCCCACTTCCACAGGGAATTGATCCAGATGCCGCAATGCCCAGTCACACTTTGGATCTACCAGTTCATTGAAATCCGGCTTTTCCGGGGACAGCAGTTCTCCTACCTGGAATCCGTAAAACCGAAGAAGCCAGTCTGCCTGATATAACCGGTGTTCACGCAGAAGAGGCGGAGGTGTACCGATCTGCGGTAATACTGCCTCTTCATTTAACGGGATATATGCTGAATAAAAGACACGCTTCAGGTCAAACCCCTGATAAAGTGCCTGCGTTGTCTGCAATAGTGTATAATCGCTTTCACCGGTAGCTCCTATGATCATCTGAGTACTCTGACCTGCCGGAGCAAAGCTACGCTTTAACTTTGACATATCCCGTGGTGCCAACTGGGTGGCATTCTCCCATCCCAGTACATATTCTGATGCCGGTCTCTTTCCGTTCTTCAATGAGAAAGGTAGTTCATTTTCCGATAGCGAAACAAGGGGAGGTTCTTCTGACACTGTATTCCCCATACTCAGGCTTTTTCTGAATCTCTGTCTGGAATTTGCCGAAAAAATCCCGTGATCTAAATATCGGTTCCCGAGACTTCGTTCCATATGAGCTGTCTTACCGATTGCCATCCGGTGAGAGGCGATCGTACTTTGCACTTTTCCCATGGGATTCAGAATGATCTGCATCGTTTTGTTGGGTGCCAGTGTACGAAGTCCTGCTTCTGTAGGCAGTTCTAAATTCACACTGATACGGTCTGCAAGATAACCGGCCGCTGCGAGCAGTTCATCAGAAGCACCGGGAATCGTCTTTACATGGATATAACCATTAAAATGGTACTTTGTCCGAAGCAATAACAACGTCTCACACATTTTCTCCATCGTATAAGAGGGATTCTTCAGAACACCGGAACTCAGGAACAGTCCCTCAATATAATTACGCTTATAAAATTCGATGGTCAGCTCACAGATCTCTTCCGGTGTAAAGGTTGCTCTTTTGACATCATTACTGGCACGGTTGATGCAGTACTTGCAGTCATAAGCACAATGATTCGTCATCAGGATCTTGAGCAGAGAAATACATCTTCCGTCTGCCGCAAAGCTATGACAGATGCCACATGCTTCAGCATTGCCGAGTTCTCCTTTCTTTCCCCGGCGGCTTGAACCGCTGGATGTGCATGCGACATCATATTTGGCTGCATCTGCAAGAATCTGCAGTTTTTCCTGTATTGTATAATTGCTATTTATAAATTCTATACTCATAGTCCTATTATACAAACATATGTTTCGCAATGCAAGTCGTTTTAGAACAAATGTTCTTTTTATTGTCTTATTTCTTTATTATATCTTTTGTACATTAATATCTTTACATTTTTCATAAGCAAAAATTGCTGCACCCAGAGCCCCACAAAGCTGTGCCTCATCACAGATATAGAGCTTCGCTCCGAGCTTTTCTTCCAGTGCCTGGATGATTCCCTGATTTTTGGCGACACCACCGGTCATCATATATTCACCCGGATTATTTTTTCCAAGCCTTGCGGCAAGTGCCCCTACTTTGGATGCGACAGATACATTCAGTCCGTGAATAATATCTGACACCTCTTTATTCTGGGCAACCAGGGATACAACCTCTGATTCTGCAAAAACTGTACACATACTTGAGATAACTACATTTTCTTTCCAATCCAATCCTTTTACGCTCATTTCTTCCAAAGAAAGTCCGAGTGTCCTTGCCATCATCTCAAGGAAACGTCCTGTTCCGGCAGCACATTTATCATTCATCAGGAAATTTTTAACTGCACCATGTTCATCAATACTGATTGCTTTGATATCCTGTCCTCCGATATCGATCACCGTCCGTACATCCGGATTAAGATAATTTGCTCCTTTTGCATGACAGGTGATCTCAGTAATGCTGTCATCCCCGCTGTCTATATAGGCACGACCGTAACCGGTGGTAACGATCCGCACGAGATCCTCTTTTTTGATACCGGCTTTTTCTATTGCCTGATCCAGACTCTTCTCTGCACTCATCATTGCTCCGCCACCTGTAGGAATGATCATAGTGGATTTGATTTTCCCGTCCTGATCCAGAATAACAACGTCTGTACTGGTAGAACCACTGTCGATTCCGGCTACATAGTAAACTCCTGATTCCATTTTTTCTCTTTCCTCCCTGCTGATTTCCTTTTCAGGATTCATATCTTCTGACCCTTCGATCGTTTCTGAAAATGCCTGGATTCTGGTTGAAAGCTGTCCGGCACTCTGACTTGTAAAATCTGTCTCGATCTTAAGGAGTGGCACCTGGATGTTCTTTTTAATACTTGCGTATTCAAATCCATAATAATCACAGAACTTGATCGTATGGTAAATAATTCCTTTTAAATCCGGGTCTAAATAAAGCTGGTTTCTTCTTGTATTGTTATTCATCCGAAAGCATGGCATCTGTCCAAGCAGTGCATCTGCATATGCAAGCAACAGCCTGTCTTCTTCCATTTCCTGCATTTCTTCAGGAAGAACTGCCAGGTTTCGCCCACCGGTACAGGTCAGATTTCTTACATCCATATGAAGATTGTCCCGGATCATTTTTTCAAGGATTCCACTGACACGCACTCCAAGTACACCAATATAAGAAGTTCTGCTCGCAGATGTCTTTGCGAAAGCCTTCAGGAAAAGTGTCCGGTCAAATTTTTTCCCGGAGTATTTTTCATATGCCTCTTTCAGACGTTGGATCGAACCGGCAAATTTAACTTTTTCACATTCATTATCTTCATGAGGAAGATCCAGCATATATAAGAAGTTACATTTTCCGGTATTTTTTACAATATCGTACACGCGACGCATGGAATCACAGCAGTTTACAAGTACAAGCTGATCGGCTTTCCCCTCCAGGACTGCCTGGATCACTGATTTTCCAAAACCGCATAAATTTGCATGTGCAATCTGATCAGACTGTTCAAAATTTTCCGGCATTTCCTCCAGAACCGCACATTTCTCACCGAATCCCCGGAACAGTTCTACCGGGGTATATTTACAAACATAATGTATCATGCGATTTTCCCTCCCTGTTCTCTTCCAGCATTTCCACGAATGCCTGAAGTCTTGTAGAAACCTGTCCATCACTTGTATTGGCAGGATTACATCCATCGCCATCCAGGATCATGGTCGGAAGTCCTGCTGCTTCCAGTGAACTTTTGATCAGACCGGAGGCTCCGATCGTTCCTTTGCATCCCCAGTGGGCAAATAAGATTCCACCATCTGCATTTGTTATTTTGGCAAGACGTTCTGCCATTTCAATTCTCTTATCTACCGCTCCGTTATAAATACAGTTGACCATTTTCGCTGCCATCGCCTCATAGGGATCTGAAGCATCCATCATCTGAAATCCGTCTGCGACAAAATCACAGGCACTGATGTGGATTGTATCACTGTAATTGAAAACTTCCATTACCGGTTCCTGCAAAAATGGCATAATATGCATCCACAGAACATGAAGTCCTGCCCCTTTCGGAGCTTTCTTTACATCTTCCAGTAACAGTTCCGTATATTTGACAGACGCTTCTGATCCCGCCAGCAGATGACACATAAAGATCGCATAAAGTTCATTCGTCATGGAGGAAACAGGATCATGATCTTTCCGTAATGCAAGCTGCCTCTGATAATTGACGGCTGCTTTCCGGCTATTTGAAACTGCCTTCTGCACTGCCTCTTCAGGTATCTTTTTTCCTGTCACTTCTTCCAGGAATCGCTTCAGTTCCCGTAACTGTCCCGCAACATACCGGACAGAATCCTGATTTTTCTCATATGGCACATCAATATAAAATCCAGGCAGTTCATACGTCTGCTTCAGATAAGGAAAGGTCATCATATTGCCGTCACAGGCAAGATTGGTATACACCGTACATTTCGGTTTTGGTAAAATTCCTGTTAAAGCAGCTCCTAAAAATACCCGATGATAGGAACACATCGTTTCCGGGAATCCCTCTTCTTCTGTCTTTCTGAGAAATGCCTGCTCACACTTTGTACCGGCAAGAAAGCAGGATAACGCCTCCACTGAATAAGGGGTCAGCCCCGCTGCGGTCAGCAGTTCTCCCGGAACAAAAATGCTGACCATAGCTGCATTTTCCGGTCGGGCAAGTGCATGAATAATATTTTTCATAACGATTCGTGCCACATAATGTGCAGAATCGGGAAGATTTTTATCTGGGAAAAACTTCAGCCGTTTCTCCTGAAGCCTGTATCCCATAAGAAGAAGACGGCGGGCTTTTTCAGGATCTTTTAAAGATTCACTGCTCACCATCCTTCCAAACTGATTGATCAGATTCATTGTCATTTTCTCCTTCTGCTTTTGAAAATTTCAAAGATGATTATAGCACATTTTTTACCCCTATCATATAACGGAGAAAATACGCTTTGTGATTTACACCCGCTGCCCTCATAAAAAACAGGACCAGGAACGCTCTGTTCTGTCCCTGATCCCACCGTAATCTCATATATGATCTGATAACCTGATCTGATCTTTATTTTCTAATGCTGCACCATAAAATACTCGAGGCTGATCTCATTCGTTGCCACATCCGCAAGATTTACGCAACTGTTGCCCATACGGTCGATCAGATGAAGAATATTGGTAAATGGTGCTGTCATACTCGATTTACATTTTCCTTTATTTACACGCTGGATATGAGCCTTTCGCATTTTAATATCCAGATCAATGATCTTATCCTTCCGCTTGATCAGCTTTTCGACCTGCACAGAGTCACGGTTCTGCAATGCTTTTATCGAATCATCAAACATCTTTTCAAGGGTTTTGAGACTCTTTTGCAGCTCATCCATTGCCTCTTCTGTATATTTATATTGATGATCTGCCTTTTCCTGTATACATCCGGCAATTTCAACGCTTAAGGTTCCTATACGCTCTACATCACTTAAAACATACATCAGACTGGCAGTCTGAGACGCCTGCTGCTCCGTCATGGTTCCTGAAGAAAAGAGCAGGGCAAGATATTCTGTGATCCGGTCTGCCAGTGTCTTGATCTGATGCCCTTTTTCTGTAAGTGCATTCATACGGCTGGTCTCTTCCGTCTTTACAATGGAAATCGTATCTTTCACTGCTTCTTTCACCATATCGCTTAAATGAAGAATCTCTTTTGCAACCAGTTGCAGTGCAGCTGTCGGCTGGCTGATGATCTTTTCATCAAGGTATAATGGGCGGGCAGGATCGATCTCTTTGCTTTTTCCGTCAGGAATCAGCGTCATAACGATCTTGACCATTACATTGATCAGGCAGACCCAGATCAGCGTCATGGTAATGTTAAATACAGTATGTGCATTTGCGATCTGTCTGGAGATCACTTCAATCTCAGGTCCTTTTGGAGAAATATACTGGATCAGTGCTGCAAATGGCTTTACAAACCAGATAAAAAGAAAGCAGCCTGAAATATTAAAAATACAATGAGCTACTGCTGTTCTTTTTGCATCTTTGCTCTGTCCGATACTTGCAAGAAGTGCCGTGATCGTAGTTCCGATGTTATCACCGAGCAGGATCGGGATTGCACCGGCAAGGCCAAGAATACTTGTCATTCCGTCCGCCCCCGGCTGTGCAGCAAAATTCTGAAGGACTGCAATGGTTGCACTGCTGCTCTGTACCACCAGAGTCATCAGTGTACCAACCCCGACGCCTAAAACCGGAATATGTGCTACTTTTCCAATCAGGTCTGTAAAGACCGGACTGGAAGCCAGTGGTTTCATAACATCTCCCATGGTTTCAATTCCGAGGAACAAAAGGCCAAAAGCAAAAATCGTCTGGCCGATACTTTTTACTTTCTCTGATTTTGTTACAAATGAAATCAGAAATCCTATAAAAATAATCACATAAATATAGTCACTGATCTTAAAAGCAATGATCTGTGCGGTCATCGTAGTTCCGATATTTGCACCAAAAATAATCGAAATTGCCTGCGGCAGGCTCATCAGTCCGGCACTCACAAATCCGATTGCCATCACCGTTGTTGCACTGCTGCTCTGCAGTACTGCAGTTGTAACAGCTCCGGCAAGTACTCCGAGCAATGGATTCTTTGTCAGAAGTGCAAGAATGCTTTTCATTTTTTCGCCGGCAGCTTTCTGCAGGCATTCACTCATCATATTCATTCCATAAATAAAGATTGCCAGACCCCCCAGGAGTCCGAATGCTATCTGTAGTTTTTCATTCATAACGATCCCTCTCATATCTTTTGATAGTTTGCAATGTTATTGTGTCTGTTCTCCAACGCTACGACAGCATTGTAGAAAACTCATATGCATTCTGTATCAAGTTCATGTTAAATCTATGTTAAATATGTCGGGGGCAAAAGTCCCCGACTTTGATGCTCATATCGGGGCGGGTCAAATCGTGTATGAATATTAAATTTATGCTGAGTTATCGAAAAACCTTACGGTTTATCTTTATTTTCGTTTCTTAAAAACTGATAAAAAGCCATTTTTCTTTTTTATCTGCACTTTTTCTTCACTTTCCATGATCTGTGCCGTCATGCCGATATTTCTCAGTTCCAGCTTTAAGCTTTCTGCCTGTTCTTCCGACAGGCCGTCCTGAACCAGAAAGGGAACATCCTTCAGATTCCAACGGGCTGTAAAGCCATATTTTTTCCCAATATTGGCATAATCTGTTCGTTGTCCGATATAATCAACCACAGACTCTGAGACAATAACTTTATAACCGGATTCCTTCTTTGTCATAATTCTGCTCCATTCTTACATTTTATCCAAACTAATTTTCCGCTCTCCGTAAGTTCCTTTTTTCTTCATCCACAGATAGGCTCCGATACAGATCAGTACAGACAGCAGTGAGCCTGCAGGTGCTGCAAGTCCCATCGGAAACAATGTATCCGGGAACATTTTTGACGCCAGATAAGAGCCGGGTACACGTACAAGCACAATGGCAATGATATTATGGATAAATCCAATATAGGATTTTTCATATGCTGCAAAATAACCACTGAAGCTGAAATGTACACCGGCAAAGATACTGTCAATAATATATCCGCTCAGATACTGCGTTCCAAGTAAAACGACAACCGTATCGGTAGTAAATAATCCAACCAGATTCTTCCCGGTCAATTCGATCAGTACTGTCATGATCAGACCATAACCTGTAGTAATGATCGTCGCATATTTCAGGGTCTGTGATGCCCGGTCATGCTTTCCTGCCCCGATATTCTGTGCAGAAAGTGCGGAGACAGTCGCCAGCATGGACGAAGGAATGATAAAGATCGCACTGATCATTTTTTCAACGATTCCAACTGCTGCTGCATCATTCAGACCTCTGTGGTTTGCAATGACTGTAATGATGATAAAAGCAATCTGGATACAGCCGTCCTGGACTGCAACCGGGAATCCTACCCGCAAGATCTGCCACATTACTTTTTTATTCGGACGGAAATCGGTTTTTTTCAGATGAATCCCGGTCTTTCTTTTCATCATTGAGATCAGGGCAATGATCACACTGAATGTCTGGGACAGCGTTGTCCCCAGTGCAGCTCCCGCCGGTCCGAGCTGCATTGCACCGATAAAGAAATAATCAAGTACAATATTTCCCATACAGGCAATCCCGATAAAATACATCGGGCTTTTGGAATCTCCCATTCCCCGGAAAATAGAACTGATAATATTGTACGCTGTAATAAATGGAATACCGATAAAGCAGATCGTCAGATACCGGATACTTCCCGCTATAGCCTCTTCCGGTGTTCCGATGAAAAGAACGATTGGACGGACAAAGCATAAAAGTCCTGCTGTAAAGACCACTGCAACGATCATAAATAAAGTGATCGTATTCCCGATCGCATGGGCAGCATCTTCCAGTCTTCTTCCACCCACTGCACGACCGATCGCCACCGTTGTCCCCATGGCAAGACCGACAATAATCACAGTCAGCATATGCAGAACCTGACTGCCATTTGCGACTGCTGTGATACTGTCTACTCCATAAAACTGTCCGACAATAAAAAGATCGGCCATTCCATATAACGTTTGTAAAAAATAAGATAAAAGATATGGCAGTGCAAAATAAATGATCGTTCTCAGGACACTGCTCGATGTTAAATTTTTCTCCAAAGTTAAGTTCCCCCTTCTGAGGATTTTCTGTCAGATCCTCTTTCATTTCCTGATCTGATTCTATTTCTTTACTTTTAATAATCCTGCATTTGCCAGGATTTTGAGATCCATCATACGAAGCGTATCATCCTGGAACATGATATGAACAAGCCGGTCATCCAACTGGGTCACTACACCTTCTCCATATTTTTTATGTTCCACGATCACACCTGTCCCCAACTCCTCTTTCAGGCGGAAATACAGTTCTTCTGAAGCTTTTGTCTGCCGGATGCCGGCGACTGCGGCATAGGGTCTTGCCTGCTTGAATGTCCGGCTGATCCTGCTTTCCACCGGCATCAGATTTTTCCTGCCTTCTTCTGTCACGGAAGATTTCCCAAGAAACTCTGAACAGAATGTACTGGGTCTGTTGGTCGTAAAAAGTGTCAGATGGTCCTTTGCCCTTGTTACTCCGACATAAAAAAGCCGACGTTCTTCTTCATATGCTTTCAGCTCTTCTGCTGATGCCTGATGCAGATTCTGTGGAATTGATTCAGGCAGAATTCCATCTGCCACATCGATCAGATAAACGCTGTCGTATTCTAATCCCTTGCTTGCATGGATCGTGGAGAGGATCAGAGGACATTTCCGATCCGGTTCTTTCTCCCGGATCAGAACTTTCAACTGCTCCAGTCGTTCTGCAAGTTCCATCGGGGAATCTGCCCTGCTTCCAAGAATCCTGAGAATTTCCAGCTTGCTGTCACTCAGCCCTGAACGGTTCAGATATTCCTGATATCCCATATACTGCATAATCCTGTAAAGTGCACGTTCTCCTGAATCCTGCAATAGATTCTGCAAATGTGTCCACATCGACCGTACACTACCGAGTACATGACCGTTCAGATCAGGATCCTCTGCAGCCACATCCAGGACCGGGATTCTTTTTTCTTCACTGATCCGGGCGATACGGATTGCATCCTGCTTGCGGAGATAAGTGCCGATTTTATAATAAATCTGCAGAAATGCTTCTGTATCCATTGGATTCTGAGCCAGTTTTATGATATTGATGATATCCAGTATGGTACGGTGTGAAAAAAAAGAAAGTTCTGCATTCCGCATCTGATAAGGTATTCCGTTTCTCTCCAGCAGATCGACCAGTGGAAGGATGCATTCATTATCACGATATAAAATAGCTGTCTGTGAGGTGCATCCTTCTGCCAGCTTTGCAAGATATGTATACTGAGCTTTCCTGCTCCTTAATGAAATCTCTCTGATATCGGATGCCGGTTTTCTGGCGGCTTTCATATGCTTCTCATGACGCAGAGTATTCTTTTGGATAAACCGGTCTGCCGCCAGAACGATCCTGGCATCCGACCGGAAATTTTCTTCCATCAACAGGACTTTTGCATCCGGATAATTTTTTTCAAATGTGAGCAGAGCCTCCGGATAAGCCGCCCGGAAGCCATAAATACTCTGATCTTCATCACCCACCATAAAAAGATTCTCCGATCCTGATGCCAGCAGTGCAATGATGGCATGCTGGATTTTAGAGGTATCCTGTGCCTCGTCCACGCAGATATAAGGGTAAAGTTCCTGAAAATGCCTCAGCAGTTCCGGTACGGAACGCAGCATTGTATAGGCATATACCATCTGATCATCGTAATCCATCAGTCCTTTTGCACGTAACTGCCGGCAATATTCTTTATAGATAACGGAAATCTTCAGATCAGCTTCTTCATCTAGTTCAAGGATTTCTTCCTCAGTCAGCATCATATTCTTGATATAAGTAATCAGAGTACGCACCGTCTTCAGGTCACTTTCCGTTGCATATGCATGTTCACTCTGTTGATAGATCATGGACAGCATCCCTGCCGTTATTTTCTCATCCTGTACCAGTTCAAAAGGCTTCTTCCCGATCATTCTTCCATAATAACTGATGATCTTTGCACATAACCCGTTGATCGTTCTGAACTCCAGTCGGTCAGCCAGTTCCTCTCCAAAGTATCCGGCAAACCGCCGGGACATATCTTTCGTTGCTGCCACCGTATAGGTAACAGTCAGGATTTTTTCCGGATCAATTCCTTTGCAATAGATCATATAACCAAGCCGGGTTACAAGAACAGTTGTCTTCCCGGAACCCGGTACTGCCAACAGCAGAACCGGACCATTGACACTCTGCACAGCACTTTTTTGCTGTGCATTTAACCGGATCGGGAAAGTCTGTTCAAATTCTTCCCATTCTATGTATCGTTTCATTTTGTAGTATCTTTTCTTCTCCGTCAAATTAATTTCGCTCCGAACCGTGCAACAACTTCTTCGCTATCTTTTGTCTGCATGGTTCCCTTCCTTTCTTTTTGGGTGAAAATTATCAGCCCGTCTTTCAGATACTTTATTGTATAACGAATCCGGGCTGTACTTAATCTACATATTTGGTTCGTACTGCACTTTTTAACAGCCAGCAGCATCTTCTTACAATACATGAAAATGAGGAATTTTTTCTCCGTATAAAAAATGCATCAGATAACTTCCGAGAAAGATTCCCACTACGCATAATCCTGAAAATAAGACTGCAAAAGGAATACAGATCTGTCCCATTAACTGAAATGGCTGATCACTGTAATCCCATACGTGCCAGTGCATCACTTTGTTGACTAAAATCCCGGTAATAAATTCCCCCGTAGTCACAAAAACGCTGCACCATAAAACCTGAAGCCAGAGGGGCGAATCCCATCCCGTCCAAATGCCCTGTTGTATACAGAAAACCAGGCAGAACCCGCCCAGCATAAACATAGACCAGTGAGAAAATCCCCGGAATATCATTTCAAAAGAATAATATAATGTACCACCTAATGTCCAGAAAAATAAATATTCGCTCAAACGTTTCATTACCATGCCTACACTCCCGATTCTTGATGTAGTTTAGTCTTCCCCGCTTTGAGCGAATCTATTTCATAATTCTGTCCGGTCTGACCAAAGCATCATCCGGTTCAGTTTTCTGAATATTTAATTGCCGGATTTATTTTCCAAGTATAATACGGAGCAGAGTCTTGTCCAGCATCAGAGTCCTGTTCCACGGATTGAGAATGATTCCCTGGATCTCATTTACACTTAATGCAGATTCAAATAACTTTCGGATCTCAGTAAGAAATGTTGACATGACGCTGCCACTTCCTTTCAGTTCTTCCTCAAATCCTGTAAAAGCAGACCACCACTGCTTTCCATCTGAAGTCTGCACTGCCTGAATCCGGAGCTGTGCTTCACCTGCAGGAGGCTCTACAGCCAGAATCAACTGCCCGTCTTCCTGCATCCTTCTGCGGATCACTGTCAGAGTATGTGCAAGAAGTTCCTGTGACGGTTCTTCCTGCAGTGCAGCGATCGCCTCTTCAATCTTTTCATTCCCGGACAGTCCTTTGTCTGCGGATATCTCATTTGCATTGAAAGAATCTTTCTTCATATAGGTTATCCTTTTCTATTCTGTATCTTTCATTTTCCCCATATAATAAAATCCTTTACAGTCATCCAGACTTACGTCTACAAGTCTGCCGATCAAAGAAGGATCTCCAGGGAAATGGACTAAAAGATTATTGCTCAGCCTTCCGGTCACAAGACTCGGATCATGCTCATTCTGACATTCTACCAGTGCTTTCTGGACTGTTCCCTCATGGATAGCACAACGTTGTGCAGAAATCGTCTGAACTTCCTTTAAAAGACGGTCAAACCGGTCTTTCACCTCTGCTTCTGATACCTGATCTTCCATGACTGCTGCCGGAGTTCCCGTCCGTTTGGAATAAATAAATGTAAACGCACTGTCATAACGGACTTTTCTGACCACATCCAGTGTCTCCTGGAAGTCCTCCTCAGTCTCTCCAGGGAATCCAACAATAATATCTGTCGTAAGAGAAATATCCGGTACCGCTTTTTTAATCTTGTCTACAAGCTCAAGATAATGCTCTTTTGTATAGCGGCGGTTCATCTTCTTTAAAATCCGGCTGCTTCCTGACTGAACCGGAAGATGCAGATGCCTGCAGATTTTTTTGGATCTGCTCATCACTTCGATCAGTTCATCCGACAGATCTTTTGGATGGGACGTCATAAACCGGATTCTCTCCAGTCCCTCGATTTTTTCAATCTCCTGAAGAAGCTGTGCAAATGTCATCGGATGCTCCAGATTCTTTCCATAGGAATTGACATTCTGACCAAGCAACATGACTTCTACAACGCCATCTGCTACGAGACTTTCAATTTCACGAAGAATGTCCTTCGGCTCCCGGCTCTTTTCCCGTCCCCGCACATAAGGCACAATACAATAGCTGCAGAAGTTGTCGCAGCCAAACATAATGTTAATGCCGGACTTAAACGGATATTTCCGGTCAATCGGAAGATTTTCCACGATCTGGTCGGTATCCTTCCAGATATCAATGACCATACGGTCTGATTCAAACATCGTAACTAAAAGCTCCGGGAATTTATAAATGTTATGGGTTCCGAAAATCAGATCCACAAAGGAATAACTCTTTTTGATCTTCTCAATCACGGAGGGCTCCTGCATCATGCAGCCGCACAGGGCAATCCTCTTATGCGGAGACTTCTTCTTAAGGCTGTTTAAATGTCCCAGTCTTCCGTAGACACGCTGATTGGCATTGTCACGGACTGTACAGGTGTTATAAATCACAAAATCCGCATCCTCGTCCTCAATCAGTTCAAATCCGGCACCTTCCAGAATTCCGGCAAGCTTCTCGGAATCTCTGGCGTTCATCTGACAGCCAAAGGTCGTTACACAGCAGGTTGCTTTCCGTCCAAGCTGCTGCGAAAGAGCTTCTACATAGCCTTTTGCTTTTTCGATATAATCCAATTGTCTTTGCTGTTCGTTCACACCTTACCCTCAGACAGGTCTTACACCTGTGCATCTTCTTTCTTTGTCTTTTTTCCTTCCAGAAAGATCTTTCTGGAAATAAAGTTGTATACCATAACCACTCCTGTGGCAATGATCTTACTGATCGGTACAATTAAGCTGTCCGGAATCAGTTCGTTTAAGAACGCCACATTCGCATATAACACATCCTGACACAGATAAATAATCAGTTCATTAATGACAAGTCCAACCGCAGAAAGAATGACAAATACAATGAATTCCTTCCGCTTGTCCATGTCCTTTTTCTCGGTAAAAACATACTTGATACTCAGCAGATAATTAACAATGCAGGAAATGACAAAGCCGAATACTGCTGAAATATAAACCGTGTTCTGTCCAAAAAAATAAGTTGGAATCGTAGTAATTGCAAAGTCAATAATAAAGCAGATCACTCCTACGATTCCAAACTTAATGATTTGTTCTAATAATTTTTTCATATCCGCCTCCATAAAATGATAACATATCCATCATAGTATTTTATCAAATGGAGGACTCGCTTTCAATGTTTAATTTTAATTCTTTCCACATCCACAGCCGGGATTCGGATGTAAGTTTGTATTCTGATAAGTCATAAACGGTCTTACCTGTTCAAAGCACGGCTCCGGATCCATCTGACATCCACAATCTGAAGAAGCTCTCTCTGCATGGCTGCTTTCACAACAGGTCTCCTGCTCCTTCCTGCAATCTCCCTTGGAATTCTCCGGTCTCTCTCTTCTTGGCTGAATCACGCTCTGGGTTCCGCAGCCACAACCACAGGAACTGGTATTGCTGCCTCCACGGCAGGCCTCTCCACAGCACCGGTTCATCGCACACAAAATCAGTAAAATCAGTAAACAGCTGCCATTCATAATATGAATAACTCCTTTTACCACAATGGTTCTACTTCATAGTATGCTTCTGCTTCAGGAATGTTCTTATGTAGGCAAAGGTTTCTTTCTCTCCTTTTTCTGCCAGCATATAAAGGAACCGCTCCAGGATTTCCCTCGTATAGGGATGAAGCGGGGCGTGTTCGCTGCCCTTAAGATAGTACTTCAATGGTGCATCATCAGTATAACTATTCCCAATATAAATCTTACTGGCCGCAATGCGGTCAGCCAGCATCTCTGCGATATAACGATCCGGCATGGGAACCGGTACAATTTCCCCCCGCTTCCCGGTTGCAGTATAATCCAGCCAGTATTCGTAATGATGCCTGTTTCTTCCTTTATGATGAAGCCATGCGCTTGAGTAACCAAGAGCCTCACGTTCGGCATTGTTCGGGCTCTGTGTTCCCTGATAATATTTCACTCCCACCCAGAATTCCGAGGGACTGTATTTCGATAAATCATGTAAAATTCCCTGCTTATACAGACCAATTTTAAAACAGCCCTGCATCACAAGGATCTTATGGTATGTGATAGTTTTAAAATGCTTCCAGATATTACGGATATTCATGTTACTTACTACTGCTTTCTGTCTGATATACGGCAATGCTCCGGCTTTCGATCACCTGTCCGTTGTCAGCTTCCATTTCCTTCAAAGCCTTTCCTCCTGCCTCTTCTTCCGTTGACAGAATCCTTTTCCAGCGAAGGGTTTTCGGAAGCTTCGGAAGTGCCAGCTTATGCGCCTCCCAATGCATATTATATGCAATATAAATGAAATTGTCATTGTTCTTTTTATCCACTTTAGCATAACAGCCGCAGTACATCAGACCTGCCTGACGGCTCAGGCCATCCGCATTCAGCTTCCAGGCTTCCTCTCCGTGCAGGGACAGATCCGGATAACCGCAGGCAATATAATCCATCATGGTCAGTTCATCCGGGCGGTGGAGCACAGGATGTTTTTTCCGGAAAGCGACCGCCTCTTTCACAAAGGAGAAGAACTCCCGGTTCGTTTCCATAAGCTTCCAATTCAGCCAGCTCACCGCGTTATCCTGGCAATAGGGATTGTTATTTCCCCCATGGCTGAACCCGAATTCATCGCCGCTGACTATCATAGGCGTTCCCTGTGCCGTAAGCAGAAGCAGCATGGCATTTTTCATCTGCTTCAGACGCAGCTCCAGAATGGATTTCTTTCTTGTCTTTCCCTCCGCTCCGCAGTTCCAGCTGACATTATAGGTTTCCCCGTCACGGTTTTCCTCGCCGTTGGCTTCATTATGCTTTCTGTCAAAAGACACCAGATCGGCCAGCGTAAAGCCGGAATAGTTCGTAATATAATTGATAACGCCCGTCTGTTTGGGATTTTTCTTCCATAAATCAAGCATGGGCTGAAGGGAACCCTCGTCGCTTTTCAGGAAATGCCGGGCAGCGTACATAAAATCATCGTTATATACCGCCAGGTTTTTATATACGGGTATATCATTGTTATCATAGATTTCCCCGCAGGGAATATCCTCATAAAAAAGCTTGGTGTTCCCAAGCATGGGCTCCGTAGCGAGCAGAGCCGTCGGCATATGCATTCCGAGAAGGTGGAAGCCATCCACATGGAAGGTAAAAACCCAGTATTTAATCACTTCCAGTATATAGGCCCGCTTCACATCCGCGGGAAAATAAAACTGCATGATGACCTCTATGCCGTTTTGATGGGCATTCTTTACCATGTCCTTAAATTCTTCCGCCGGACAGTCCGAAGCGGAATAAGACATCTTCGGAGCAAAGTAATAGCCTCTTTTATAACCCCAGTAATTAATCCGGGGAGGCTCGTCCTTCTCTTCAGGCAGATCCATATAGTGATTCCTGGCCTCATCCATGCTTCTTTCCCGGCGCTCCTGCTTTTCCAGCTCCAGGAACTCATAGGAGGGCATCAGCTCCACTGCGGTAATCCCCAGCTCCTTCAGATACGGGAGCTTTTCCGTAATTCCCGCATAGGTCCCTCTGTGCTGCACACCGGAAGAAGAATGGCATGTAAAGCCTCTGGGATGAATCAGGTA
>ERZ827150.3303-NODE-3303-length-15907-cov-22.969341_pt1 | contig 15907 bp, 15 predicted proteins | sample MGYA00519779_ERZ827150 | MGnify/ENA primary metagenome ERZ827150 (study PRJEB31778, sample SAMEA3449267) | human gut metagenome | biome: human gut; feature: human-associated habitat; material: faeces | place: United Kingdom | collected 2010/2012 ...
TTCATGTGGAACTTTTCCTTGAATTTATGGTTATCAATACGCGCATCTCCGGCGGCAAGGATCAGCATGCAGCCGTCCGCAGTCTTAAATGACAGGGTCTTTGCGATCCGCGCGCCCTCAACACCGAGTGCCTTTGCCGCCAGATCGACGGTCGCGCTCGAGACTGTAAACTCCTGCACACGGTCTTCCATGCCAAACTGCCGGAAATATGCTCTTCCTGCTTCAATAGACATTTGCCTCGCTCCTGTTCTCGTATTGGAAAGTATCCGAAGCTCATCATAGCGCAGGCGACAGCTTTCGTCAAGCCGATTTTTTCTTTCCGACACTTGCAGAATGGCCATATCTGGTGTATAATCAATTAGTTATAGCGCGTAGCACTGCATCCGGCTCAGCCGGATCCTTTCAGATCGGAGTGACATCCATGACCAAACTTGCACCATCCATCCTCTCGGCAGACTTTTGCACGCTCGGCGATGACATCGCGCAGATCGGAGCCGGCGGCGCAGACTACATCCATATAGACGTGATGGACGGCGTTTTCGTCCCCAACATTTCATTCGGGTTTCCCGTGCTGAAAGCCATCCGCAAGGCGACGGCGAAATTTCTCGACGTGCACCTGATGATCGTCAGCCCAGAAAAATACGTCGCGCGCTTCGCCGAGGCGGGGGCCGATCTGGTGACCTTCCACCTCGAAGCGACGGACGACCCCGCGGGGTGCGTCGCGCTGATCCGCCGGGCCGGAGCCAAAGCGGGCGTGTCGGTCAAGCCGGCGACGCCGGTGGAGGCGCTGCGCGAGGTGCTGCCGCTGGTGGACCTGGTGCTGGTGATGAGCGTCGAGCCGGGATTCGGCGGACAGTCGTTCATCCCGGGGTCGCTGGAGAAGATCGCGCAGCTGCGGGCGATGGCCCGGGAGATGGGTCTCGAAACGATCATCGAGGTCGACGGAGGCATCTCGGCCCGCAACGCCGGAGCGGTTTACGGGGCGGGCGCCGACGTGCTGGTGGCCGGCAGCAGCGTTTTCGGAGCCGAAGATCCGCAGGCCGAGGTCGTGAAGATGCTCAACGCCTGACCGGAGGGTCCGTCCGGAAGAGCGCAGGGGATTTCATTTCGGAAAAAACACTCCGTCAGCATCCGGCGTGCCGGGCCGTCTCGGCGTCGAGCAGGCGGCGCAGTCGGCGCAGGAGCGCATCGTCGCGGAACCACTCCGCGCCGTAGGTCAGGTTGAATTCGTAATCGAAATCGGCGGGATTGGCTCCCTGATTGTGCTGGAGGATGGTCTCGGCCTTGTCGAGCGCCTTGACCCAGCGCGCTTCGGGCGTGGCGCAGGCTTCGTACTCCTCCCAGAGCGTCCGGATGCGTGCTGCGGCTTCTGCGGGCAGCAGGGGCGTGAGCCGCTCCATGGCCGCAAGTTCCGCCGCGGCCTTGGAGGCGGGGTCGCACTGCGCAACGGCCGGGATGTCGCCTTCGTAAGCCTCCCCGAGGTCGTGGACCAGGCACATCGCAAGGACCCGAGGCAGGTCGAGTTCCGGTTTTTCGTCCGCAAGGACGAGGGCCAGCAGGGCCAGCCGCCACGTGTGTTCGGCGGTGCTTTCGTGCCGTCCGGTCGAGGTGCGGGCCGAGCGCAGGACGTTTTTCAGCCGTTCGGCTTCGCGCATGAATTGCAGGTATCGTTCCAGTTTTTCCATCTCCGGGATTCTGTTTCGGGACCGTAAAGATACGATATGTCGGATTAAATCGCTAACTTTGCGGTGTTTTTAGATTCGCCATGATTTCATTAGACAACCTTACCGTCAGTTATGGGGGCTGGACCCTTTTCGACAATATTTCGTTCCTGATCAACCCGAAGGACCGCATCGGACTGGTGGGCAAGAACGGAGCGGGCAAAACCACGCTCCTGCGCATCATCACGGGCGAACAGCAGCCCACGTCGGGCGCCGTGACGCTCAACGGCGACTGCACGATCGGATACCTGCCGCAGACGATGCGCGTGGCGGACACCACGACGCTCGCGGAGGAGACCGCCAAGGCCTTCGAGGAGGTGTTGCGGCTCGAGGCCGAGATCGAGGCCCTGACGCGCGAGATCGCCGAGCGCACCGACTACGAAAGCCCCGAATACGAACAGCTCCTGCACCGTCTGAACGACGCGCAGGATCACTATCATATCCTCGGCGGCGAGACCCGCGACGCGGACATCGAGAAGACGCTGCTGGGCCTCGGGTTCAAACGGTCGGATTTCGGGCGCGCCACGAGCGAGTTCTCGGGCGGCTGGCGCATGCGTATCGAGCTGGCGAAGCTGCTGCTTAGGCGGCCCTCGATCTTCCTGCTGGACGAACCGACGAACCACCTCGACATCGAGTCGATTCAGTGGCTCGAAGAGTATCTCCGGAATTACAACGGCGCGGTGCTGCTCATTTCGCACGACCGCGCCTTTCTGGACAACGTCACCAACCGCACGGTCGAACTGTCGCTGGGCAAGATCACCGATTACAAGGTCTCCTATTCGAAATACGTCGTCCTGCGCGCCGAGCGGCGGGCGCAGCAGATGGCGGCCTACGAGAACCAGCAGCGGATGATCGAGAAGACCGAGGAGTTCATCGAGAAATTCCGCTACAAACCCACCAAGTCGAACCAGGTGCAGTCGCGCATCAAGCAGCTGGAGCGGCTGGACCGTCTCGAGATCGAGGAAGAGGACCTCGCCACGCTCAACATCAAGTTCCCGCCCGCGCCCCGCTCGGGGCAGATCGTCGCGGAGATCAGCGAGGCCGGCATGTCGTTCGGCGAGAAACATGTCTTCAGCGGCGCGAATTTCGTCATCGAGAAGGGCGACAGGATCGCGTTGGTGGGCCGCAACGGCGAGGGCAAGACGACCCTCGCACGCATGCTGATCGGCCAGCTGACGCCCACCGAAGGGTCGGTGCGCCTCGGGGCGAACGTCAATATCGGCTATTACGCCCAGAATCAGGACGATCTGATGGACGGCGATTTCACGGTCTACGACACGCTGGACCGTGTGGCCGTGGGCGACATCCGGACCCGCCTGCGCGACATTCTGGGGGCGTTCCTGTTCCGCGGCGAGGACATCGACAAGAAGGTCAAGGTTCTCTCGGGCGGCGAGCGGGCGCGTCTGGCGATGGCCCGCATGATGCTCGAACCGCGCAACCTGCTGGTGCTGGACGAGCCGACGAACCACATGGACATGCGCTCGAAGGACATCCTCAAGAACGCCATTATGAAGTACGACGGCACGGTGGTCGTGGTGTCGCACGACCGCGAATTCCTCGACGGCATGGTCGAGAAGGTCTACGAGTTCCGCGACGGCGGGGTGAAGGAGTATCTGGGCGGCATCTACTATTTCCTCGAAAAGCGCAAGCTGGAGTCGTTGCAGGAGATCGAGCGGCGCGACGCTCCGGCCAAAACGCCTGCGAAAGGCGACGAACCGAAGCCGGCCGTATCCGGAAAGCTCTCCTACGAGCAGAGGAAGGAGCAGGAGAAGCAGCTGCGCAAAGCGAAAAAGGTCGTGGAGACGATCGAGGCGGAGCTGGCCGACATCGAGAAGCGGATCGCGGAGTACGATGCGCGGTTCGCCGCCGCGACCGAATACAACGAGGCCGACTACAAGGCTTACAACGAACTGAAAACCCGTTACGACCACCAGATGCACGAGTGGGAGAAGGCGTCGTACGAACTGGAAATCGTAGCGGATTAGCCCGCTTGAAATCAAAAATCGGGATGCGGGGAATGGAATGCAGAATGAATAATGCATAATGTCATCCTGAGCGAAGCGAAGGATCTTTTGGAAGATAATATGCAGGGACATTATTACGTATATATGATGGGCAGTGCCAGCGGCAGGGCTTTGTACGTTGGAGTAACAAATGATCTCCAACGTCGGGTTCTGGAACATAAAAATGGAGAAACAGCAGGTTTTACAAGCCGTTATCGGTGTTATGCCTTACTTTATTACGAGCCTTATTCGGACGTTCGAGATGCAATAGCCAGAGAGAAGCAGATCAAAGGATGGTTGCGGGAACGAAAAGAGCGATTGATAGAAACGATGAATCCGGGCAGAGTGGATCTTGCCGCTGATTTTTAGATTCTTCGCTGTGCTCAGAATGACAAATATAACAATTTACACGATGGATAGCAACCTTATTTTCGGGATTCGTCCCGTGGCCGAAGCGATCGAGGCCGGAAAGCAGATCGAGAAACTCTACATCCGTAAGGGCGCCGAAGGGCAGCTGATGCAGGAGCTGAAAGATCTTTGCATGCGCCACCGTCTGCATTATCAGGAGGTTCCGGTCGAGAAGCTCAACCGTCTGACGCGCGGCAACCACCAGGGCGTCGTGGCGCAGACCGCGGCCATCGAGTATGTGCAGCTGACCGACATTCTGGAACGCGTGCCCGAAGACGAGACGCCGCTCGTGGTGTTGTTCGACGGGGTGACCGACGTGCGGAATTTCGGGGCCATCGCCCGCTCGGCCGAGTGTGCCGGGGCGCACGGGCTGATCACGCCGCTGAAGAACTCGGCGCCCGTGAACGCCGAGGCGATCCGTTCGTCGGCCGGTGCGCTGACGACGATTCCCGTGTGCCGCGTCGGCTCGGTCCGCAATACGCTCAAGGCATTGCAGGCGGAGGGCTTTCAGGTCGTGGCCGCCACGGAGAAGAGCCGCAAACTGCTCTACGATGCCGATTTCCGCCGTCCTACGGTGATCGTGATGGGCGCCGAGGATACGGGCATCTCGAAAGAGGTGCTCAAACTCTGCGACGAGCAGCTGGCCATTCCGCTGATCGGTCACATCGAGTCGCTCAACGTCTCGGCCGCGGCGGCCGTGATGCTGTTCGAGGTCGTGCGCCAGCGCATCGGGCCGGAGAACTGAAAGGAGGAGACGGAGTCCCGTCATTGCGGGGAGCACAGCGACGCGGCAATCCTTGCGGCGTTACGACACTCTCCGCAGATGGCCGCGGCATCTGACGACGCCTCGCCATGACGAACGAATATGCAAAGCCGATAATCAAAATCATAATTCTGTGAAAGCCAAACTCGAATACTGCCTGCGCTGGCTCCGCGAAGGGGCCGTGCGGGTCGTGCGGTCGTACCCGGTCGAAACGCTCCTGGCGCTCTACGCCTGCATCTGGTGCCTGCTCACCTACGAACTCGACTGGAGCGAGGAGGAATTGTTTAATAGACTCGGCCTCGTGCCGCTGTTCTTCGCTCTGGCGCTTGCCGTCAACAACCTGGCGGGGCGCGGACCGTGGCGGAAAGTCTATTGGGTCGTGTGGGCGCCGATCGTGCCGCTGACGCTTTGGAGCGGTCTCGGCGACTGGATCGAAAGCGCGTCTTTCCGCATTTCGCTCGGCATACTGGCGCCGCTGCTGTTGCTGTTGAGCCTGCGGGCCGTGCGCAACGACCGGTTCGTCAACGGCGCGCTCGTCTGGCTGCGCTCGGGTGCGCTGGCCCTGCTGTTCGCCAATGTCGCGCTGGGGCTGTTCTATGCGATACTCTATTCGGCGACCTATATCTTCGGCCTCGACGGAGCGTGGATCGAACACGTCGCGGTGTGGGCCGTGACGATCTGCGAGACGCTGGCCGTGCCGCTGCTGTTCCTGATGATGGCCGACCGCTGGCGGGACGCCGAACTGCGCGGCAGCCGCATCCTCGAAATGCTGCTGAACTACATCGTGACCCCCGCGCTGCTGATCTACGCCGCAATCCTCTACCTCTACATGGCCAAAATCCTCGTCACGTGGACGCTGCCCGAGGGCGGCGTGGCCTATCTGGTCTTCGGGTTCACGATGACGGCGCTGGCCGTGAAGGCGCTGGGGCGGCTGCTTGAAAAACGGATTTACGACTGGTTTTTCGACCGTTTCAGCCTTGTGTCGCTGCCCGTGCTGACGCTGTTCTGGATCGGCGTGGTGCGCCGCACGAACGAATACGGCCTGACCGAACCGCGCGTCTACCTCGTGGTGTGCGGCGGTCTGATGACCCTCTGCGTGCTGTTGTTCCTTTCGCAGCGTACGGGCCGTTACCTGTGGGTGTGTCTTGCGGCATGGGTGAGCTTCGCCGCGCTGGCTTACGTTCCCTTCCTCGAGCCGGAGCGTATCGCCGTGCAGTCGCAGACGCAGCGCGCGGAGCGGGTGGCGGAGCGGCTCGGACGCCTCGGCGGGGACGGACGGCTGCTGCTGACGCCGATGCCGCTGGCCGATACCGTTTATAAGAAGGAGTACCGGAAACTCTACGAGTCGCTCGACTATATCCGCCGCGACAGCGCGGCTTTCGCCCGTTTCGGCGTGAAGGACCTCGACGATCTGGCCGCGATTTTCCCCGAAGCGATGCGCGATTACGTGAGGTGGGGCTATGATTGGAGCTGTGTCGATACATGTGTCGATACCAATATTATTGAACTGGAGGCGCCCGTTAATGTCCGGTTCGAGGTAAATGCGGAATATCCGCATTATTATACGAATCTCCGGAACTGGTACAACGATCATAGTTATGATGTCAGCAACGATACGCTTCGTCTGTTTTTGGGGGAGGAGTGTGCCGTGTACCGGATTTCCTGTCGGGATTTGCTGGAACGCCAGCTGGAAAGGAGTGGATTCGATCCGGCCGAAGCGTGCGAGCCTGCGCCGGAGCAGTTGCTGCGGCTGTTGGATTACCGCGATGACCGTTGCCGGATTCTGTTCGAAAATATTAAGTTGGAACGTACGGATTCTGCCGTTGTAATACAGGGAATGGCGATCAATGCTGTGCTGATGCGATGACCTCCCTCTATGTGCATCCCCGGCTGGGCGAGGTGACCCTCTCGCAGACCGTGCGCGCCCGCCGCATTTCGATTTCGGTGCGCGCCACGGGCGCCGTGCGGCTTTCGTTCCCCTGCGGGGTGCCGCAAAAACGGGCTTTGGATTTTCTGGAGCAAAAAGCGGAATGGATCGGGGCGGCGCGCGAACGGCTCGCCCGCAAGCGGGCATCCCTGCCTCCGCAGTTGCCGCCCGAGGAGCGGAAAGCCCGCATCGAGGAGCTGCGCCGTGCGGCGAAAGCCGACCTGCCGGGCCGCATCGGGCGGCTGTCGGAGGCGACGGGCCTGAAGTGCGAAAAACTTTCGATCCGCGCCTCGCGCACGAAGTGGGGGAGTTGCTCGGGGTGCAACCACATCTCGTTGAGCCTCTTTCTGATGACTCTTCCGGAGCACCTGCGCGACTATGTGATCGTCCACGAACTCTGCCACACGGTTCACCACGACCATTCGCCCCGTTTCCATGCCTTGGTCGACCGTCTGGTCGGAGGGCGTGAAAAAGCCCTTAACCGGGAGTTAAGGGCTTTCACGATTCGTTAGCGGGAATTTTCTATCGGGAGAGAGCCTGTTTCTCGCGTTTCCAGGTTGTGGCACAGAATGCCGTGGCAAGCAGGCTGGCGACAATGAACATCCAGAAGGTGGCGTTCCATCCCAGCGAGTTGTCGTTGGCGACCGAACCCATGACGATTTTCGCCAGCACGGCGTCGCCGAACAGGTAGCCGAACAACCCGACGAATCCTGCGGCCGTTCCGGCTGCATTCTTCGGCACGAGGTTCAGCGCCTGAATGCCGATCAGCGCCACGGGACCGTAGATGCAGAACCCGATTTCGCAGAGCGCCGTGTAGACGACCGTGCGGCCGATGGCGGCAGGGTCGCCGCCGAAGATTTCAGCCAGCGACTGGGCAATGGGAGCGGCTTTCCAATAGACCAGAATGCCGATCAGCACCAACACCATGTAGATCACGTTGGCCGGGGCGCAGCGTCCCTTGAAGAATTTGGCCGAGATCCATCCGCAGATGATCGTTCCGGGGACGCCCGCGTAGTTGTGCAGCGAGAAGGCCAGGTTGCTCTGCGAGGCATCCATGATATTCATCTCCTGCAGGTAGACCGGCGCCCAGTCGCTGATGCCGTAACGCACCAGATAGACGAAAGCGTTGGCCAGGGCGATGAGCCAGAGAATCTTGTTCTTGAAAATGTAGTCGACGAAGAGTTTTTTGAAGGGGATTTTCTTTTCTTCTCCCTTGGCGGCCTTTACCGCCGAGTAATCGTTGCGGTATTCGTCGATGGGAGGCAGCCCGCAGGCCTGGGGCGTGTCGCGCAGCGCCCACCAACAGAAAACGGCCAGAAGAAGCGCCACGCAACTCGGGAAGATGAAGGCTGCACGCCACGTGTCGCCCCATCCCAGCATGGCGAAGATGGCGATTCCGGCGGTTACGAGCAGTCCCAGCGAGCCACTGCCGATCGTGTGCGACGTATTCCATACCGACATTTTGAAACTGCGTTCGTTCTGGGAGAACCAGTGGGCCATGATACGCCCGCAGGGAGGCCATCCCATGCCCGAAAGCCAGCCCACCAGCAGCATCAGACCGAAGATAATGCCTACGTTGATGCCGGGATTTGTGTGGCTGTAAGGGATCAGTCCCGTGCAAATCATCAGCAACGATGAGAGAATAAGTCCTACGACAAGGAATTTGCGTGCGTCGGAACGGTCGGAAAGGCTGCCCATGATGAACTTGCTGAAGGCATAGGCGATCGAGATCGCCGAACCCGCGAGTCCTACGCTGGCCTTGTCGAGGAGTCCCGACTCGATCATGCCTGGCGCTGCGAGCGAAAGATTCTTGCGCACCAGATAGTAGGCTGCGTATCCCAGAAACGCACCCAAAAATACGCGCAGACGCATCTGCGCGTATTTGGCCGGGATTTTGTCCTGGGAGAGCCTCGGTTTGGGAGCCGGAGGATTAAAAAAATTGAACATTTTAAGCTTGGGTTAAAGTCCGTTTAAGCTTCAAAGATATAATTTTTCGCCATCTTCGTGAAACTTTCGACCTGCGCATCGATCCATGCCTGGTCGCGGCCCAGTTCGCGGGCCATCGTTTCGGCGACCTTCGGAGCGGCGGCCATCGCCTCGCGGGCGTCGACGAACAGCAGCCGCACGCGGCGCGCCAGCACGTCCTCGACCGTGAGGGCCATCTCCTCGCGCACGGCCCAAACCACCTCGGCAAGCGTGTAGCCGAACTTCGGAGAGAGCTTTTCGCCCAGCGCCGGGTTTTCCTTGATCAGATTCAGGATCTTCGGCTCGTCCGAACCGTAAACGTACATATGGTCGGCGAGGTTGGGATTCTTGCGGTAGCCGTGGATGTGGAATTTCTTGGTCACGCACTTGCGCCGGGGAAGTCCCGCTACTTCGATGGCCTTGTCCACCGTGTCCTCGGCCATCAGGCGGTAGGAGGTCCACTTGCCGCCGGTGATCGTCACCAGACCGTTGTCCGAGGTGATGACCTTGTGGCTGCGCGAAATCTCCTTCGTGTTCTTGCCCTCCTTCTTGGGCGCCGCCAGCGGACGCTGACCCGCGAATACCGAGAGGATGTCCTTGTAGGTGGGCGCCGGGTTCATGTAGAGTCCCGCGGTGCCGAGGATGAAGTCGATCTCCTCCTTCAGCGGACGCGGCTCCTCCTCCGGGGTGGGGCGCACGATGTCGGTCGTTCCGACCACGACCTTGTCGTGCCAGGGCACGGCGAACAGCACGCGGCCGTCCGAGGTCTTGGGAACCATGATCGCATAGTCGCTCTGCAGGAATTTCATGTCCAGCACGAGGTGCACGCCCTGGCTCGGGGTGACCATCTTGCGGTGTTCGGGGCTGTCCATGTGCATGATGTCGTCGACGAAGCAGCCGGCGGCGTTCACGACGCTGCGCGCCTTGATCGAATACTCCTCGCCGGTGGTGTTGTCGACGAACTTCACGCCGGCGACCTTGCCCGCCTCATTGTGCAGGATGCCCGTCACGGTGGCCTCGTTGACGACCGTGCCGCCGTTCTCGACGCAGGTCTGGGCGAGGTTGATGGCCATGCGCGAGTCGTCGAACTGTCCGTCGTGGTAGACCACGCCGCCCTTCAGCCCCTTTTCGACCGAGGTGGGGATGTATTTCATCACTTTCTTGGCGGAGATGTACTTCGAACGTCCGTAGCCGAAGCCGAACGAGAGCAGGTCGTAGAAGGTCAGGCCGCAGAAGTAAAGGAAATTGTCCCAGTAGCGGTAGTTCGAAATGACGAACGCCTGGTCCTTCACCAGATGCGGGGCGTTGGCCTTCATGCGGCCGCGCTCGCGCAACGCTTCAAGCACCAGCATCACGTCGCCCTTTTGCAGGTAGCGCACGCCGCCGTGCACGAGTTTGGTCGAGCGGCTCGACGTACATTTCGCAAAGTCGGTCTTCTCCAGGCAGGCTACGCTCATGCCGCGCGTGGCTGCATCCACCGCGACGCCGAGTCCGGTCGCACCGCCGCCTACGACTACCATGTCCCAGATTTTGCCCTTGTCGGACAACTTTTTGATTTGTGATGCTCTTTCCATAAATATCGGTTTGATGATTGATTTCGTTTCGGAACAAAAGTACAAATCATTTCGGCGATTTCAAAATAAAAAACCTTTTAATTTGAAATATTCTGATCGGGCATGCAATTTCTTGCGGGAGGGAAAATAATCGCGGCGGAATGTTCGTGTTTCGAATATTTTTCGTATATTAGTCTCTCAAAACTTTAAAATTTTAATTGCGCATGAACAAACCAGGTGAAGAACCACTTTTGAGCCTTCCGGAACGGCACAGCCGTATTTTGTCGTTGTTGCAGCAGAACGGCTCGATTTCGGTGACACAGCTCTCCGAGCTTTTCAAGGTTTCGGAAGTGACCATCCGCAAGGACCTGTCCTACCTCGAACAGCAGAAGAAACTCTACCGGACGCATGGCAGCGCCATTCTTATAAGCCCTTATATCAGCGATCGCCACGTCAACGAGAAAGAGAAGAAGAACGTCGCCGAGAAGCGGGCGATCGGTGCCGCCGCCGCGGCCCTCGTGTCGCAGGACGATTCGATCATCATCGCTTCGGGCACGACGATGGCCTTTCTGGCCCGGGAGATCAAACCCGTAGGCCGCCTGACGGTCATCACGGCGGCGGTTCCCGTGACGCAGATTCTCTCGCAGCACGCCGATGTGGACGTCATCCAGCTGGGCGGCATCACCCGGAGCAGTTCGGTTTCGGTCGTGGGGCCCTTTGCCGAGGCGATGCTCCGCAATTTCAATTGCAGCAAACTGTTCGTAGGCGTGGACGGTATCGACACGGAGTTCGGACTGACGACGACCAACGTGCTCGAAGCCTCGCTGAACGATGCGATGATCAATGCCGCGCAGAAGGTCGTGGTGCTGGCCGACTCGTCGAAATTCGGCCGCCGCGGGTTCAGCAAGATCTGCGATCTGGAGGCTGTCGACCGAATCATCACCGACAGCGGCGTGCAGCCCCTCTATCTGGAGCGTCTGCGTGAACGCGGCATCGAGGTGACGGTGGTGGATGTCTGACAGATACCTAATTATATAAAACGAGAGCGGCAACCGATTTTGCCGCTCTCGTTTTTTTGTGGTCCGGGAACCCTATTTCTTCAGCAGGGCCTGCAAACGCTCGGGATAGTCGGTGGTGATGTAATCCACGCCCAGGTCGATGAAGTATTTCATGTCCGCTTCCTCGTCCACGGTCCAGACGTTGACTTCGAGTCCCAGGTCGTGGGCCTGCTTCACCCATTCGGGGTTCTTGCGGAGCACCTTCATCGAGTAGTCGATGCCGGCCAGCCCCAGTTTCTTGATGCTCTTGGGAGCCAGGTCGCCGTTGAGGTAGTAGATTTTGGTGTCGGGAATGAGCTTCTTGAATGCCATGCAGGCGTTGATCGAGAAGGCGATGATCTCCGTCTGGTCCAGCACGCCGTATTTCTTGAGCTGCTTGACGATCTTTTTGGCGGCGAGGTCTTCGCGGTTGTAATCCGAAAGCGACTTCATTTCGAGAATCAGGCGCGTGTCGGGTTTCGAGGCGACGAGTTTCAGGTAGGCGTCGAACGTGGGGATGTTCTCGCCGTTGGGCAGCACGATGGCCGTGATCTCCTTGGCGGTGGCTTTCTCCATGTTGACGTCCGTGCCTTTGTAAATGCGGTCGTGGTTGACGATCAGTTTGTCGTCGGCGGTGAGCCATACGTCGATTTCCGAGCCGAAGACACCGATGGCGTCGGCTTTCGAGAACGAAGCGATCGAGTTCTGCGCCGATTCGGGGGCTGTCCAGTAACCGCGGTGTGCGATTACCTTGGGTTGGGCTGCGACGGCGCCTCCTGCTAACAGCATGGCGGCGGCCAAAATGAGGTTTTTTGTCATATCGTTTGAAATGTTAGTTGGTGACTTCTGAAACGAAACCATTACAAAGGTAGCAAACATTTCCGGATTTACAAGTCGAAAGGGAGGCAAAACTTTCGTTTGCATAAGGATGTCGCCGCAGCCGTTTTCGGGGATTCCGGGCATGAAATGGTCGATTTTTATTGTTAATTGAAGCAAAATTATGCCGGGCGTCACGGATTTTTTTCCTATCTTCGTGCAATCCGAATCCGGATACTCAAACTTAAAACCACAAAATAAGAGCCATGAAAGAAAAAGTCAGCAAGAAATTCAATGAACTTTACGGCGAAGGAGCCATCCTGTTCGCCTCTCCGGGCCGCATCAACCTGATCGGTGAGCATACGGACTACAACGGGGGCTTCGTCTTCCCGGGGGCGGTCGATAAGGGTATTGTCGCGGCGATCCGGCTCAACGGCACGGACAAGGTGCGCGCTTATGCGCTCGACCTGGGCGAAAGCTCGGAGTTCGGCCTGAACGAGGCGGACAAACCGGCCGAGAGCTGGGCGTGCTACATCTTCGGTGTCTGCCGCGAGATTCAGAAGCGCGGCGGCAAGATCGGCGGTTTCGACACGGTGTTTGCCGGAGACGTGCCCCTGGGCGCCGGCATGTCGTCGTCGGCAGCGCTGGAATCAACCTACGCCTTTGCGCTGAACGACCTCTATAACTGCGGTATCGACAAGTTCGAACTGGCGAAGATCGGTCAGTCGACCGAGCACAACTACTGCGGCGTGAACTGCGGCATCATGGACCAGTTCGCCTCGGTGTTCGGCAAGAAGGGCAACCTGATCCGTCTGGACTGCCGTTCGCTGGAATACGCCTACTTCCCGTTCGACCCGAAGGGCTATAAGTTGGTTCTGCTGGATTCGCGCGTGAAGCACGAACTGGTAGGCTCTCCGTACAACGACCGCCGCGCTTCCTGCGAGCGCGTTGCGAAAGTGCTGGGGCAGGAGTTCCTGCGCGGCGCCACGATGGAGCAACTCGAGGCCGTCAAGGATCGGATTTCGGAGGAGGACTACAAGCGCGCCCGCTATGTGATCGGCGAGGAGAAGCGCGTTCTGGACGTATGCGAAGCGCTCGAAAAGGGCGACTACGAGACGGTCGGCAAGCGCATGTACGAGACCCACTGGGGCATGTCGAAGGACTACGAAGTGTCGTGCGAGGAGCTGGACTTCCTGGCGGAGGTCGCCGAGGAGTGCGGCGTGACGGGTTCGCGCATCATGGGCGGCGGCTTCGGCGGCTGCACGATCAACCTGGTGAAGGACGAGCTTTACGACAACTTCATCGCCACGGCCAAGGAGAAGTTCAACGCCAAATACGGCCACGAACCGAAGGTTTACGAGGTGGTGATCTCCGACGGTTCGCGCCGGCTGGAGTAATCAGCACGGCAGTTGTAAAAGAATCCCGGGCTTTTCGACCAAGTCCGGGATTTCTATTTATTGGATAAAAGCCTGTTTGATTGTTGTTTTCTCGAAAATAGTTTCTATTTTTGCATAGTCGGGTATATCCGGCAAGACATATTTTGATGAAAGTGTTTCGCTTTTATCCTTGTGTAGAAATCTGGAAAATTTCAATGAGTCAAGGAAAACGATTACACTCATCACTTGTATCGGTGTGCGGTTTTCTATCCCCATACTGTACAAGTGTGGGGTATTGTTTATTTGGCTCAAGGTATTCCAGAACCTCTACACAGATAAACGAACGGCTCCACACTTTCTTTTTTGTATAATCCGCAGTCGGGGCCGGGGCGAAATAGATCTTCATTATTAATGGATAATTTATTGCAAGAACTGCATGAATATGCAGATTCGGTTATTTATCATGCTCAGCATGGTAAATATGACAGATTTCCGGCTATTGCCACCCGGATGTATAATCATGTTGTTCATCATGGCACTATTCTTTTAGCTCAAACAAATGAGCCGTTTAAGGTTGGACTTGCCTATTTGTACAATCTGATGTTGCTTGATTTTCCGGATTTAGATATTGCTAAATCTTCGGCGGCAAAATCTTATTATTGTTTAGCCCGTGCTATTCAGGAAGATCGACAAGATAAATTGGCTGCAATGTGGTTATATATCTTAATAGTTGCAAATAAGAAAGATTTAGTCAACTTATTTGATGAGATTATTTATAATAAGCGATATAGTCCATACAATCCTTTTACTATGATTGATATGCACACAGTCCAAACGCAGGAATATCAAGAGAAAATGATATATCCACATATGTACAAGGTACTCCTGTATCTGTATTTTTATGTGGAGTCAGACTTGAAGAATCCGCCTCTTGCAAATTATGCGGAGTCATCTGCTGTTCGAGAATCGGGGTTGCATTTTGTCTTTGATTTAATAGTTCAACAGCACAAAAAGATTGAAGAGGTGAAACGAGAGGGAAAGCAGTTATTTATTCAAATATTCCAGAGGTTGGATTCTTTAATGAGAAATGAATAGTTATGAGGGAATTAAAAAGTTTGCGCGATAACCTCAAGTTTCAGGTTGGAATTGGTACGACGGCCGAAGTAGAAATGCATGCCGGGATGTTGGTTGGGACTACTTTATTCCCTAAAATGGAAATATACGGATTTATTCCTGTGTGTATTGCAGATGACATGAATCAGTGTTTATTGTCTGATGTTTTTATCGGATACGAGGCTATTGGGACCGATAAAATTGTATATCGGGATTTAACTAATTGTAAATCAAATGCTCGTGTGGCATTTCCGATATTTAGGAGAATAATGAGACGGAAAAAATCATTTAAAGTGCCTTTGAATAAGATTTATCTGGCTCAATATATTCATAATCCACTCTATAAAGCCTGTCGAAGCAAACTGCGTGCTGCTGAATTTGATAGGAGGTTATTGGACCTTTCGGAGCAGATTGTAGAACAAGAAGGAGAAAAGGACCTTTTTTATGAAACCAATGTTTCCGAATTCTTGTTTTATCGCTATCGGTCTATTTCGTCCAACGATCTACCCGCTGCCTGTGCCGACGATTTCCGGGTTATTTGCATGGCTCGGAATGATATAACGGGCAACGTCGATTTTAGAGTTTTCAGTCCGGATGATTTAATTCTTGTATGCGATGAAATCGGAACGATTCCGGACAATAGGTAGTCTGTTTACGTTTGGACGATATAAAGATTTGTCTTTGAGCGATGTTCTTGATATGAACCCGGGTTATGTGTATTGGTGCATGGCTCATTTGACCCCGATGTCGTCGCGTTTGTGTTTCTATATTGATGATTTTGCCATGAATGAGATAAGCGCTTTGTATCCTCAATTTATTGTGCCGAAAGAATTTGAAGCCCAAAGACAGGCAAACAAGCTATTTCTGAATATTGAAGATAACTTGCCTTGGCACCGACCATCATCCGTACAAACGAAAGAAAAGGATTCGGCTGCCGAATCCGAATTAATTGAAGAATACGAGGCCGATTTTATAGAGGTACAGCAGTTTGTCGATGATGATTGTTGGGAGCATGGTCATTATGCAGGGTCCTGGGCGCAGGATGTGGAAGGGTATAGCGATGATGATATAGATACGATTTTCGATGGTGATCCTCTTGCTTATTGGAATATAGATTAAGGGGGCTTACTTTATTATCTTTTGCAGCATCACCTCGTCGTGATAGCCGTCGGGCCGCCATAGCCAGTCGCGTTTGACGCCGATCTCGGTGAATCCCGCGCTGCGG
>ERZ827150.3305-NODE-3305-length-15898-cov-6.421322_pt1 | contig 15898 bp, 13 predicted proteins | sample MGYA00519779_ERZ827150 | MGnify/ENA primary metagenome ERZ827150 (study PRJEB31778, sample SAMEA3449267) | human gut metagenome | biome: human gut; feature: human-associated habitat; material: faeces | place: United Kingdom | collected 2010/2012 ...
CGGCCCCTACCGACGCCCCTGACGATACCCAGCAGCTGGACAGCTACACCGTCCTTCACGACGGGAAGTACTACCGCTATAAGGAGCACATGGTGAACCTGCTGCTCATCGGCGTGGACTCGGACAACAAGCCCGCCGCCCCCCTGCCTTACGGCAGCGACAACCAGGCGGACGTGATCCTGGTGGCGGCTCTGGACACCGATGCCAACAAAATGACCCTGATCTCCGTGTCCCGGGACACCATGTGCGACATCGGCGTGCCGGACGACACCGGCGAAATTTCCGGCGTGGCCCACACCCAGCTGGCCCTGTCCTTCTCCAACGGCGACGGCCTGTATGAGAGCTGCCGCCTGTGCCGGGAGGCGGTGTCCCAACTGTTTTACGGCCTGCAGTTCGACGGCTGCGCCGCCTTTTACATGGGCGGCATCGGGCGGCTCAACGACGCCGTGGGCGGCGTCACCGTCAACGTGCTGGACGACTATCCCTTCACCAATGTTCCCGGGGGCTGGAATATGTACCCCGGGCAGAACGTGACCCTGACCGGCCAGCAGGCCCGGCTGTATATCCAGGCCCGCCGGGGCGACGCCACCGGCAATGAGGACCGCATGCAGCGCCAGAAGCAGTATATGCTGGCCCTGATCGGCCAGGCCAAGGCCCGGGTGGCCTCCAGCCCTGCCAGCGTCCTGCCGCTGTACAACGCCGTCAGCGACTATGTGCTGACGGATCTGGACCTGGGCAAGCTGACGTATCTGGCCACCCAGGCCGCCGGGATGAGCTTCTCCGGCGACATGCTGCGGGTCACCGGCCAGGCCGCCCTGGGCGACGGCAACCGGGTGGAGCTGACGGTGGACCAGGAGGCCCTGTACGACCTGATCCTGGATGTGTTTTATGACGAAATCCCCGCCCCGGCCCAGACCGGCGAATGACCAACAACCCCTGCGGCGCAGCCGCAGGGGTTTCGCGCGCTATTGGGCGGTCTCCGCCGGGAACTGGCGGCCGGTGTGGTCGATGGTATAGTTCTCCCAATAGATCAGCTGGCCGATGGGCACCACGGTATAGCCCTCCCGGATCATGTGCTCCAGCACCGAGGGCAGGGCCTCCGGCGTGTGCAGGGCGGCGTTGTGGAACAGCACGATGGACCCCGGGGCCAGCTTATCCCGCACCCGCTTGCAGATGGTGCCTGCGTCATAGTCCTTCCAGTCCAGGCTGTCCACGTCCCACTGGATGGGCTCCATGCCCATGGACCGGATGGCGGAGATCACATGGTCGTCATACTCGCCGTAGGGGCAGCGGATCAGGGTGGGGGTCACGCCGGTGGCGGCGGCGATGCGCTCATTGCTGGCGGTGACGTCCTCCACGATCTGCTGGGCGGTGAGGGCGTTGTAGTGGTCGTGGTGGTTGGAGTGGCTCATGACCTCGTGGCCCGCGTCGTGCAGGGCCTTCACCGACTCCGGGTACTTCTCCGCCCAGTCCCCCACGCAGAAGAAGGTGGCCTTCACGTTGTACCGGGCCAGGATGTCGATGAGGGCCTGGGTGTCCTCGTTGCCCCACGGTGATGCAAAAGTGCGGCAGTTCACGGAGAACTGTCGCACTTCTTTATTGTGCTTTTATGATAGCATAAATGCGTCCTATCTGCAACAAAACTTGATTCGAAAAGTGGAAGCTCTTTGATAGACAATGATGGTCACAAGCGTTGAGGAACAAGCAGTTGCCGGTGTTTGCTTTGCAATTTTAGTCGTGAAACCAGAATTGGTGCAAAAGAAAAATACTCGGAAAATCAGGAACGACTGGAATTGAAAAATAGTCGGGAATTCAGGAATGAAGAAAAAGCGATTTTAGTCGGGAAAACGGGAATGAAAAAATGAGAATTTTACTCGGGAAAAGCAGAATAGACGTAAACGAGTAAAATGCAAAATCGACTGAAATCTAGTCAGGAAAATACGCCATTAAAAGGGAAAAGCAGCCCGACTGGACTGCTTTTCCGAATTGATGCTCACCATGTCTCGGCCAGCAGGAAATCCTGAAGATGCACGATTTTAATGCCGTTTTCAATCCCTACATCCATGTCATTCAGGGTGACAACGTATTTGGGGTAATGGTCTTTGATCTCCATGAGGTTGCCCACCTCGCGGTCAGAGCCCGCCGGCAGCTGGACGCAAACCTGCACATAGATCTGCTCGTCGCGACGGGTGGCCACGAAGTCGATTTCTTTTGTTTCATTCTTGCCGATATACACATCGTACCCCCGCCGTTTCAATTCCAGAAACACGATGTTCTCCATGGCCCCATCCAGCATTTTGCGGTTATAGCCCAACAGGGCATATTTCAGGGAGACATCGGCCAGATAATACTTCTCCTGCGTTTTCAGGATGCTCTTGCCCTGCAGGTCGTAGCGTTCGCAGGGATAGATGATGAACGCCTGCTCCAGCCAGCGCAGATAGTTGTAGATGCTCTCTACCGAGACCTTGCGGTGCTCACTTTTCAGAAAGGTAGAAATCGAATTGGCGGAGAAGGTCTTGCCCACATTTTCGATGATAAATTTCACCACACGGTCAAAAAGATCCTGCTTGTTGATGCGGTGACGCTTCACAATATCGCGGGAGACCACGGTATGGTAGATGCCGTTGACGATCTGATAGGCGTTCTGCGCGTCATACTGGCTCAAGGCGATGATGGGGAACCCGCCAAACCGGATATACTCCCCCAGCAATTCCTTTTGGGACAGTGCGTTGCTAGCTTTGAAGTCCAGGTACTCGCGGAAAGACAGGGTGTAGATGGGGATAGAAACATAGCGACCCGTCAGATAGGTGGAGATTTCGCTGGACATGAGTTTGGAGTTGGAGCCGGTCACGTAGATGTCGGCGTCCACACCCTCCAGAAGACTGTTGACCGCCCTTTCCCAGCCGGTAATCTCCTGTATCTCATCCAGCAGAAGGTAACAGTGCCCCTTGCCCGCCATAGCGTCCAACAGCTCGTCATACATCTGCTTGGCGGTAATGCTTTCGGGAATGTCCATCTCCGTGTACCGCTTGCAGATGATATGATCCGCAGACACACCCCTTCGCAGCAGCTCCTCCTCCAGCATTTCGAAAATGGTGGATTTACCGCAGCGGCGGATGCCCGCCAGTATCTTGACCAGCGGTTGATCGATGAAAGGCGCGATGGCCTCGATATAATTCGGCCTGTTGATCATGGTATCGCCTCCTCACAATCATTAGTATACCCGAAATACTCCAGATATGCAACAAGTTTTTAGAGTTTAGCCTTAAAAACTTTTCTTCACTCTCCGCTTTTTCGCTTTTTCCCACACGGAGCACCATACACTCACCCCTCCAGCAGAGCGCGGCAGCCCTCCGGGAGCAGATAGTCGATCTCCATGCGGTCCCCCTCATAGACGCGAATTTCCCGGATGGCGGCGGCGACTGTGGGGCGATCCAGCTCTGCCAGCTGCCCCGACGCCAGCAGTTCCTTTACCCAAGGCAAGGACAGCGGGTCATCCTGTACCGAGCCGCGCAGCTTGTCCAGCTGGGCTTGCAGCACCTGCTCCTGTGCGTCATAATCGGCGCGGTAGCGGAGGAAATCCTCCTTGGAGATCAGCGCGTCCTGATAGTCCTCATAAACACTCTGGCGGCGGCGCTGAATGCGCTGTAAGGCTGCCTCCAGCTTCTGCGGCGGGTCGCCGCTTGAGGAGGGGCGCTGCGCCGCGCCCCGCTGTGCCAACTGACGGAGGTTTTCCACGGCGGCCAAGAGCCGGTTCAAATCATCCAGCACCACCTTCGCCACCGCATCGTGGGCGATATAGTGCTTGCTGCACACGGACGCGCCGTAGCGCTTATACGAGCCGCAGGTGTAGAAGGTTTTGCCGCCCCAGGTGGTCTTGACCATGGCTCGTCCACAGTCGCCGCACTTGAGAAAGCCCGCAAAGGGACTGACATTCTGCTGAAAATCCGGTGTGCGGGCGTTGGCATGCAACAGAGCTTGTACCCGCTGCCACTGGTCTTTCTCGATGATCGGCTGGTGTGTGTCGGATACCACTGTCCATTGAGAACGATCTTTCCGCTTGGATTTCCCGTGCATCTGTAAACGGTCGTCCCGTCCCTGTTCCATATTCCCAATGTACATCTCGTTTTGCAAAATGCGGTGGATAGTGGCATATGTCCAGTAGGTAGTGGCCTCCAGCCGGTGGTTGTTGCGGTATTTTTCACCGGTGAGCCGCTTGTACTCGCTGGGGCAGGGGATATCCTCCTCATTCAGCTGCTTGGCAATACGGATCTTTCCCATTCCATTTTCAAACAGGGTAAAGATGCGCCGCACCACCTCCGCCGCAGGCGGGTCGATGACCAGGCGATTGTGATTCTGCGGGTCTTTGCAGTAGCCGTAGCTGGCGAATGCTCCGATGAACTCGCCCCGCTGCTGCTTGGCCCGAAGAGAACTCTTGACCTTTTGGGAGATGTCCCGTGCGTACTGCGTGTTGAACAGGTTCTTCAGCGGCATCATCATGTCGTACGCGCCGCGGGCGCTATCAATGTTGTCTGTTACGGCGATGAAGCGCACGCCGTGCTCCGGAAGCCAGCGCTCCAAGTAGCGGCCTGTCTCGATGTAATCGCGGCCAAAGCGGGACAGATCCTTTACCAGCACGCAGCGGATGCGCCCACTTTCCATATCCCGCAGCATCCGCTGAAAGGCAGGACGCTGGAAATTCGTGCCGGTGTAGCCGTCGTCGGCGTAGCATTCCACCGCGGCCAAGTCCGGGTGATTTTCGATGTACTCCTCCAACAGCTTCCGCTGGTTGCCGATGGAGTCGCTCTCCATCCGGTCCCCGTCCTCCCGGGACAGGCGGCAGTAAAGCGCGGTGGGTATCTTCTGTTCCATGCTGCTCCCCCTTTTATCTGTGGTCGAACGGTGTTACGCTGCCTGTGTGTGGGCGCGGATCAGCTCCAGAAGCAGTGTCTCTGCCGTCTGCTGGCCAAGGAAGTTGCGGGTAACGGTGATCGGGGCCGGAATTTGCACAGTGCTTGCCATGTGAGAGTCCTCCTTGAAAAAGCGGTATCCCAATATATGACGCAGGGAGGAAAACTATTATTCCGTGTCATAAGTTACCTTATGATTGCATTATACACTTAATAGTGTCTCTTGTCAACAGGGACATGTAAACTTTTTTGTGTCGTTTGAATGGATGTGATTGACATATGAAATTTGAATGTTTATAATATCCAATGAGGAGGGAGCCATATGGAGCTAAAGACCAATGAAAAAATCAAAATCATATTAGGACGCAAAGGCATGACTGTTTCTGACCTCGCGGTGAGGATAAATACGTCTCGTCAAAACCTAACCAACAAGCTGTCACGCAATAACTTCAGCGAAAAAGAGCTTAGGACGCTTGCAGAAGCAATGAACTGCGATTTTGAGTTGTTATTTACTATGAGGGAAACGGGCGAGATTATTTAATGGCATGCAATATAAGCACCAAGAGCTGTGGTTTAATAGACCGTGGCTCTTGGTGCTTGTATATTCGAATGGACGGAACAAAAAACACTATTTGCTTGATATATCCATAAAGCACCCGTCCGGCGCATATGCCTCAATAACATCACCGGGCTGCACATTGGTCAGAGTCAGCGTGATCAGCGCGTCTCCTTGACGGCTGCTTCCACTGACAGGCGGGATGCGGATCTCCTGCCGCCCATCGGGGAGCCGGACAATAGATGTACGGGTATTTTCTTTCTCGGGTGCCGGGCAGCCGTGACGATCCCGGCAGAGCTTGGAAAAAAGGTACTGCCTGCCGGTTGCGTCGGTGAAACTGCGGTAACTGTCCGCCTGTACCTGACTGGTCATCGACTTGTGCAAAAGAAAGGTCAATGCGCCGGGATCATCCCGTAATCCACAGTCCTCGACAAGGTGCTTACCGCGGGTATTGCGGAGCAGCTGCACCCCCATGGCGGAAGTCATACCCTCCAGCTTAACACGACCTACATAGCCGATGGTATAAGCGCCGACAGTACTGCGGATGTAGTTGCTCAGCTCACCGGGTGAGATGGCTTTTTGGCCCACATCATCCTGTGATACAACGTAAGCGCTGTCTGCAAGCCGTTCTGCCGGACAGCCTTGCGCCAGACAGTCCCGCCATGCGTTGATATATATTGCCCCATATGGGGAAAGCGGAAATGTATAGTCATGGGTATAGCTGGTCAGATCGTCCCGGCGGCAGCGCACAAATACACACTCGCGGTTATCATCCAGCAGAAGATCACCCCATTGAAGCCCACAGACCTCCGCTGTCGGCAGACCGCTTTCCTTTAGAAGGACGGTCAATGCGGCCATGGGATCTCCCATCTCTTCCCAGCATCGGCTGTCCAATATAGCTTCATATTCCGCGGGGAGAACATCCGTGACAGCGGCTTCCCGCTGCAGCCGGCGATTTGTAATTTTGGGGTCGCGTTCCTGGCGGCGTATGTAATCTGCCAAAACCTTTTGGGCAGGACACGCGACACCCTCTTGGCGGGCGATAGTTGCCAAAAAATGGTATAATCTCTTGACATATTCCAACCCGTTTTTCCGCGGATGGGATGTGCAGAAGCGTTTGAAGTCTCCTGACGTAAGGTCTGTCAATTTTTTGTCCTCAAAAGCTGCCGCCATTTTATTAAGCTGGTTGTAATAGGTTTTCCGCAGCTCAACACTGCGGCTTTCATCGATCACGTAGTCTGTTGCGTATAGTTCTATCGCTGTACGCAGGCTCATTTCTGCCAGCGATTTTCCTTCACGCAGGTTCATATTCAACGCGTAGCGATACTTCTTGATCAAATCCTCTGTGCGTTTCTTTACCGTGCGGCGGATGACCTGCTCTTGCGTTTCCCCCTGACGGGGGCAAGGAATATACAATTCCAAGGTGGCCGCATCCGAAAACCTATGCGATTTGCTGTCGGTGTGAGTTTGCAGCAGATGTCCTGTCTGCGGATTCAGAAGTCCGATAGTGCCGCGGGACAAATATCCTGCGGCGCGTGTGGGATTAAGCGTGAAGCGGATTCTGACACCGGGCTGGTAGTCGTATATGATCGTCTGCTTGCCGGAGTGAGGTGTGATCTTAATTCCGGCGAATGGGTCGTTTTTCCTTTTCATCGTATCTCTTTTGCCTTTCTGTAGATTTTTTGTGCGTCTTCCTTCAACGTGTTATAGTATTCCTCCGTGATTTTTTCCTGTATGTCCGGCATGGTCGACTGCTGCCGTGACAGGGTAGTGCGGAATTTCCCATTTTCTCTGCTGATTTGGACATGCTTTGGCAGGCGTATATCGACCCGGTCACGGTCATGACACCGCACAGTTACAGTGACCGTACGGGCGGGCGGTGTGTTTGGCGGTACAACATAGGTCTGAACCACATGACACACTTGGGATGAAACGGTAGGTAAAGCGGGCGCGTATGCCGGATGGGCACTGTGATTCGGATCAAGGATAATGCCCTCCAATACCTGTGCGATGATCGGCCAGTTGTCCTCACGCCTGATCCACTCCGCCCACCACGCATCCTCACCACGGAGACGATGTCCCATCAGCGCATCCACCAAACCATGCGGCATGACGCTTCGACCGTCGGGCAGCGGCACAGATGTGCAGTTGCACAGGTAGGTGCATCCGCTGCGGCGCAGCAGATAGGCGGTCACATCGGTCAGCGCGTTGCCGCGCTCGTCTGCGTCCGGCTCGGTCTGTGCTACAATCTCCATACCACACCAGTATGTGCTGTTGTATCCCAGCAGTTCCAACTTGTTTTTGACATACCTGCTGATATCCCGAGGGTCAGCAGGGCGGTGAATATCCTGGGGATGATGGGCCACATATGCGTCATTGATCTCACTGTCGCCGTATCCCTGTTTTTGGAGTGCCTCACGGCATTCACGTACAATGTCCATGGCATATTTCGGAAGTATCACCTGACGGTAGGCGTTGCGGGTTTTCATCGATGCGATGCGCTCGCCACCGGCGACGTTGTGCAGCGCCGCATACACACCATAATCCCCACAATCAATAATTTCGCCGTATTTTGGACACGCCTCAGCCGGACGCAGCATACTTGCCATCATCAGCGCCGCGCTGGCGGCCAACGGTGTTTCGGCGGCGTCCAACCGGATCAACTCCGCCAGGCGTACCAGATCATCGCGTGGCAGGGCTTTGGCTTGTTCGGGAGGCACAACACCCCCTGCCGCAAATAGGGGGACCTCAATGGGCGGCAGATCATACTGCGGCAAGAGATGACGGGATGCTTCATACAGCAGGTTCGCCGCGTTGATGTGTGCATTGGCGGTTTCGATGGCGTTCGCCTCTCCGCGCTCGGTCCTGCTGCGTGCCAATGCCAGATATTCCTGCTGTGCCTCCTGCAGCGCAAGAGGATCGCCCATGCGATTTAATATGTGCTGTATGAGAGGTATACTGCGGCGTTCATAATATGTTAACGCCGCCCTGCGTGTACTCTCGGCGCGCCACTCCACAGGACATAATTGGTGCAGCACATTAGCCGATTTCAGCTCCGCATACGCCTGAGCGTAGTCGATGTGGCCACACAGAAGGCGTTGCTTCGTCTCGTATTTTGTTATTGTGCGGGCAATAATATTTTTGACAGCGTCTTCCAGTGCCAGACCCGATCCCGGTCGGTAAGTCATCTGCGTAGATATGCCGGACACCAGCTGGGATTTACCGTCATATAGGACGGTAGACAGCGTCTGCTTGTCGGCGCTATCCTTTGTGCATACGGCCACCGTTACCCTGCCAACGGCGGACATCACATTTTCCCGGGCGATTTCGTGTTTTTTCATGTAGGGGTCGACCTCCCTCGAAAATTGTCTCTATTTTGTATATACGCCCGAATCGCAGTTTTTCCCAAAATTTTTTAAAAAATATAAAAAACTTCTAAAAATCTTTCGTATTGGAAAAGCTGTGGGATAGCAAGTCACTGACTGACGCATAACAATGCGCCCTCTGTGTGAGGCAGAAGCCCTATAGACAACAGAAAGAGGGAGGCTCTGCTCGATGGAGCAGAGCCTCCCTTTCAAACTGCCGATTTTTGTCCGGATGCGCTATCAGCGGTCAAACGCCAGATGGCTATCGGTACAGCTCCGGCCGACGCAGCTGGGTATAGGGTCTCTGACCGCGGATGCGGGCAGAGGCAGACATATCCACATCAGCGTACAGCAGCGTTTCGCCGCTGCCGGCCTGCGCGATGGTCTCGCCGTTGGCATCCGTTACCAGCGAGCGTCCGGAAAAGACCATCTGCCCCTCCGCGCCGGTGCGGTTGCACATGGCCACCGCTGCGCTGTTCTGGAACGCCTGCACCTTTACCTCCCAGCCGAACATCTCGGCAGGCTCGTCCTCGGTGTTGGCGGTGGGGATGAGGATCAGGTCGGCGTCCAGCATGGCCTCCGTGCGGATGCTCTCCGGGTAGTGGCGGTCGAAGCAGACCACCACGCCGATCCGACCGTGGGGCGTGTCGAACACCTGAAAGCCGTCGTCGCTGGGGGTGTAGTAGTCCTGCTCGTAGAACTGACGAGCCTGGGCGATATGTACCATTTTCTGCCGCCCGATCAATGCACCGTCGCCGCCGATGAGCAGCGTGGCGTCGAAGCAGCCGCCGTCCTCGCAGAGGTAGAAATTGGGCGCGGCCATGATGTGATGGGCGCGGCACGCCTCCTGAAATTGCCGCACGATGGGGTGGTCTTGGGTCAGGAGCTTGCCGCGTACATCCAGCTTTTCGTACTGGGGGAAGAAGCGGTGCAGCTGCAATTCGGGATACAGGATGAGGTCTGCGCCCCCGGCCGCGGCTTCCTGCAGCGCGGCAAGCCCTTTTGCCAGATTTTCAGTTTCGTCCTCGCTCATGGACATTTGACAAAGTGCCAGTCTCATGATTGTGCACCTCCGCAGTCTGTTTTTGTTGGGTTGGGGATATTCACCCCGATGCCGTTGATCTCCACGCCTTCGTCGGCGGGGATGAGGATATATCGCCGTCCGTCGATGACGCGGGCCTCGATCATGTGGCTGTACTCCGGCGCGACGGCGATCTTCACCTCCGGCGTGGTGATCTGAAATTTGCCGCTTTCGATGATATTCTTGGGGTTCAGCGCCGCATCCTCACCGTACTGTCTGCGGCACTCCTGCTGGAAGGCCTCCACTTTTTCCGCGGGTACGCCGCTATTGGTCAGCACATCGCCCATCTCGCGGACGGTCAGCGCCAACAACTCCGGGTCTTTGCTCTCCTTGTGCTCCGCGATGCGCTGGCGCAGCTGCTCGTGGACGGACTGCACCACATCGTAGCTGCAATCCTTTTCAAGCGTATCAGCGAGCGCGGTATCAAACACATTTTTCTGCTCGACGGCGGACATCGGCGGCTCCACACGGAATACCGCGTCAATGACCTCCTCGTGAATGAGCTCGACGTTCTTGCTGTAGAAAAGCGCGTTGTAGATGTTCGCCGCGCGGTCGTCGAAGGCGGGGAAGAGGAAGCCCAGCTCGGGCGCAAGAGCGATATGTCCGGTGGAGCTGGGGTGGAAGAAGTTCTCGTCGGTATCGTAGCGCAGCTCGAGCGTCGGCGCCTTCACAGGACAAATGGCGCAGACAAAATACTTGTAGACGTCGCCGGAGGCGTCCGCCTGCAGCTCGTCGTCCTTGCCGCGGTAAGGAACATCATAGGCGTCGGCGGCGAGGAGAATGAGGCAGTTCGTCTCGCCCATATTGAGAGATTCAATAATTTTGCGGCAGAGCGTTTCGCGGGCGTTCGCATCCTTGCACTCCGTCTGGCGCAGGGTTTGGAGCAGACGGTGCTCGTCGCTGTCCGCGACCTGCGCGGTGGAGAATTCGATGTCGATGAGGTTGCGCCCCAGCGTGCCGGAGAGCGTCTTTTTGAGCAGCCCCAGATACATCTCCTGCTCCTCCTGCCGCATGAGGCCGAGGGAGGCGTCGATCCACGAGATGACCTCGCGGTTGGAGTTGACATAGCAGCCGAAGATGCGGCTGAAGTTATTTTTATCGAGCCGGAAGCGCCGGCGAATTTCGTTGAGTTCTTTTTGATTCATTTCCTTCTTCCTTCTCTCACAGAATATCACGGAGAGAAATTGTACCACAGCGTCCCTCGGGCGGCAAGAGGGACTACATCGATCCATACGGAGAAAAAGAATGGCTAAATTTATCTATTTTACGCCGGAGGAAAAGGCGCGGGCGCAGAATACCGACCTGGTGTCTCTGCTGCGTGCCCAAGGCGGTGGTTCGACCGTTCCAAGCGTGAGGGTAGCTATGCCATCCGCTTTGTCCAACGCTAAATACGGATGTGGTTTCAGGGACAAACCGGACGATGGCCGGCACCGCCTGCACGGGAGCCGCACACCTCTGCGGTTCTCACAGAACGCCCCATTGCCCTGCGGCGGTTCACGGCCCGTCAGGACCGCTTCACGCTCGGACTGCGGCTGGATGAGTGCAGCTTTAGCCCTGGCGTGCAGAAACGCAACAATTTTCGCGAACATCCCTTGACAAATCACGCCATTTAGCATTTAATATCATATTGATATTGTCGTGAAAAGCTGTATGTTTATCTGCCGGCGGCTGCCGGCGGACAGATCATGGACCGACCGGGAGCACAAGAAGGGCACGACATTCGTTGTGCCCCTCTTGCTTTATTTTGCCTCGTGCGGCTTTTCCATAAGGTATCTGCCTCAAACAGAAAGACGGAAGGACAAAAGCTTATGAACTGGGAGATCACAACATTTATCGCGTACTTTGTTATCCTGCTCGGCGTGGCGCTGGTGTTCTACTTCAACGGCACGAACAAAAATTCGGAGGACTTCTTCCTCGGCGGGCGCTCCATGGGCCCCTGGGTCACCGCCTTGTCCGCGCAGGCGTCCGATATGTCCGCGTGGCTGCTGATGGGCCTGCCCGGCTCGATCCTCGCCTTCGGCTTCGGCCAGATGTGGATCGGCATCGGCCTTGCCATCGGTACGGCGGCCAACTGGATCCTGTGCGCCAAGCGGCTGCGCACCTTCTCCAAGGCGGCGAACGATTCCATCACGCTCCCGCAGTACCTGACGAACCGCTTCGCGGTCGATTCCCGCGCGCTGCAGCTCGTGTGCGCGCTCATCTTCCTCTTTGCCTACACGATCTATGTGGCCTCCGCGCTGGTGGCGGGCACCTCCGTGTTTACCACGCTCTTCCCGGATATTTCCCCGAAGATCGCCATGTTCGCCTTCCTGCTCATCATCGTGGCCTACACCTTCTTCGGCGGCTTCGCCGCTGTGTGCTGGACGGATTTCTTCCAGGGCCTTCTGATGATGGCGGCGCTGATGCTGGTGCCTATCGTCGTCTATTTCGGCCACAGCGAGCTGCTCGATCCCACGGCACTGGAGACGGTCTATGAGTATACCGACGCTGCGACCGGCGCGGTGACGCAGTGCGCCTTCGGCGGCGGCATCTTCAACGCGAGCTGGCAGGACATTGTCAGCGGCCTCGGCTGGGGTCTCGGTTACTTCGGTATGCCGCACATCCTTGTGCGCTTCATGTCCATCGAGAAGCCCTCGATGATCAAGAAGTCCTCTATCGTGGCCATCATCTGGGTCGTCATTTCCCTCTTCTCCGCCGTTATGATCGCCTATTTCGGGCGCATGATCATGGGCGAGGAGCTGCTCACCCACGGCAACCAGAAGCTCGTTTTCATCGCCATGTCCCGCAAGTTCTTCCCGGCGGGCATCTGCGGTCTGCTGCTCGCAGCCATCATCGCCGCGTCCATCTCCACGGCGGATTCTCAGCTGCTCGTCGCCTCCAGCTCCTTCACGGCGGACCTCTATAAGCCCTTCTTCCGCAAGGGTGCGAGCGAGAAGGAAACGCTGCTCATCGGCCGTGTGCTGGTGCTCGTCCTCTCCCTGATCGCCTTTGCCATCGCCAACTCCAAGGGCAGCGGCGCGCAGGCCATCATGGACATGGTGGAGAACGCCTGGGGCGCCTTCGGCTCCTCCTTCGGCCCCACCATTCTGCTCTCCCTCTTCTGGAAGCGCTTCAACTACAAGGGCGCGGTCGCGGGCGTGGTGTCCGGCTTCGTGGTGGATCTCGGCTGGCTGCTGAGCGGTCTCACCGCCTCGACGGGTGTGTATGAGATCGTTCCCGGCTTTATCGTCAGCTTCCTCGCGGCCTATCTCGTGGCGAGATTCACCGAGGCCCCGAACGCGGAGGCTGTTGCGATCTTTGAGGAGGCTACGAAGCCCGACGCGGACTGAGTGAAGCGATCAGCTGACGGCGTACCGATAAGCGAATATAAGAAAAGAGCCGATCCGTTGGATCGGCTCTTTTGTCAGGACTTGAGAAATTCCTGCGGGTCGATGATCTCGCCGTCCTTTGTGACGGAGAAGTGCAGGTGCGGCGACATGGAAGCCTCAGCGAGCGAGGTCGTGCCGACCGCGCCGATGACCTGTCCGGCGGAGACGTACTGCTCCGGCGCGACGGTCGGGACGCTCTGAAGGTTGGAGTAGGTGGTCTCGTAGCCGCCGTCGTGCGCGATGACGACGGTGGTGCCCATCAGGTCGTCGTCCGCGACGGAGAGCACCGTGCCGGAGCTGGCGGCGAGCACCTGCGTGCCGGCGTCCGCCTTGATGTCGATGCCGTCGTGTGTGCGCCAGTCGGCGAGCGTTTCGCTGTAAGCGAGCTCGTCCATGCTGAAGGCGGCGACGGTCTCACCGCTCAGGGGAGAGACAATGAGCCGCGGCGCGACGGGCGTGACCGGCTCGGTGGCCTCCGGCTCCTTTTCCGAGATCGTGACCTCCACAACGGACTGCACCGGCTCGGCCGGCTCCTCCGGCTTGACCTCGGGAACGTCCGGGGTGACCGGCTCTGCGGTGATGGGAGTCGTGACCGGCGGCTTGGTCGCATTGGTCGGTGTTTTGTCAGCGGAAGAGGGGAGCAGCATCCAATAGCCCGCGACGGCGAGTGCCGTCAATCCGAGGAACAGGGCTATGTATAAGCCCGTCCCGGTCAGGGAATGCCGCGCGGCGCGGCGTTTCGGTTCATTCATAAGCGTGTCCTTTCTGCCCGCGTGGCGGGCGCTGCGAAATAGAAGAGGCTCTGACGGTATTGTGCGCCGTCGGAGCCTTTTCTAAACCATATTTCTCGGGAAATTTTAAGGCAATACCGTGAAGGCCGCGCGGCCCGCGTAGCGGGCGTTTCCTCCGAGTTCCTGTTCAATGGCGAGCAGACGGTTGTACTTTGCCGTGCGCTCGCCGCGGCAGGGAGCGCCGGCCTTGATCTGCGCGCAGCCGAGCGCGACCGCGAGGTCGGCGATGGTGCTGTCCTCCGTTTCGCCGGAGCGGTGGGATAGGATCGCGGACCAGCCTGCGGCCTGTGCCGCGCGGACGGCCTCGATGGTCTCCGTGAGCGTGCCGATCTGATTCGGCTTGATGAGTACGGCGTTGGCGAGCTTTTGCTCCACCCCGCGGGCGATGCGCGCGGGGTTCGTGACAAAGAGGTCGTCGCCGACGAGCTGCATCCTTTCACCAAGGGAACCGCTCAGCGCCTGCCAGCCCGCTTCGTCGTCCTCGCCCATACCGTCCTCAAGCGAGAGGAGCGGATAGCGCCGCGCAAGCTCCTGCCAATAGGCCGGCAGCTCCTCGCGCGTAAGTGTTTTGCCGCTTTTTGGCAGCCGGTAGCGGTCGGAGCCTGCGTCGTACCACGCGGAAACGGCGGCGTCGAGCGCGAGGTATACGTCCGCGCCGGGGCGATAGCCCGCCGTCTCAATGGCGCGGCAGAGCAGGTCGAGCGCCTCCTCGTGGCTTGCAAGCGAGGGGGCGTAGCCGCCCTCGTCGCCCACGCCGCAATGACCGACAAGCGAGCCGAGCGCGTGATAAATTTCCGCGCCCATGCGCAGCGCGTCGCGGAAGGTGTCCGCGCCGACGGGGACGAGCATGAATTCCTGAATGTCGAGCGGGTTGCCCGCGTGTGCGCCGCCGTTGAGCACGTTCATCAGCGGCACAGGGAGCGTGCAGGCGCTCTGACCGCCGAGATACCGCCAGAGAGGCTGTCCCTCGCTCGCCGCCGCGGCGCGGGCCGCCGCGAGCGAGACGGAGAGGATGGCGTTTGCGCCGAGCCTCGATTTGTTTTCCGTGCCGTCCAGCTCGCGCATGGCCTGATCGAGCGGGCCCTGCTGCCGCGCGTCAAAGCCCCGCAGCAGCTCGAATATCTCGTTGTTGACGTGCGCCTGCGCGTGCAGGACGCCCTTGCCGCCGTAGCGCGCACGGTCGCCGTCGCGCAGCTCGACGGCCTCGTGCGCGCCGGTCGAGGCGCCGGACGGCACGGCGGCGACGCCGAGCGAGCCGTCCTCCAGCCTTACCTGCGTTTCCAGCGTGGGGTTGCCGCGGGAATCCAGGATCTCGCGAGCGTGAATGTGTACGATGGAGCGGTTCATCGCATGACCTCCTGAAAAATAAAAAATCAGCCATACCGAAGTATGGCTGATTTTGAGAAGACTTATGCGCTCAGCGGAGGATAAGGCTCTGACCGTCCATCTCCTCGGGCTTTTCGAGCCCCATCACGTCGAGAATGGTGGGGGCGATGTCGGCAAGGCGGCCCTCGCGCAGCTCGTTGCCCGCGCCGCAGAGGATAAAGGGCACGGGATTCGTGGTGTGCGCGGTCATGGGACTCACGCCGTCGCTTTGCAGCATCTGCTCGGCGTTGCCGTGGTCGGCGGTGATCATGGCGATGCCGCCCATCTTGAGCGTTGCCTCCACGACCTGACCGACGCACTCGTCGACCGTTTCAACGGCCTTGACGGCAGCGTCGAACACGCCCGTATGGCCGACCATGTCGCAGTTGGCAAAGTTCAGAATGATCACGTCGTACTTGCCGGACTCGATGCGCTCGACGCACTTGCTCGCGACCTCGTAGG
>ERZ827150.3306-NODE-3306-length-15893-cov-3.994759_pt1 | contig 15893 bp, 11 predicted proteins | sample MGYA00519779_ERZ827150 | MGnify/ENA primary metagenome ERZ827150 (study PRJEB31778, sample SAMEA3449267) | human gut metagenome | biome: human gut; feature: human-associated habitat; material: faeces | place: United Kingdom | collected 2010/2012 ...
AGCGTGAGCAGACCGCGCTTACGCTCGGTGCGTTCCAGCTTTTGCGCTGCAAAGAAGTTGAAGGCAACGGTCAGCGCCAGCAGCGGCAGAAATTTTACACCGCCGATGGCGTAAAAGCAGATGCTCAGCAGCAGAAGAAACGGTTTCTTGGTCTTCTGTGGCAGTGGGTGGTAAATGAGTGCGCCTATCACCAGAAAGACGATATAAGCGAATGAATTTGGTGTCACGTTTATTTCTCTCCGTCCCCAAAATTATTTGTTGTAGCCGGTCACGCCGTTTTTATTCATCCAGGTCAGTTTGACCTGCAGCAAACGGGCGATCGCCGGATTTTCCTGACCGTGCCGGGCTGCATACAGCCGCTGCAGCTCAAGCAGGTCGTTGTAGGTCAAATACGGATAATCCTGCCCGGAACAGGTGCCGTTCGGCTTGTAGGAGTAGTTCAGATCACCGTCCGGCTTGTACCACAGCAGTTCGCTCTGCTCAATGCCGCGCACCATGCGGTCAGCGAGGACGGCGTAGCTGTCCTCATCAACTGCGTCTGCCATCCGGTACAGAAATTCGGCTTCGGCGGCATGATGGTTGAGCGAAGCGTGTGTCGGCGAGGACTCTCCGTTCGGGTGCCAGTAATCCTGCACGAGCCATCCCTCGTCATCGCTGGCCCCGAAGGTGAAGTGATGCTGCTCGGCAAAGCTGACGAGAAAATCCGCATACTTGCGGGTCTTGTCCAGCCAGCCGGTCACGCCGAAGTTTTCGGCTGCGTTGATGTTCGCCAGCCAGAAATCCGTGTTGAAGCGGGTGTCGTAGTAGCCGGGTTCGATGCCGTAATCCGTCTTGAGCCATGTGCTGCCCGCCTGAGAGGGGATAAAGCCGTACTCGTTCTGCTGCTCGCGCATCAGGTCGATCATCGCCAGACCGATCGCGCGGGAGGCCGGCTGATCGGTGTCGTTTGCCATCTTGCCGGCAATATGCGCCGCCGGAAGCGAGTAGAAGTAGTTCTCGTCGAACGGATAGTAGGTCGAAGGTGCGCATGCGCAGGAGGCACAGTCGGACTCGGCACGCATCATTTCCTCCAGCTCATCCATGGCCTTCAGTTCAGCCTCGTGGTAAACTTCCTCTTCACGCTTTTTCTGAAGCATAACAAGCGCTGCGGTAGCACCGGCTGCACAGGCAAGGCTGGTCAGCAGCAGACCTGCTTTCACCTTGGTAGAATTTTTCACGGTATCCACTCCCTCTCAAATGATGCGGAACTATTGTCATAATAAAAATCAATCAAACAAAATACGGCGTAAATGCCGATTAAGTGCTTTGCCTATACTTTATCATACGGACGGGGCAAAGTCAATGCTAACGGCACATTTAGCCAAGCTCGTAGGCACGCTTAATGCACTTATCGCAGGCTTCCGACACGATTCCGTACAGATCGCGGTCCTCAAGCACCTTCATGCCCTCGATGGTGGTGCCGCCGGGCGAGCACACCGCGCGGATCAGCTCTGCCGGTGTCTTATCGCGGCGCAGCAGCATTTTTGCCGAGCCGATCATGGTTTGACAGATGAGCGTCAGCGCGTCGTCCTCGTTGATGCCGTAGCCGCTCTCGTTCATGTGAACGCGCAGCTTTTCCGCCAATTCGGAGGCCTCATAGTGGCAGCCGATCACCGGGGAAAGCATGATGCGTTCCTCTCCCGCCCCGGACATACACTGCATATTCTGAGAGAAGAAGTCAATGGTCTGGCGGGCGTTCTGCTGGCTGAGCACCTGTGTTTCGTCCGTCAGCTTCTTTTTGGTCTTTTCCAGCGACTGAATTTCATTCTTGAGTTTTTCCGATTCAGCCCGCAGTTTTTGAGACAGCGAAGCAATGGCTTCCTCCCGGTACTGCTTGGCGTTCTGCTTGGCGGAGTCCAGCTGCATCAGCAGGCTCAGACGCTCCGCTTCAATTTCAGCCAGCTGCTCCTGAGCAGCGGCGGATGCCTGCGTGTTCAGACCCCTGCGGCGGAAAATCTGCAGCATATCCCGCATGAAAGTCTCATTTTCGCTCAATTTTTCGATCGCCTGACTGCGCATATCGGCGTTCTGCCATACATAATCCAGACAGCGATTCAGACTGTCGATGGGGTTTTCCACCATACGGTAAATGCTGCGGTTTTCTCCCTCGTTATTCTGGAAAAGCTGCTGTTCCACCACATGATGCATGGACTCAGGCCGGGCAGCGCTCTTGGTGATAGGCTTGGCGCTTGGCACCAGCGGCGTTCCATTAAAATGGGAAATGATCTCCGGTTCTTCCTCTTCCGAGGGAGCTTCGTCCATCGTCAGCCGGTTTGCTGTGCTGCCGATGCCCTGATCCAGCCGGGAGATCTGCTGATCGAACGTCAGCTGCTGATCCAGAATATCCAGCTTCGTTCCAATCGGAAGCGCCGTATTCTCCGTTACGCGATCTTTTTCAGTCTTTTCCGTTTTATCAGGAGTTTCTTTTTTTTCTGCTTTTTCGTTTTTTTCCGCTTTCTTGCGAGGTTCGACCGTCTTTTCACGGACAACTGTCTGCTGTGGTTTCGTGTCAGGCTGTGTTTCTTCGACCGCAGGAGCGGAAGCCGTCAGCATAGCCGCGTCCAGTTCAGCTTTTTCCTCCGCTCTTTCCTTGCGGCGCATGGCGTTGCGGCGCTGTCTCCAGTTGATGATCGCTTCTGGGTCCCAATAGATCATGCGACTTCCCAAAAGATCATTCTGGATATTCTGCAGCAGGAAACGATCATTTCCAAAGGGATGCAGAGAATCCAAAGAGACCGAAGCTGCTTCTTCCTTTAATACAGGGCCGTAGAGTACCTTATCCTTTTGGATAATCACCTTGCGGGTCAGAGCTCCCGATGCGTCCTGCCCGGGCTGGACTACTTCAAAGCAGCCGTCCTCCGCAAATTCGCATACCACGTCGGAATAGATGGCCAGTTTGTTTTTTTCTCCGGCGTCCGGGGCATAGTTTCGATTTTGGCGCACCTTAATAAGCTCCTTCGCGCCATCATTCACCAGATGAATCGCGCAAAGGCCGCTGATGTCGCGCATCCGTTCCTTGAACGTGCTCTGTTCTCTTTTGTCGGGAACGATTCTCAGGCTTCCTTCATCGGGGAAATCCTCCGAGGCGTCATGAAAAGAAACGCCCTCGCGGGTACAAAGCGGGACGACACGAAAAATAACCCGCTGTTTATTGTCTTCCTCGACGTATGCAAGTGTTACTGTACCGTTGATGTCCTTCATAGACCCAAAAACCCCTTACTCATCGAAATGTGTCCAAAACCAAAATATGAATGAACGATGAACACTGTACAAGTTTAATCTGGTTTTCCTGTTTCGTCAATACTTTCCGCCATTTTCTTGCAGCGTTTTCGCTTCTTTGTCCTTTTATGACAAATGCAATGATTGTAAAGCCGTGTCCCTTTGTCTTGACTTTTTAATATTTTCGTAATATATTAGTATTGTGCTTGAGAGAGCATAGAAAAACGCGCAAACTTTGCCCTACTTTCAGGAGGAAACTATGCAGAAGAGCAACTATGTCCCTAAAGATTGGCTGCGCCATGCATTAGCGCTTATACTGGCTTTTTCACTTTCATTTGGAATTCTGCCCGCGAACAACGCTTTTGCGGAGGAGACCGCCACCACCAACGCCAAAGTCCACCTGCGGAAATCGGCGGATAAAGACTCTACTTCGCTGCAAACCCTGCCGGAAGGCGAAGAGGTCACGCTGCTAAGCACCTCCGGCAGCTGGTATAAGGTTCGCTACGGCAAATATACCGGCTATATTATGAAGCAGTATATTACCACCGGCTCCCACAGTCAGGTGAACAAGCAGTCCGAGATCGATAAGCTGGGCGATGCGCCCGGCGCCATGCGGATCGGCGACAGCAACAGCGATGTAAAAAAACTGCAGCAGGCATTGAAAATCCTGGGTTACTATAGCGGTAAACTGGACGGGGATTACGGCGACGGCACCACCAAGGCCGTTATGGAATATCAGGGGGATCATAATCTGCAGGCTGACGGCGTAGCCGGTAAGGACACCGTCACGAGCATTTTCGGCAGCTGCTCCAAGACTTCCCTGACGAAGGATACCACCACCGTTTCAAAGGCTTCTTCCACCTCGACCAGTACAAAGACCACTGCCAAATCTTCTTCCGGCAAAACCTATGCCTCGGTTTCCAGTATCGAGGAGATCGGTTCTGCCCCCAAGCCTACCCGCGTCGGCGACAGCGGAGCAGACGTTGTGAAGCTGCAGCAGGCGCTTAAAGTGCTGGGCTACTACGATGGCGTGATCGACGGCAGTTACGGTGAAGGCACCGAGACCGCTGTCAAGAACCTGCAAAAGAAGCGCTCTATGAAGGCAGACGGCATTGCAGGTGCAGCCACCATCCGTGTTCTGTTCGGCAGCACTTCTTCGTCTTCTTCCAAGAGCAACAGCTCCACCAACGTGAAGAATGAAACCAAGAAATACACGACCAAAACGCTGGACTGGTTTGAAGACAATGTGACCAAGGTGATCCCTAAGAACGCCAAGTTCACCATCAAGGACGTCAAGACGGGTAAGACTTTCGAAGCGGTTCGCTGGTCCGGCTACAACCACATGGATACCGAGCCCCGCACCTCGGAAGACACGGCTATTCTCAAGAGCATCTACGGAGGCTCCTGGAGCTGGCGGCGGCGGGCCATTCTGATCCTGTATAACGGAAATGTATACGCTGCTTCCATGAACGGAATGCCCCACGGCACTTCCACCATTGACAACGGTTTCGATGGTCATATCTGCATCCACTTTAAGAACAGTATGACTCACGGCAGTAAAAAGGTGGATGACGATCACCAGAAAGCCGTGACCACGGCCAGCAAAGCAACATGGTAACAGCAGGAGGGCGCGCATATGGGGAATGACGGACGGCTGACGCTTCAGCCCATTGCAACCATTGAAAATGATTTTCCCACCAAATTCGGCGTGCCAAGACAAAGCGGGATCGTAGACGAACTACGATCCCGAATTGTCTTTCTGCCGGAATACCGTCAGGCGGAAGCCTTTCGCGGCCTGAAGGATTTTTCACATTTATGGCTGCTCTGGGGGTTTTCTGAGGTCAAGCGCAAAGGATGGAGCGCTACCGTTCGCCCGCCCCGATTGGGCGGGAATCAGCGCATGGGCGTTTTCGCTACGCGCTCCCCTTTCCGTCCCAATCCTATCGGCCTTTCCTGCGTCCGGCTGGTGGAAATTTGCGGGGACGCCCATTCTGGAATCTCCCTGATCGTTTCGGGGGCCGATCTGATGAACGGCACGCCCATCTATGACATAAAACCCTATCTCCCCTATGCTGACTGCAAGTCCGACGCGCTGGGCGGCTTTGCGGACGCGGTACGGCATGATGAGTTGACAGTTATTTTTCCCGAGGAACTGTTTCACAGAGTTCCCGAAGAAAAGCGTGATTCCCTGACGGCCATTCTGAAAAGCGACCCTCGTCCCCATTACCAGAACGATTCGGAACGGGTATACGGATTCTTCTTCGCCGGTCTGGAGGTCAAATTCAGGGTCTGTGAAAACCGCCTGACAGTCTGCGGCGTTTTCCCAGTTACGGAAGAAGATTCAGCATATCATCCTGATTGTTCACATCCACAAAGCTGTCCGGAACCTCCCCAACGATGATGCTTTCCGCCAGCGGGAAGGTATTGTTCACTTCCAACCGCTGGGAGCCGTTGGGCAAGATCAGACTGACGGTCGCCCGCAGGGTCAGAAAAATCTTGTGACGGGTCTGGTTGATCCCTGCGGATTCAAAGGTGCTTTCAAAGCCGGTGCTGACCGCACCGATGGGGATGATCCTCGGATGGATATACGGCCCCATTCCCGCCAGAAATTTGACGCCAAACGCCGAACCCAACGGGATTGACACGCTCTGGTTTTCGATGCTGTTCAATTCCTGTTCGGCCCGCAGGGCGGTTTCAGATGCCAGACGGTTCATAGCCCCGGCATTGGTCTGCATCAGTGTGACCTTGCCCTCTGCGTCCACCGTTGTCTCGATCAGACGATCATAGTCCACGCCGTCGCCGATGCACTCCCGGACGGCGCGGTTGACGGTATCCACTGCGATGGAATAGGCCTGCGCATAAGACATATCCAGAAGCGTTTGACTTAGATTCTGCTCCAGCAAAATCAATCCGGCGATCGCCAGCAGCACACACAGGACCAGAATGCGGATCGTGCCCCCTTTTCTACCGCTTTTCATCGCCATCGCCTCCCTCTTAGTCTTATGCGAAAAAAAGGCGAAATAAGACTTGTTACACTCCTGTATGGCGCTGGAATGCAGGATATGTTATAATGAGAAAGACAATGGCCGCCGATGTTCGACACTGCCAGCGTTCACTTTCCCGGGAGGTGTTTTTTTGTTTCACTCGCATTCTTCCAAGGAACCTGCTGATTTTTCGCAGGAGAGATATGCCCATACGGATGATCCCTCTTATCAAATGCCGCAAAGCGATGATTCAGACTTTGGCGGGCGAAAAAAATTCAGTATTTTCCGGCCAAGGCTTTCCAAGCCTAATCTGTTGATCTCCATCTGTATCAACACGCTGCGGCTGTTTGCGCTGGTGATCGTGCTGGGTGGGCTGGCACTGGCCGGAGCGGTGATGGGGATTGCTAAGGGCTATATGGAAACAGCCCCGAATCTGGACTTGGCACTTTTGAGCGATCAGGATAAGACCTCCTTCCTGTACGACACGGAGGGCAACGTCATTACCGACTATAAAGGCACTGAAAACCGCGTAATGGTCAGCATTTCCGCCATGCCGGAGAATCTCTGCAATGCCTTCGTGGCTGTGGAGGACGCTCGTTTTTATACCCATAACGGCATCGACGTGAAGCGAATCATCGGTTCTTTTGTTACCAACTTCACTACCGGCTCCCAACAGGGCGGCTCCACCATCACCCAGCAGTTGATCAAAAACACAGTGCTGAGCAGTGAGCAGAGCTACAAGCGTAAAATTCAGGAAGCCTATCTGGCCATGCAGCTGGAAAGCCGCTATACCAAGGCGCAAATTCTGGAATGCTACCTGAACACCATTTACCTCGGCGAGAACTACTACGGCGTGGAAGTAGCCGCGCAGGGTTACTTCGGCAAAAGCCTGAGTGAGCTGACGCTGCGCGAATGCGCCATGCTGGCCGGGCTGACGAACAACCCCTATTATTACAATCCCCGCCGGAACTTCTACGTCCGTCAGTCCGAGACGACGGACTATCGAAAGCTGACCAACAACCGCACCGACTACGTGCTGCGCTGCATGTATGAAAACGAGTTTATCACGCAGGCGCAGTATCAGGAGGCGCTGAATACCGCCACGGCGAATGTGTTGGAGACCTCTACCACGGAGGGCGACGGGATGTATCAGTATGCGCACTACGTGGAATATGCGGTTTCCGACATTATCGATTGTTTCCTTAAGCTGAACAATCTGGAAAACACCAGCGAAAACCGTGCCAAGATGGAAAACGAACTGCGCACCGGCGGCTACCGCGTCACCTTGGCTATTGACACGGAAATTCAGGAGATCGTCGAAGATACGCTGGACACGTGGACCAACTGGCCCTCTTTGCGCGACCCCAGCGACAAGGTCTATCGTACCCGGAACAATGACGGTACCTACACAGAGATCGAGCAGCCGCAGGCCGCCGCTGTGGTGCTGGATTACCGCACAGGCGAACTGAAGGCGATCGTGGGCAGCCGCCACCGGCCTACGCAGCGCAAGACCTTGAACCGCGCCGTCAACATGAAGATGCCCATCGGCTCCACCATCAAGCCCATCGCCGTGTATGCCCCGGCCATTGAACTGGGCGCTTCTCCTGCCAGCGTGGTCTACAATATGCCCGTTCCCATCAAGGGATGGACCGGCTCCGACGGCAAGGACACGTGGCCGCGAAATTACAACACCAGCAGCTACGTCGGTCCGGAAACCCTGCGCAATGCCATCCGAAAGAGCAATAACGTTTCCGCTGCACAGACCCTGATGACCATGGTAGGCGTGGATCGCTCGGTCGACTTTCTGCTGCGCATGGGCGTTGACAGCGATCACATCGACGCAACGCCCTACGGCCTGTCGTTGGGTTCCAGTGGAATCACGCCCCTGCAGCTGACCGTGGCCTACGGCGTACTGGCCAATGCGGGTGTGTATCAGGAGCCGATCAGTTTTCTGGGTATTTCGGACAGCGACGGTAATGTAGTCTATGACAGCCACGCCCAGCAGGAACGCCGTCAGGTTTTCCGTCCCTCCACGGCGTGGATGACGGTAGATATGATGAAGGGCGTCATCTCCAACGGGACGGGCAGTTCCGCTAAAATCAAGGGGCAGACCGTAGCCGGAAAAACCGGCACCAACTCCGATCAGCGCGGCGTGACCTTCTCCGGCATGACGGGGTGGTATGCGTCCGCTATTTGGGTGGGGCATGACAACTATAGGCCCCTCAGTTCCAAATCGACGGGCAACGGTTCTGCCGCCCCTATCTGGCAGAGCTACATGAGTAAGATTCATCAGGCTAAGAACCTGAGCGACCGGGATATCATCGAGGCAACGCCCGATCAGCTGGGAATCGTATCGGCTACCACCTGCGCCGTCAGCGGCCAGCTTGCTACCGACGCCTGCCGCAACGACAGCATGGGCTACGGAACCGTCACGGACTACTGGTATGAACCCACAGTACCCACGGTTTACTGTCAGATGCACCAATCCATGACCGTCTGTGCCGATACTGGGATGCTGGCCACCGAATACTGCCCTAATACCACGGTGAAAGGCGTCGTGGTGATCCCCAACGGCCATCCGCTCAGCGACTATGTCAACGACCCCGAATATGGCCCTGTCATTGCTGAATATCTGGGAACGGCCAGCGACTACAACTACTGTACGCTGCACCAGAACGGATATACCGGCGGCGATACCATTGATGATGGCGGCTACGGCTATGACGGTGATCTGGTTTCCGACGCGCAGCAGCTGCTCCAAACGGCCTATGACTTTATGAGTCAACTGGATGCTTCTTCCACCCACTATCAAAACATTCAGACCGCCGCGTCCAATCTGCAGGGGCTTCTGAACATGGGCAGCGCCAGCACGGCGGATATCGCCAACGCAATGGCGCAGGTCACACAGGCAATGGCCGGTTTCTGATTCTTCAAAGCGAAAAAAGAACCTTCTTTCCTCCTTCGCATAGGATGCAGCAGTTACGTTCACCCGAAGCGAAGGAGGTTTTTGCATGAAGTCTCAAGTTTCGCCCTTTGCCGCCCTGACTGGGGCAGAAAAGCAGCTGAAATGGTTGGAATACCAAAGCATTCGTCTGCCCTACACGGAAGCGGCGGTCGAGAAGCCGGAAACTCCTGTTGCTCCTGCCCCTGAAGCTGCATCGGAAACACCCAAAAAGCCGCCTGTTTCCGATCAGGCATTCCCGGAGAAACAGGCGGCGAGAATTTCCATCCCATCTGGCGCTTATTCGGATTTTCAAAAGACGCGACACCAGCAATATGATGCCGTCATTGCAAGGATGAAGCAGGCCGAACGGCAAGCCGTCCGTTATCAACCCCTACCCCATACGTCGCAGCAGTGAGAGAAGCGCGTTGCATTGCGCCTTGGGATTTTTCTGCTGCAGTACATACTCCCGCCCGCTGCGTCCACGCGCTTCGCGCTCCGCGGCGGGCTTTTGCAGCCATTCCTGCACAGCCTGACGGATCCCATCTGCTCCGGACTGCTGGATATAGATCAGGTATTGACCATATTCTTCGGGGATTCCTTCCAGTGCATAGCAGAGCGTTGGCCGCCCGGAGCGCAGATATTCCAATGTTTTGCTGGGAAAAGAGTAACGGGTATACAGCCCTTCCGGGGAACGTGGATTGATCAGCGCCGCGGCGCGGCTTTGCAGAGAAAGCGCTTCTTCCTGCGAAACAAAGCCGAAATAGCGGATATTGGGATGCTTTTCAGCGCTGCGCCGCACCTCATCCTCCATGTCCCCCCGGCCGCAAAGCCAGAGCTGGACTTCCGGCATCTGCTCAAAAGCCCGCAGCAGTTCGGCAATGCCCAGTTCGCGGTTCAGGGTGCCGGTATAGAGCACCGCGTTTTCTATTTGCGTCTTTTCCTTCGGCAACGTGTTTTCCAGAATCAGACCCTCAATGACCGTGAAAGGCTTTTCACCTACAGGCAGCACCTCGCGCATGGGCTCAGTCAGCAAAACGAATCCATCAAACACGCTGCATAGGTAAATCTTTTCCCTGCCCATCGCGTATTCGATCTTCTTCATCAGCCCTTTACGGTAAGAAGCCAGCCCCCACTGGTTGGGCAGGTCGGTAACGATCACCGCCGCCTTCAGATCCGGGCAGCGGCGCTTGGCTCGCCGAATGGCCTTCATATAGGGTTCGTAGAGCGTGTAGACCAGCAGCGTCCGATTTTCGGGGCTTTGCTTTGCCCAACGAAGGATTTCTCTTTCCGCGCCCCATTCCCGGAATTTTTGCTTGAACCACGGAAGGTTTAGTCCGGGAAGTTCCCGGATATTTCCGTTTCTCCGACCTCCGCGCAGCCATAGTTTGCGATAGCGCAGCGGAAAAATTCCAACCGGCAGGGAATTGACAAGTTCCAGACTTTCCCCTTCCCGAAGGTTCTCCCGGATTCCCCGGACAAAGGCGCGCTGGTAATTGTCGATCTGATTTTGCAGCCCATCCCGGGAAGCGGCAGCTGTCTGCACCTTAGTCTCCTCCGGGTACAGCAGGGTCAGGAACAAAATGTTCATGGGCAAAGCTCCTTATAAAGGGCGATATACTGCTCAAAGGTCTTGCAGGAATCAAACTGTTCCGCGCGTTTAAGACAAGCGGCCGTCATGTCTGTTTTTCGTTCGCAAAGTGTGCGGACGGCGCTGCAAAGTTCCTCTGTGTCGCCCTGTTCCACCACGATGCCGCAGGTTTCATCCACTGCCTCCGGGCAGCCGCCGGTGCGAAATACCGCCACAGGCGTGCCACAGGCCAGCGCTTCCAGATTCACCATCGGCATGTTGTCCTCTAAGGTCGGATTCACAAGGCAATCCGCTGTCGTGTACCATTGAGCAAGTTCGATTGCACTGCTTGTATGTCCAATTCCCATCACCGAAGGCGGAAGGGCGTTGATCTGCTCTTTCGTCAGCCCCACGGCAACGATTCGATAGTCATTTCCAAGCCTTTGGGCAGTTTCCAGCAAATAGTGCAAGCCCTTTCGTTCATCCCAATCCGATGCCACGGCGAGCACCACTTTTTTTCCCGATAAGCCGTACTTCTGGCGCAGATTGCTCTCTGTCGGATGGAAGGTGTTCCGATCAATGCCGTTGTAAATGCGCCGAACGGGCCTGTTTGCCAAGAAAGACTGTCCCAGCGGTTCCTTCATCCACTCGCAGGGGACGACCATCGTCAAATTCGGCAGCGAGGTAAACAGGCTTTTTTTCATTTCGTAATTCTGCCGGGAACGATCGAGCCCTACGCAGGTAGGATAACTGCGCTGCTGCGGGCAATGTTCGCAGCCTTTTTTCCATTTTTCACATTGGGCATAATCAAAATAGGCGCAGTGCCCGGTAAAGGGCCAGCAATCATGCAGTGTCCATACGATGGGGATGTTCTTGTGCGCCAAATAATGGCACAGGGTCGGCAAATGCAGATAGCATCCATGCAGGTTATGAAAATGCACCAAATCGGGCTGAAAGCGTTCCATTTCCTCCACCAGCGTTCTGGTGCCGAAATAGCAGCCACGGCCCTCGAAGTCCAGCAGCTTGCGCAGTTGACTGCAGGACTTCCGTTCCAAGGAATTTCCAATGCGAAACGCATACGGCTCCGCTTCCTTGGGCGGTGTTCCCGCGCCATAGCCGATCCGGCACTGTCCGCCGTCCCGCTCCACCAGACGGGCGATTTCCAACGCAATGCGGCCGGTGCTTTTTTCCCCGCAGAAGGTGTTCAGCTGAAATACCCGCATGACGGCTCCTCCCCCGCCAGTTCCTTCAACAGCGCCTCCAAATGATCCATGTGGCGCTGCTTGGTAAAATTGGCCTCGTAATAAATTCTGCCCTGTTCGCCCATGGCCCGGCGTTCTTCCTCGCCGCAGGCCAGAAATGCCCGAACCATTTCGGCAAGCGCTTCCGGGTTCTCCGGCGGGGCGCAAAGTCCGCATTTTGCCTGTCCGATCACATAGGCGGCTTCTCCACCGATGGAACCCAGCACCGGCTTTCCTGCGGCCATATAGGTCTGCACCTTTCCGGGCAGGGTATCGCTGACCAGCGGGTCATTTTTCATGCTGACCAATAACCCGTCGGCCATGGTGTAAAACCCCGGCATTTCTTCCAAAGCCCTTCTGCCATAGAAACGGACCTGCTGCCCCAACTGCAGTTCATCCGCCAGACGGCGGCATTCTTCTTCGCATACTCCGTCACCGATGATGTGCCAACGCACTTTTTCGTTCTTCAGCAATGCGGCGGCTCTGATCAGGGTATCAACGCTTTGCATTTTGCCGATATTGCCCGCGAAAACCAGATTGGTCCATTCGTCCGGCTGCTTTTCAGGAAGTTTCTGTTCGAAAACCCCATCGGCAAACTGCGGCAGATAATCGTCGTCGCCAACGATGATTCCATGGGTCTCCTTCAAATATTGCTGAAACCGCTTGGAGGAATAGGTCAGCCTATCCGCCCGGTCATAAATGCGGCGGCTGACCCGCTTCATAAAACGATACAAAAGCGCCGTTTCGGGAATGTTCATCGCCGCAAGGCAGGCCGGCCAAATGTCCATGATATAGATCAGCAACTTTTTTTTAGGCCAAAAGGTGCGCAGGAAGGCCCCCGGCAAACTCATCAGCACCGGCGAGGTGGAGAAAGCGTAGATCACGTCAAAATCTTTCTTCATCCACAGAGCCTGGTGACAGGCTGACAGCATATAGCTGACATAATTGAGCGCAAGCCCGACTTTTCCGGGCTTGCGTCCAATTTCGAAACAGCGCCGGATCTCCACGCCGTTTCGCACCTGTCTGCGATTTTGATGATGCCGGTATTCTTCCGGGATATTGCCCGTGGGATAATTGGGCAGGCCGACCAAAGCGGTCACCTGATGGCCGCGCCGAACCAATTCCTCGCTGATTTCCGTCACACGGAAGTTTTCCGGCCAGTAATGCTGGCATATCACCAGTATTTTCATGAAAGCACCCTTCGTCCTTGCAGGTTTCGTCTTTTATGCCTTTGCGCTCTTTCGGGCTTTTTCGAAGATCAACTCGTTTTCTTTCCGAGCGCATTCCATTACGGCCTTGGGATCCAGCGTAAAGTAGCGGCCCTCCTGGTACAGCACCCGTCCGTCCACCATCGTCATGGTCACGTCGCCGCCGTTGATGGAGTAGATCAAATTGCTCTCCGGGTCGTTCCACGGGCAGCAGTTGCAGCCAGTCGTATCCACCAGAATGATATCCGCCAGATAGCCGGGCTTCAACAGACCCAAATCGTAATAGCCCAAAGCCTCCGCGCCGGTGCTGGTGGCGGCGGCCAATACCTGTGCCGGAGACACCACCGTAGGATCCAGCGTCGTGCCCTTCTGCAGCATGGGCATCAGCTTGATCTCCTCCCAGAGGTTTAGATTGTTGTTGCTGGCAACGCCATCCGTTCCCAGAGCCACCTTGCAGCCGGCAGCCAGCATCCTGGCGATGGGAGCCACGCCGCTGGCCAGCTTCAGATTGCTAATGGGATTATGGACGATATACGTGCCTTTTTCCGCAAAGAGACGAATGTCCTCGTCATCCATCCAGACACAGTGAGCGGCCAGCAACGGGCCGTCCAGCATTCCCAATTCGTCCAGATATTGGGGAGGTGTTTTGCCGCGGCGCTGAACGCTTCCGTCCCGGTCTTCCTTGGTTTCGCTGACATGGATATGAATGGCCACGTTCAGCCGGCGCGCTTCTTCCACCGTGCGCTCCATCACCTTGCGAGTAGTGGCTCCTTCGCTGTGGGGCGCCAGATTGACATGGATGCGGTCATTGGCTGCGCCGTTCCACTTTTCCGCGAAAGCGATTCCCGGCAGCAAATCAGAGCAGCTTTCATCAAAATCCACCACACCGTGACCCAGCATGGCCCGCATTCCGCTTTCCTGAACGCTTTCCGCCATACGATCCATACGGAAATACATATCGTTGAAGGAAGTGGTGCCATAGCGCAGCATTTCCAGTGTGCCAAGGTCTGTCCCGGCCCGCACGGCGTCGTCCGTCAGGAACTTTTCCAGCGGCCAGATCGCCTCCTGCAGCCAGCGGTCCAGCGGCAAGTCGGCCCCGATGCTGCGGAACAGCGTCATGGGCGTATGGGTGTGCAGATTACACAGTCCGGGCATGGCCAGCGCGCCTTTGCCGTCGATCACCTGTTCCGCCTCAAAAGCCGGATCCTCGTCCCGCTTTCCGGCGTAAACGATACGGTTTCCGTCGATCAGAATTTCCGCATCCTGAATAAACGGAATTTTTTTATCACCGGCCACAACGCCGGGCGTCATCCAGATATGAGTGATTCGGGTCCGCATGAGCGTAGTTCCTCCTTTGCGCAGATCAGAGAATATACCGCTTCAAGTCCATGGTCACGTCATCCTGTCCCAAATGCTCGACGACGTAATCCCCGTTGATGTTCAGATATACATTGGGCATATCGTCGCCGCCCGCGTTGAAGCTGATGTCTTCCAGCAGCTTTTCAAACACGGCGTGGAGCCTGCGGGCGCCGATGTCTTCCTTGGTCTCGTTAAGCACGTAGGCAGCGTTGGCGATTGCGTCAATGGCGCTGTCCTCGAAGGACAAAAACACCTTATCGACGGCCAGCAGGGCCTCATACTGACGGGTCAGTGCGTTTTCCGGCTGGGTCAGAATGGCCTTGAAATCCTCCTGCGTCAGGCTTTTCAGCTGCACGTGTACCGGGAAACGTCCCTGCAGTTCCGGGATCAGATCGGTCACCTTAGCCACATGGAACGCGCCGGCGGCGATAAAGAGCATATAGTCCGTCCGTACAGCGCCATATTTCGTATTGACAGTGCAGCCTTCCACAATGGGCAGAATATCACGTTGCACGCCTTCCCGGCTCACATCCGGGCCGTGGCCGCCATTGGAACGTCCAGCCACCTTGTCGATCTCGTCAATAAAGACGATGCCCTGCTGCTCGGCGCGGCGGATGGCTTCTTCCCGTACCTCGTCCTCATCGATCAGTTTCGACTCTTCTTCCTCCAGAAGAATCTTGCGGGCGTCCTTCACCTTGACCCGGCGAATCTTGGTTTTCTTGGGCATCATGCCGCCCATCATATCGCCGATGTTGATGGAATTGCCGCCCACTTCCAGCTCGGGCAGTGCGTCTTCCACTTCAATTTCCAGTTCACGTTCTTCCAATTCACCGGCGCGCAGCTTTTGCAGCACATCTTCCCGGCGCATGGACAATTTGTTCTTTTCTTCCTGAGAAATTTCCGGCTCTTTCTTCGTGCCCAGCAGCATCTCCAGCGGATTGGCGTTCTGTTTCTTCGGGGGATTCACAAGCAGCTCGGCCAACCGGTCTTCCGCCAGCACCTGCGCCCGAGTCTCCACCTTCTGGGAAAATTCCTTCCGTACCATGCGGATAGAGTTTTCCATCAAATCGCGGATAATGCTCTCCACATCCCGGCCCACATAACCGACTTCGGTAAACTTGGTGGCTTCCACCTTGACGAACGGCGCATTGACCAGCTTGGCAAGCCTGCGGGCGATCTCCGTTTTGCCCACGCCCGTGGGACCGATCATCAGAATATTTTTCGGACTGATCTCGCTGCGCATCTCCTCGTCAAGGCACGAACGGCGATAGCGATTCCGCAGGGCGATAGCCACCATCCGCTTGGCTTCATCCTGTCCGATGATATAACGGT
>ERZ827150.3311-NODE-3311-length-15880-cov-4.430521_pt1 | contig 15880 bp, 14 predicted proteins | sample MGYA00519779_ERZ827150 | MGnify/ENA primary metagenome ERZ827150 (study PRJEB31778, sample SAMEA3449267) | human gut metagenome | biome: human gut; feature: human-associated habitat; material: faeces | place: United Kingdom | collected 2010/2012 ...
CGTGGCAATCTCGGGAAGGCAGTTACGATTTCGCCGGGAGTACCCTGTTATCCGGCTGTGTACCGCGAGATTGCCACGTCGCTTCGCTCCTCGCAATGACAATTCGGGAGCGGTTACCATTTTAACGGAGGCCTGTTTCGCTCGGCAGTGCGCAGCCGGGCCCGGCTGTCCGCTCCCCTACAGCGCGCTATCGATGTCCGCGCAAAAATTTACAAATTACAGCGCTTCCTTAAAATATGCCGCCAGATCCTGCATCCGGTTCTCGTCAAACGGCGAGGTCAGGCTCCCGTCCTGCAGCATGGCGAGGAACGTCGACTCAGGCGCGGCATACAGCAGGTCGCTGAAGGCCTTCAGACCCGCGCCGGGCGTTTCCTGCTCCAGCTGGTAAATTTGAAGGGCAGCGTCGTTCGAGACGCAGTAGCTGATGACATAACACGGCGCGGAGAAAAAGTGCTGCACGTCGATCCAGCTGCGCGCGGCCTGCTCCGCCGACGCCTCGTCAAACAGGCCGAAGTCCACGCAGCATTCCGCAAACAGCTCATTGAGCTTCCCGACCGTCAGCTCACTGTCCGGCAGGGCATAGGCCTTGCACTCAAAGGCATAGTAGCACGCCTGCGTGAGGAAGGTCTCGAGCGAGTCATAGAGCTTGTACTGCCGCAGCTCCGCCGCGCTGGCGAAGCCCAGCGACGTGCTGTCGAGCGTCAGGTACTCCAGCGCCTGCGAGAAGACCTCGGAGCAGTCGATGGAAAACGTCTGGTTGCAGTTCACATAGCCGTCGACAAAGTGGCCGAACTCATGCGCGGCCGTCAGCAGGTCCGCCAGCGTCCCCTCGGGCGAGATATAGATATAGGGCATCTCGTAGGACTCAAGGTACGTTGTGTACGAGCCGGGCATTTTATTCGCGGAGCTCGTGATGTCATAAAGCTCGTAGGCATCAAGGAAGCCCATGGCCGTCTGCACCTCGCCGCCGAGCGAGTCGGCCGCCTCATGCAGGTGCTGCATCGTCTCGTCGGCGGAAAGGGCGGAAAGCTGCATCGGCTCGGCCGCCTCCGTGTAGACGGGGGCCAGCTCCGTGCGCACGCGCTCAACATAGCGCTCGGCCTGTGCCGGGGTGTAGTCGCGGTAGTAAAGCGCGTCATAGGCATAGTCGGCGTAGCTGCCGTAGCCCAGCCGCCCGGCAAGCTCGCGGCGCGTCTGGATGAGCTTGATGTAGATCTCGCCCGCCTGCGCGCCGTAGGCGTCGTAATACGCACCGAGAACTTCGTAATAGAGGTCGGCCGTCACGGCGTTTTCCAGCAGCTCCGAGACGGAGCGCACTGCGCCGTTCCACTCGATCGACGGGTCGTTCTGCAGGGCGACATACTGCGCCTGCAGTTCGGATTCCTGCTGCAGGAGGGCGACGGTCCGGGCGTCGGAATACACGCCGTCCGAGTCGTAGGACGCAAAGAAGTCCTCGCCGAAATACTGCTCCTCGAGCGCGCTGCGCAGGCTGCTCTTGGCCATGGTCGTGTAGCAGTCCTCCATGGCCTTTTCCACGCGCGTCGTCTGGTCCGTGCACCAGGTGTACTCCGCCTCGTAGTAGCTGTCGCTCAGGTCGCGGGTGTAGCGCAGGTAGGCAAGCTCGCCCATGGTGTTGAAGAGCACATAGTCGTCATAGGCCGCGTCGAACTGATTGATGATGTCGGCCGCAGCGGCCTTGCCGCCGGTCGCGGATGCGCCGATGGACTTGAGCGTGCTGCAAAGGCCGTCGACGTCCGGGCGGACGTATTCGATGTCCGGCTCGGCCGTGTATTTCACGCGGGGCTGATACGGCCGCTGGAACTCGCGGTACGAGATCGCGCCGTCCGAATAATCCGGGCGGGTATATTCGCCGCGGAAGGCGGAATAGAGGTCAAACAGGGGGCTGCAGCCCGTCAGCAGCAGCGACAGGGCCAGCAGCAGAGCAAAGCAGCGCTTTTTCATGCGTCGCCTCCTTCCCGGATGCGGCGGGCAATGGCCAGCAGCTCCGGATGATTCACGGCGTTGCCCATGGCGACGGAGCCGCGCTGCGTCAGAGCCAGCGGGCTGCCGTCGAGCTGGGTGGCGATGCCGCCCGCCTCCGTGACGATCAGGCCTCCCGCGGCATAGTCCCACGGACACAGCTTGCACTCAAAAAACAGGTCCGCCCGGCCCGCGGCCACATAGCAGCAGTCCAGCGCGGCCGAGCCGCCGCGGCGGAAATCAAGGCAGTTCGGCAGGAGCGCTTCGACGAAGCGGAGCGTCTCGGGGATGGTCTCGCGGTAATAGATGGCGCTGCCGAACAGCACGAGGCTGTCGTGGACGGCGTGCTGCGTGACATGCAGGCGCTGGCCGTTGAGCCACGCGCCCTTGCCGCGCTGGGCGGAGAACATCTCGTCGTAATAGGGATTGTAGACCACGGCGTGCGTCACGACGCCGTCGACCGCCAGCGCGACGGAGATGGAGCTGTGGTGCAGGCCGCGGATAAAGTTCATCGTGCCGTCGATGGGGTCGACGATGAACAGCTGGCGCCTGCCCGCGATGTCATGCGTCGCGTCCTCCTCCCCGAGGAAGCCCGCCTCCGGCAGCAGCGTCATCAGGCGGCTGCGCAGGAATTCCTGCACCATGGGGTCATACAGCGTGACGAGGTCGACATGCGAGGATTTTTCGCGGATGCCCATGGCGGCATCCTGCGCCGAACGGACCGTCGTGCCCGCCGAGCGGACGATGTCCTTCAAACGTTCCAGAAGATGGATGTCCATAGTTTTTTCGCTCCTGATCCAGATTCTAAGGCGGCAGCGCACCCTCGGCCTTCACCGAAGGCTCTCACGGCATTGTGCGGTGCTGCCCTGATTCCAATTTATTATAATTTATCATACCATATTTCCCGGGAAAAGGGAAGAATCGGGAAGAAAAGAGTTTGCGGTGCGATTTCGCCGCCCGGACATGCAGGGTTGTCAATGCCGACATTTGCAGCCTCTCCAGTCACCTGCCCGCCCTCTGCCCCGAGGAAAACCGTTCTGAGATCGCGATATCGTAAATCGTAATAAGGAAAAAACACCGCGATCCGATCGCGGTGTTATTTTTATAAACCACTATTCCAGCAGTGAAAAGCCCAGGATCACGACGCCGAGAATGACGAGAATAACGCCCGTGGCGCGGTTGAGTGTTTTGGCGCTGGCACGGTTGGCGATGCGTGCAGCCAGCTGGGCAAAGCCGAACGTAAAGATGATGCACAGGAAAAACGGCAGCCACTGCGGCGCGCCGCCGATGGCGAAGTGCGAAACGGAGCCGGTCAGGGCCGTGAACGTCATGATGAACACGCTCGTGCCGACGGCGGTCTTGAGCTCATAGCCCATGACGCCCGTGAGCAGCAGGAGCATCATCATGCCGCCGCCCGCACCGATAAAGCCGCAGATAAAGCCGACGATCGCGCCGCAGAGGATGGACTTGATGATACGCGTGCGCTTCTGGATCTGCTGCATGTCCTCCTTCGTGGTCATCACCGGGCGGACGATGAACTTGATGCCGAGCAGCAGTGTCATGATCACGGAGAAATTGCCCATTGCAACGGATGGCACAAGACTCGAGACAAGGCTTCCGACGACGGTGAACACCAGCACCGTGATCATCATGATGAGGCCGTTGCGGATGTCCAGATTCCTGTTGCGGCCGTAGGTATAGGCCGAGACGGCGCTTGCCAGCACATCGGATGCCAGTGCGATGCCGACGGCCGTGTAAGGCTCGATATGCAGGAATGTGACGAGCATGGGTGTGATGACGGCAGCGGCACTCATTCCGGCAAAGCCCGTGCCGAGGCCGGCCCCCGCACCCGCGAACAGGCAGACGACGATGGTCAGGAGGAGCTGCATCGAATCACCCCTTCCTCGTCATTTCGACCGTTCTGCGGTAGGCGGCCGTGACGGCATTCTGCACGGTATAGGAAAATCCACCCTGCTCGAGCGCCAGAACGCCCTCGATGGTCGTTCCGGCCGGGCTGCACACGCGCATTTTCAGCACGTCCGGCGCTTCCCCACCCTGCAGGAGCATCTCCGCCGCGCCGAGCATGGTCTGCGCCGCCAGACGGCAGGCGTCCGGGTACGACAGGCCCGCGCGCACGCCGCCGAGGGCCAGCGCATCGGCAAACTGGAAGCAGAACGCAGGTCCGCAGCCCGAGATGGCGCTTGCGGCGTCGATCTGCGCCTCCGGCAGGGGCAGCAGCAGCCCGGCCTGTGCCAGAACGGCGCGGAAGGCGTTCAGCTGCGCGTCCGTCACGTTCTGCGCGGCATAGAGGATCGTGCCCGCGCCGACGGCTGCGGGCGTGTTCGGCATGATGCGGATGAGCGGCAGTCCCCCGCCGAGCATGGCGTCCAGCTCCCGGAGCGTCACGGCCGTCGCCATGCTGACGACGACGGGTGCATTCCCCTTCCGCGCCTGCAGCACGGGAGCCAGCTCTCCTGCCAGACCCGGCAGGCCCTGCGGCTTCACGCCGAGGAACAGCAGCTCGGCCTTTTCCGCAGCCTCCGCGTTCGGGCAGACCGTCCCGCCCAGCTCCTTTGCCAGCACCGCGGCCTTGGCCGGGGTTCGGTTGGCAAGCAGCAGCGTGTGGCCGCCCTTCGCTGCGGCCCGCGCCAGCGCGCCGCCCATATTTCCGGTCCCGATGAATCCGATCTTCATGCGCTTACCTCCTGATCTGACCGTTTCCGGTGATAACATACTGATAGGTCGTCAGCTCGTTCAGGCCGATCGGCCCGCGCGCGTGGAGCTTCTGCGTCGAGATGCCCATCTCGCAGCCGAGGCCGAATTCGCCGCCGTCCGTGAAGCGCGTCGAGGCGTTGACATAGACGGCCGCGCTGTCCACTCCCGCCGTGAAGCGGGCGGCGCTTTCCTCACTTTGCGTGACGATGGCCTCGCTGTGGTGCGTGGAATGCTGCGCAATATGGCGGATGGCGCCCTCCACGTCGTCCACGACGCCGACGGCCAGCACATAGTCCAAAAATTCCGTGTCGAACTCCGGGTCCGGCGCGATGCCCAGGATGGCTGCGGCTTCTTCGTCGCAGCGCAGGCGGACGGGGTGCTTTGCACCGGGGCCGCACAGGCGCTTTTGCAGCATGGGCAGGAACCTCGGCGCGGCGGCGCGGTGGACGAGCAGGACCTCGGCCGCATTGCAGACGGACGGGCGGCTCGTTTTTGCGTTTTCCATGATATCGAGCGCCATATCAAGATCGGCGCTCTCATCGACATAGACATGGCAGATGCCCGTGCCGGTCTGGATGCACGGCACGGTCGCGTGCTCGACGCACGCGCGGATAAGGCCTGCCCCGCCGCGCGGGATGAGCAGGTCAACATAGCCCGTGGCTGTCATGAGAGCGGCGGCCCCTGCGTGTGACGTGTCCTCCACAAGGTTCACGAGGTCCGGCGTCAGGCCGGTCCGCTCCAGCCCGCGGCGCAGCGCGGCCGTGATGGCGGCGGCGGAGCGGTAGGCCTCGCGCCCGGAGCGCAGCACGCAGACATTGCCGGACTTCAGCGCGAGCGCGGCGGCGTCCGACGTGACGTTCGGGCGGCTCTCATAGATGATGGCGATAACGCCCATCGGCACGCTGCGCTTGCAGATGCGAAGGCCGTCCGGACGGACGAATTCGTCCAGCGTCCGGCCGACCGGGTCCGGCAGGGCAGCAACGGCCTCGATGCCGGCTGCCATGCCCTCGAGCCGGGCCTCGTTCAGCGCGAGGCGGTCGAGCATGACGTCCGAGACTTTGCCGCGCGAGGCCTCGAGATCGGCGGCGTTCTCCGCCAGAATGGCAGGTGCCTCCGCGCGCAGCTCCTGCGCCATGGCGGCAAGGGCGCGGTTTTTCGCCTCGGTGTCGCGCAGGGCCGGGCAGGACGCCGCAGCCTTCGCGCGCTTCAGAATGACCTCCGTCGGGGTGAATTCCATTATGCTTTCTCCTCCCGTGCCAGAAATTTTGTGCCGACGGGCTTGCCGTCCATCAGATCGTAGAGCGCAGCGGGCTGCGCGCCGTTGGCAATGACCATGGGCACACCGGCCTCCGTAGCGATGTGCGCGGCATGGAGCTTCGTCTGCATGCCGCCCGTGCCGAATTTGCTGCCCGCGCCGCAGGCCAGCCGCTCGATCTCCGGCGTGAGCCTCTCGACGACGGGGATGAGCTTCGCCGCGGGATCGCTGTGCGGGTCGGCCGTGAACAGACCGTCGATGTCCGAAAACAGGATGAGGAGGTCTGCCCGGATCGTCCGGGCGACGATGGCGGCCAGCGTGTCGTTGTCGCCAATGCCCAGCTCCTGCGTGGCGACGGTGTCGTTTTCGTTGATGATGGGCAGCGTGCGCAGCTGCAGCAGCCGCGCAAGCGTGTTGTGGAAGTTTTTCGCGCGCTCCGGCGTCTCGATGTCGTCCGCTGTGATGAGCAGCTGCGCCACGACGTGGTGGTACTGCGAGTAGAGCTTATCATAAATGTACATCAGCTCGCACTGGCCGACGGCCGCAGCCGCCTGCTTGCCGGGAATATCCTTCGGCCGCTCGGCCAGCGACAGCTTGCCGACACCCATGGCGACGGCTCCGGACGATACCAGCACCAGCTCATGTCCTGCATTTTTGAGATCGCTGCAGACCTTGCACAGCTCCTCCACGCGGCGAATGTTCAGATTCCCCGTCGGGTGCGTGAGCGTGGACGTCCCCAGCTTGAGTACGATTCGCATGGTTCAAGGCTCCTAACTTTTTTTGCTTTAGCTTGTTAACACCTGCGTATCATAGCACGCTGAGGCCGGAATTGCAAGCGCTGCCGGATTTTTTGATGAGCTGCGGCAAAAGACCGCTTCACAGCCTCTGTGTTTCACGTGAAACACAGATCACCGCATGAAACCATACTATTATAAATAGTACACTTGCAGTACCCGGCAGCATTGTGGGAAAGCAATCGGCGAAATCGCAGCTGCCTGCCCGAGATTGCCGCGGGATCAACGCCGGTGTATTTTGTCAGTCTCCATGGCGCTCAGGGAGCGCCGCTGCAGACACAATTGTTGCACGCTGTTTTAATGACGGCCTGTACGAACTGTATGTGCCTTCCCGAGATTGCCACGTCGCTTCGCTCCTCGCAATGACAAATCGGGAGCGTTTGCTTTTTTCATGTTCCCTGTACCGATCGGCAGGTGCCTCACGGGACGTCGAGGACGCCGCTCCCCTTCAATGCCTCAGCACACAAAAAGCGGCGCATCCGGTTCGGGATGCGCCGCATGGGAGACGATATTCAGGAAAGGTCCTTGCCGAGGTCGCAGGTATACAGCCAGCGGATGGCATCACCGTCCTGCACGGTACAGTCCGATGCACCGTAATTCGGGAAAACGCCGTTCACGGCAAACATCCAGCCGGAACGCGCGCCGCAATCCTTCTCATACAGATTGCCGAGGCCTTCAATATAGGTGGTCTGGTACAGGGGCGAGACGGAATACTCCATCTGGATATTGTAGTCGCTCACCACGCGCTGCAGGACGGAAAACACTGTGTCGCCCTCCTGCAGCTCGACTGTCACGGTGCCGAGGATGATACCGTTCGACGGGACGATGGAACGCTTGGCCTCCGCGAGCTTGTCCCAGTTGTCCAGGACCGTCGTGCAGGAGATGGAGACCGTGCACGAGGGAGCGGCAGGCTCCGTCGCGGGCGGCTCCGTCGGGGCCTCCGTGGCAGGCTGCGTCGCGGCGGTCGGGGCTTCTGGGGCCTTTGTGGCCTCCGTAGATGCTTCAGTCGGAGCTTCTGTGGCTTCCGTCGGGGCCGCTGTGGGCTCCTCTGTGGGAGCAGCTGTCTCGGGCGGCTCCGTGACGTCCCCCAGCGTCTCCGTGGCCAGCTGCAGCCCCTCCGTGCCGCCGGTGGGCTGCGTGTCCCCGCCGCCGCCCTGCAGTACAAAGACGAGCGTCAGAACGGCTGTCAGAACGACGCACACCAGCGCGATGAGCTGCCAGCGCTTCCAGGAATGAAACAGCTTCATGGCAGGACCCTCACTGCAGGTAGCGCGTCAGCATGGCCGCTGCCTGCGCTCGCGTCGCCGTGCCGCCGGGGGCCAGTCTGCCGTCCATGCCGTTCAGAATGCCGCGCTCCACGGCCCACGCCAGCGCCGTGCTCGCCCAGTTGGAGCACGTCCCGGCATCCGGGAAGGCTGCAAGGCTCTGCGTGCTCCCGGGGCTGCCGGAGGCGCGCCAGAGCATAACGGCGAGCTGCTCGCGCGTGATGCTGTCCATCGGCGCGAAGCGGTTTTCGCCCACGCCCTGCACAATGCCGCTCTGCTGCGCCCACGAAACGGCCGTGGAGTACCACTGCCCGGCCGGGACGTCGGAAAAGCTGCCGCCGTCTGCTGCGGGGCTGCCGGAAGCGCGCCAGAGGATCGTGGCGAGCATGGCACGGTTCAGCGTTCCCTCGGGATCGAAGCAGTCGTTGCCGACGCCATTCATGAGGCCCTGCTCCGTCACTGCGCAGACATAGGGCTGCGCCCAGTGGCGGGCCGTGTCGCGGTAGCGGACGCAGGTGTGTGTGCCGTAGGTCGTGTCCGTCATGGTGTACAGGGCGGGCTGGCCTGCGAGGAAGCGCTCATAGGCCGCGAGGGCGTAGCCCGCCTGCTCTGTGGCCATGTAGTTTGCCGTGCGGTTCGTGTGGCCGAAGGCAAGGCCGGTTTCCGTCTGCACGCGGAAGCTCATCAGCGCGCTGACGAGCCACGCGCCGTTCGCACGGACAAAGCGGCTGTCCTTCGCCGGGTCGATGCCGAGGGCACACAGCGCCACTAGGACCTGCGAGATCGATTCCGAGGACGAGGCGCCCCACGCGTCAAAGCTGCCGTCGTCCTTCTGCATGCCGCTGAGCACGTTCAGGGCGCGGTCAATGGCCGCAGAGACGTTTGCCTGCGTGCGGTAGGGCGCGAGGGCCTGCAGCACCATGGCGGTCTGGTCGGGGTCGGCCGTCTTGCCGGAATAGTCCCAACCGCCGCCCGGCAGCTCCTGCGCCAGCAGGTAGGCCACGAGGCGCGCGCGGGAGCTCGTGCCGGAGGCTGCGAAGCCGTAGGACACGGAGTCCATGGCGATGAGGGCAAAGGCCGCGCCGTTCACGCCCTGCCAGACGGTCTGGTCGTAGTTTGCAAGCGGGGCCGTCAGGTCATAGCCCGCAAAGTCGCGGGCGTTCTCGCCGCAGGCCGTCAGGGCGAGGATCGTGCGGGAATACTGCGTGTAATAGGATTTGTCCAGCACACCGCCGCAGGCACGGAGCTTTTCCGCCAGAGAAACAAGATAGTCCTGCCGCATGGCGTCCGTCAGATTGCCGCTGCGGGCCAGCTGCAGGATGGACCAATCGCTGTAGGTCCCGGCGGCCTGCATCGCCGCGGTGCAGTAGGCGGAAACGCCGTCCACAGCCTCGGCGACCGTCATGGGAAGGGCCGTGGGCTCCGCCGCCGCAGCGGGGAGCACAAGGCAGGCCAGCATGGCCAGAAGCACCAGCCCGGAGATCAGTTTTTTCATCATGGCTTTTTCCTCCAAGATCCAGAATTTACGCGCCGAGCCAGACCCACAGGATCTTGGCGATCTGGGCGCGGGTCGCGCCGTCGCGCGGACGGAGCCACAGCGTGCCGTCCGAGGCGGGGTCGCCCGAGATCAGGCCGCGGCTGACGGCCCACTGCATGGCCTCAACGGCATAGCCGGAGACCGCGTCCGCATCCGGGAAGGAGGAGAGCAGGTCTCCCGTAACGGCCTCGCCGTTGTAGCGGTAGAGAATGGCCGCGATCTGCTCGCGGGTGATGGCATCCTCCGGGGCGAACGTCGCGGCGGACGTGCCCTTGACGACGCCGTTGGCGGCTGCCCAGATGACAGCCTTCGCATACCACGACTGCGGCGCGACGTCCGCAAACGGATTCGGCAGGCCAGTCACGTCCGGGGAACCGGCGTGGCGGTAGAGGACGGTCACGAGCTGTGCGCGCGTCAGCGTGCCGTTCGGCTCGAACGTCGTGGCACTCATGCCGTTCATCATGCCCGTTTCCAGCATATAGTCGACCGGCTCATGATACCACTGCGTGACATCGAGGTCAGAGAAGGCCTCGGACGGACAGACCTTATTCTGCGGCTGCGTTGTATAGCGGGTCGTCTCGCCGTCCTGCCACGAATAGAGTGCATAGAGCGTGACCATGGCGCGGATGGGGGTGTAGGTGTCCGTGTAGACCGTGCTCACCTGCACGGCGTCGGCCACGGGAGTGTCTGTCCAGCCTGCGAAGACATAGTCGTGCGCATCGGCCAGCGGCTTGCCCTCCGGGGCGGTGAGCGCCATCTCCTCGCCGACATAGCCGCGCTGCATCGGCTGGGAAGCGCCCTCCGGCGTGGAGAATATGACGGTCGCGGGGACGCGCTGGCGGAACTCCACCACGAGCGTGCAATCCTTGCGCACGTCGCTGACGGTGAAGACATTGCCGTCCTGCGTGACGGCGGCAGCGCCCTCGGGCTGGAGCGACCAGCCGGAGACGGCGGCGTTCTCCGCGGGCTTTGCCTCAAACGTCAGGTCGTTCAGCGGAACGACCGTGCCGAGGGCCGTGTTGGCTGAGACGGCCGTAACGGTGAATTTCGCCTTGCCGAAGAGCTGCCAGTCGGAATGGACCTCCTGCAGGGCATCGACCTTGCCCTTACCGGGGTAGGTATCCAGCGCGGAGGAGACGATGGGGAAGGCGCAGTAGTTCCGGCGTGCGCTTTCAATGGTCAGGTACTCCGAGCAGTAATCCCACTGTCCAATCTCAGTCTTCATCTGCGCAACGGCCTGTGCGACGGTGTCGCCCGCGCGCAGACGGGCAAAGAAGACCTCTTCCCACTTGTAGTCATAGTCGAACGTGACGGCCTGGGAATAGCCGTAGAACACGCTCACGCCCTCGGCGCGCAGCGGGGCGCACAGACCGTCCGTCGCCATGCCGAGGCAGATGGCGCTCCAGATAAGGCTGTCCGGGGCGGACTTTGTCATGTGGTTCGCAATGCAGGTGCCGTCCACGGCGTAGTATTTTATCGTACCGTAGAGCCCATGTACTGCGCGTGGTAGGTATTGCCGTCCTTGGCATAGTCCTCCGTCGTCAGGCCGCTGCCGGTCTGCAGCAGCAGATAGGACGTCGTTGCGCCGGAGACAAGGTCCTCCTCATTCCACGGGTTTTCATAGTCCGTGGAGCCGTGGCTGTCGAAGATGACAACGCCGTTCGACTCGACGGCGGCAGCAACAGCGTCGATCGTGGCGCGCGTCGTCTTGAGGACCTGCGAGCTGCCGCCCGTGGCGGCGGCCAGCTTTTTCACCTCGTTCTGATACTGCATCGTGAAGCTGGGGTCCAGACCGTAATACGGCTCGATGAGCGTGATATCCGCGCTCGTCGTCGTGGATGTCTGCGGCTCGACGGCCTCTGTCTCAACGCTGCTCCCGGCGGCTCTGCGGGCCAGCTCGCGCAGGCGCGGGCTGTAGGCGCAGGTCACGCCCGTCGTCGTTTCAAAGCTGAACTGCGCGCCGCGCCACTGCAGCGTGCCGTCCACATAGAGGTCGGAGACCGTCACGGCTTCCGCAACGGCCTGCGCCGCCGCGAGCGTCCGGTCCGGGCCGTCCTGTGCGGACTGCGTCTGCGCCTCCTGCTCCACGGCGTCCAGCTCGGCCCACAGGGCGTCGATCGGCGCGTAGTCCGCGTCCGTCAGCGTGCGGGCCTTCGGACCGGCTGCAAAGGCGTTTCCGAACAGGGCCGGCAGCAGTGCCAGCACCAGCAGAAGCGCGAAAAATCGTTTCCAGTTCATATGTATCGGTTCCTTTCCGGTGAGTTACTTCTTATTTTACCATAGAGCCCGGCGATTGTCCATGGATTTTCCTCACAGCACCTGCCCGTTTGCCGCGCCCGTAAAGGCCCCGTGCAGGATGGCAGGCGCACCGCCGACAAACACGGCATCCATGCCCTCGCTCTCCTGCGCGGGCTGCTCCCAGGTGGCGCGCTCGTGCACGGCAGCCGGATCAAACACGTTGAGATCTGCGTCCATCCCGGCGGCAATGCGGCCCTTGCCGCGCAGGCGCAGGACCTGAGCCGGGAGGGCGGTCATGCGCTGCACGGCCTCCGGCAGCGTCAGGGCATGCCGCTCGCGGACGAACGTCTCGAGAATGCGCGTGAATGTCCCGTAGACGCGCGGGTGGGGCAGGCCCTCCGTGGGATAGAGCGAATCGGAGATGACGCTTGCAAACGGCGCGCGCAGAATTCGCTCGATGTCCTCGTCACAGGTGATGAAGTCGATCATCGTCACGTTGCAGGCCTCCTCCGCCAGCACATGGCACAGGCAGTCGACCGGCTCCATGCCGAGAAGCTCTGCGGCCTGCGCCAGCGTTTTTCCCGTGAGCGGCTGGAATTCCGGCCGGTGCAGCGTCGTCAGGCGGATGTTGTCCCAGCCGACCATCTGCGCGATGTTGTCAAAATCGCGGCCGTGGGCGATGCGCTCACGCAGGATATCCCGCTGGGCTGGGTCACGCAGCCGGGCGACTACGGCATCCGTTCCGCCCGCCAGAAAGTCCTGCGGCAGCAGGTGCAGCAGCTGCGTCGAGCCTGCACAGTAGGGATAGACGTCGCACGAGACGTCCAGCCCCTCGTCCCGCGCCTGCTGCAGCAGCGACAGTGCCTCCGGGATACGGCGGTTCCAGTTGCGCGGCCCCATGGCCTTGAGATGGCTGATGTGCACGGGCGTGCGGAGCAGGCGCGCCGCGCGGAGCATCTCGCGCAGGGCGTCGCAGACCATGTCGCCCTCCTCGCGCATGTGCACGCAGATGGGAATGCCGCTGCCCTGCAGCGGGGCCAGCGCCCGGAGCAGGCCGTCCGGCGTGTAGAAGCACTCCGGCGCATAGCCGAGGCCGAGCGAGACGCCGAGGGCCCCGTCCGCCAGCGCACGCTCCAGACGGCGGTGCAGCTCCGGCAGGGCCTCGTCCGCATCGCCCGGCGCATAGCCGCAGCAGTCCGCGCGCACCGTCCCGCCGCCGACGAGCATGCCGACGTGCAGCGGAAGCGGCCGGGCGCGCAGTGCGTCCAGATAGGCCGCCATGGACTCCGTGGGGATGGCCGGGTCGATGTCGCCCGTGATCGCCCCGAGATAGCGCCGCAGCTCCGCCCGGTGCGCCGCGCCGAACGGCGCGAGCGACAGGCCGCAGTTTCCGTTGACGATGGAGGTCAGCCCCTGCCGCAGCTCTGCGCGGCCGAAGCCGGGGCGAAAGACGGCGGCATCGCCGTGGCGGTGGATGTCCAGAAAGCCCGGCGTGACATACCGCCCGGCGGCGTCCAGCGTTTTCGCGGCCTCGCCGCAGGAGCCGACGGCCGCGATTTTTCCGCTGCGGATGCCGATATCCGCCCGAAACGGCGCGCCGCCGCTTCCGTCGATGACCGTGCCGCCGCGAATGACCCAATCCAGCATGAAAAACGCCTCCTTTTTGCTCCCATCATAGCACACTTCTGCGGAAAATCAACGCGAACGGTTGATTTTTGTCGAGACGTTGGATATAATAAAGAAAATCCATCTTCGGAGGTAACACCCATGGCTGTTAAAATTGAAAAAGATACCATCATCGGCGATGTGCTCGACCTTGCGCCGGAGACCGCGCCCCTGTTCCAGGCCATCGGCATGCACTGCCTGGGCTGCCCGGCCAGCCGCGGCGAGTCCGTTGAGGAGGCCTGCATGGTCCACGGCGTGGATCCCGATGCCTTCCTCGCACAGGTAAACCACTTCATCGAGGCAGTGGAAGCCAATAAGTGATCCAAACCAGACCCGCTGCAGTTTATACTTGCAGCGGGCCATTTTTTAAGGGAGACTCCCTGACGAACGGAGAATTGTTATGACACAGAAGGAAAGAATGCTTGCCGGGCAGCTCTACCTCGTGGACGAGGAGCTGGCAGCCGAGATGCGCCATACCGTCGGGGTGCTCCGGCAGTTCAACAGCGAGCCGGAGCCGGAGGTCCGCGCCGCCCTGCTGCGCGGCCTGCTGGGTGGAACGGGACGCAGCTTCAAGATCGAGCCGCCCTTCCGCTGCGACTACGGCAGCCATATCTATCTGGGCGAAAATTTCTATGCGAATTATGAGCTCATCGTGCTCGACCAGTGCGACGTCCGCTTCGGCGACAACGTCATGCTCGGGCCGCGCGTGAGCCTGTTCAGCGCGGGCCATCCGCTCGATGCGGACATCCGCAATACCGGGCTGGAATACGGCAAGCCCATCACCGTCGGCAGCAACGTCTGGATGGGCGGCTGTGTGACCGTGAACGGCGGCGTGACCATCGGTGACAATGTCATCATCGGCTCCGGCTCCGTCGTGACGCGCGACATTCCGTCCAACGTCATTGCGGCCGGGAATCCCTGCCGCGTGCTGCGCCCGCTGACGGACGCCGACCGCGCTCATTGGCAGCAGGAGGCCGCGCGCTGGCGCGCGGCGTGCGGCCGGTGAGGCTGCCGGTCTCTGCGCGGCTGGAATGCTGCGCCGGGCTCGTGCCGCAGGGTGCGCGCGCTGCGGACATCGGCGCGGACCACGGCTATCTCGGCATTTCGCTGCTGCTGAGCGGGCGGGCCGGGTTCGTCCACGCCTCGGAGCTGCGGGAGCAGCCGCTCCGCCGCGCCATGGAAAATGCCCTGCGCTTCGGTGTGGCAGACCGCATGCGCTTCTCCCGTGCCGACGGGCTGGATGCCGTCGACCCGAACGAGGTCGACACCATCGTCTGCGCCGGGATGGGCGGCGATCTCATCGCGCAGATCCTGGACCGCTGCCGCTGGGTGCGCGACCCGCGCTATACCTTGATCTTACAGCCGCAGTCCTCCGGCAACGACCTGCGCCGCAAGCTGGCCCGGATGGGCTTTGCCATCGAGCAGGAGCGCCTTGTGCGCGACGGCGGCTTTCTCTATCAGGCCATGGCCGCGCGCTTCGGCAGCGCCGCGCCGGTCACGCCGGGGCAGGAGTATGTCTCCGCGGCCCTGCTCCGTTCCGGCGATCCGCTTCTGCCGGATTATTTTGACCGGCTCATCCCGTCGCTGGAGCGCACCGTCGAGGGCCTGCGGCGCGGCAGCGAGCCGGAACGCCTGCACTATTATGAAACTGCGCTGCGGGAGCTGCGCGAAATGAGGGAGCTTTATGACAACGGTTGCTGATATTCTGGATGTGCTCGAGGCCCTTGCGCCCACCGGCATGAAAATGGACTGGGACAACGTCGGCCTGCTCTGCGGCAGCCGCAAAAAGGAGGTCGAGCAGGTCCTTGTCGCCCTTGACCCGTTCGAGGACGTCTGCGATGAGGCGGTCGAATGGGGCGCGGACGTCATCGTCACGCATCACCCGCTCATTTTCCGCCCCGTGGCGAACGTCACGGACGAGACGAGCGTCGGCCGGGTCATCGAGCGGCTGTGCTCGGCGGGCATCTGCGCCGTCAACGCGCACACGAACCTCGACTGCGCCCCCGGCGGCGTGAACGACGAGTTGGCCGCCGTGCTGGGCCTGCGGGATGTCACGGTGCTCCAGCCGAGCGAAACGGACGCCCAGGGCCGACCGTGGGGCCTGCTGCGCGGCGGCGAGACCGACGAGCAGCCGCTGGCGGAATTCCTGCAGACGGTCAAGCGGGCCCTCGGCTGTCCCGGCCTGCGCTATGTGGACGGCGGCAAGCCCGTCCGCCGCGTTGCCGTGGGCGGCGGGAGCTGCGCCGACGAGATGCTGGAGGCGGTGGCGGCGGGATGTGACACGTTCGTCACGGCGGACGTGCGCTATAACCAGTTCTGGGATGCGCACGACCTCGGGCTGAATCTCATCGACGCCGGGCATTTCTACACCGAGAACCCCGTGACGCGCGTGCTGGCAGATGCGCTGGCGAAGGCCTTCCCGGATATTTCC
>ERZ827150.3313-NODE-3313-length-15868-cov-17.384538_pt1 | contig 15868 bp, 20 predicted proteins | sample MGYA00519779_ERZ827150 | MGnify/ENA primary metagenome ERZ827150 (study PRJEB31778, sample SAMEA3449267) | human gut metagenome | biome: human gut; feature: human-associated habitat; material: faeces | place: United Kingdom | collected 2010/2012 ...
GAGATTAATTAAGGAGGAAAGGAAATGAAGATTTATGTAGTTGCACATGAAAATATTGTATGTCCAAAAGAATATAGGAAAGTCGAAATTGAAAAGGAAGAAGTACTGCACTATATTAAAAGATCAGTAGCATATGATGATATGCTCGAAAATTTGAATGATATGGATAGTGTCGAAATCATGGAAGATGAATATGTAGCTGAACTTGTGAATGGCTGGTTAACCAATCAAGTGGAAGAATTTTACAAAACAGGATATTATGATCTTGGCGATTTTGATTTAGTGATTGAGGATTAAGAGCGGGTTTCCCGCTCTTTGGGGGTTGAAAAATAAAAATGGTTAACAGAAACAGTGATAATACTGAACAATATAGTCCATTTATTGTAATCATGTATGAGTATTTGCTATGTGAGATGATAAGAGTAAGGAATGGCCCAAATTATAAAATGAGAATTTATTTAGATGAGAAACTTGTTTTTTCGAAAATTGTGCATCTTACTGAAGGATTAAAAATTGTTGATAGCACTTATTACGAAATACAAAAGATTAAGGAGGAAACGAATGTACATAGACTTTAAAGAAGTTTTAGATATTGATCTGAAGGACTTACATTTTTCGGAAAAAAGACATGATTTAGCACCGAAACATTGGTATGAAATGTACGGATTTCTGATCATACCGATTGAATGGAATTATTGCATTAAAACACAATTTAATAGAATTTTTGGGGATTTTCCAACAAAAGAAGCGGCAGAAGAATATATTTTACTTTATTTAAAAAATCATTATCTTTTCTTTGAACTTCCAAAAGATGAAAGAGAAAACTTTGAGTGTATTGCAAAGTCATGGGAAGATAGAATCTATGAAGATAAAGATGGTTGGCGTTTGCATTTAACCATCAATGGGAATTACATTGAAAATCCTGAGGGTTATGTTTATCATCGACGGTATTATAAAGCCAGTACAGCGATTGCGGATATTGCTTATCGAAAGAGGAATCGAAAACCTCCTCAAACAGAATATGAGAAAAAGGGAATTAATCCAGAAACAGGAAGATATATTTCCAGATATTTTGCAAAGAAAGCAAATAGTGAAGGAAAAAAGATTGTAAAAGTTGAAAATGAATATGTATTAATGGATGCATTAGAATATTATGAATATAAGAAAAAATAACCGTCAATATTTTTGGATAGGAATTGTAATGTTAGTATTTGAGTTTATTATAATTTTCTTTTAAAGTATTACAGGAAAGGATAAAAATAAAATGAAAAAACAATATTTTTGGATAGCCATTGCAATCATAGTATTTGGTGTATTATATTTTGGATATAACTTATTTATCTATTTACACGCAATGAACATGTGCAGTGAGGTGTTGCAGAATCTATGAGGAAAATTGAAGCATTATTTGAAATACGTGATAGAATATACAGAGATCAATCGTATAGTTTGTGGTATAATTTAGTTACTGATGATGTATGCTTAGATTTAAAGGATACAGAATGTGATCAAGTGAAATTAAGTTGGATAGATATTACCGATAAATTAGAGCGAATCGATATTTTAGATTTAAATCGTGTCATTAAAGAATTGAGAGATTCTTTATTGAATATATAATCTTTTCTTTTTTAAAATAGGAGGAAACAAAATGAACGAATTAAGTGTACAGAAAACAGTGCAGACATTACCTGAAGAATTGAAAATGAATGTTTTCAATGCTTTGAACAATCCTGATTACAAAATTTCAGACTGTTACGGTCAGCAGATTGAAGTGCAGGCATGGTTAGTTTACCCAGTAGAGATGAAATCACAGCAGACAGGGGAAATCGAAGTATTACCAAGAACAATTATCATTGACACAGCAGGGAAATCTTATTCCGCCTTATCCAGAGGATTTGCTGGAGCTGTAAGAAATTATCAGTTGATCTTTGGGGAGGAAGTTATTTTAAACAAACCGATCACCATTGAAATTCGTCAGGAAGGAACTGGAATGAAAAAGTATGCCACATTTAATTTAGTATAGGAGTTAAAATATGGCAAAAAAGCCAAAACTAACACAGGCTTACCGCAAGCGGCGGCAATTCGCCGCTTCTGCGGTAAGAAGTTATAACGCCGCGGTTACAAGGATTGAAAAACAGTTCGGCAAGAGCTATGCACCACCACGTCGTTCGGTGGATGAGCTAATGAAGAACTATCCAAACATGAAAGCATTACGTTCCGAAGTAAAGCAGATGAAGAAAATCCCGTCTCCGAAGAATCTTGAGATTGTGAGAGTAAAAGACGTTTTAACGTCTACTTATGCCATATCAGAGACGGCGAGATTAAACCAGAGAAGAAACGAAAAGAGAAGAAAAAGAGCAGAAAAATATGGTAGGTTTGTAGAAGGAAGGGCTGGATGGACGGCGTCACAAGAAAAAGCTTTGCAAGAACCTGTACCTTTTGATGAAGGTCGTTTTAATGACGTAAATCAATGGGCAAGGTTTAAACGAAATTTAATGATTGATTTATCAAAAGAAAGAAATATTGATACTTATTATCAAAACTATTTAAATGGAATAGAAGATGAATTAGGTCCAGAAATTCGGCAAGTAGTAGAGGAAGCGCTGGGAGATATTAGTCCGGAAGAATTTTATCAATTAGCTTTAACCGAAGATTATAGAGACGTGTTTACAATCGAATTTATAATTTACATGCCGATTTCCGCAGAGCAGAAAATCCATGAATTATTATGGGGAATTGAGCAAGTAAAATCCTATGTCTAAGACGGAGATTTTTGCGGCAGATTTCGAAACAACAACGGATCCAGAAAAAACGGAAGTGTGGGCATGGGGTATTAGTAATTTAGATTGTATCTCTCCCTTTGAATGTGGAACAAATATTCAATCTTTTATTGAATTTTGTTATAAATTAAAGAAACGAAGCAAAATCTATTTTCACAATCTCAAATTTGATGGCAGTTTTATTGTAAATTATTTATTGCAAAACGGTTGGAAGCACAAGCAAGAGAAGTTAGAAGAAGCATGTGAGTTTCGCACATTAATTACCGATCGTAATCAATGGTATCGAATCGAATGCAATTTTTACTATACGACCCAGAAAAGAGTAATGAAGATTTTTAAAGTTACTTTTGTTGATTCATTGAAGTTGATACCGATGCCTATTAGTAAAATGCCAAAGACATTTAATTTGGGAATTGAGAAATTAGAAATTGATTACGATGAAGACAGAGAGATTGGAGGATCGTTATCTCAGCAAGATTTTGAGTACTTAAAAAATGATGTCATTATTTTAAGAGATTCGTTAAATCAAATGTTTGAGAATAACATTAACCGACTAACGTTATCTTCTGCGGCGATGAATGACTTGAAAGAAACGATAGGAAAACGAAAATTTGAAAGAATCTTTCCAACTTTGCAAAATGATGAACCATATCTAACGAATTTAAACTTATCAAAGCAAGAAAATTTAGCATTATCTATTGATAAAGAGTTACGACATGCCTATCGCGGTGGATGGACTTATTTAAAAAAAGGATATGAGGGAAAAGAATTTGAGAATGTAGTTGTTTACGACGTAAATTCTCTTTACCCTTATGTCATGTCAGAAAATATATTTCCATTCGGAGCGCCGATCATCACCCATGATCTGGAAGAGATCGCCGGATATAGTCTTTTTATTATTGTCTTTGAATGTGAATTTTGGTTGAAAGAGGGTAAATTACCTACGATACAGATTAAAAATTCACAATTATTTAATGGAAGAGAGTATCTGGAAAATAGTAAAAGTGAAATTGTGAATTTAACCTTAACTTCGGTTGACTATGAAATGTTTTTAGAACATTATGAAGTTGCGTATTTTAAAGCGCATAAGGTTTACTATTTTCGTGGCACAGAGAATCTCTTCACTGAGTTCATCCAAAAATGGGCGGCAGTAAAAGAAAAGGCAGGAAGAGAAGGGAATAATGGGTTACGTTTTATTTCAAAACAGATGCAAAATTCTACATACGGTAAATTTGCGACGAATCCGTTAAAATCAGAAAAAATTCCTTACTTAGAAAATAATATTTTACGATTCCAAACAATGGCACCAGAATTTCGTCCAGAATATTATTTGCCTGTTGGATTATTTGTCACCGCGTATGCAAGAAAACATATCATATCCTATGCGCAGAGAAATTACGACAGCTTTATTTACTGCGATACAGACTCTTTGCACTTAAAAGAAAAATCAGACAATATTCCATTAGACAATGAAAAATTAGGATATTTTAAAATTGAAAAAGAATTTGATAGAGCAAGATATATTAGAGCGAAACGATACATTGGAGAAAAAGACGGTGAGTTATTAATCACCTGTGCGGGTCTGCCAGCAAAATGTTATGAACAAGTCACGTATGATAACTTTAAAACAGGTCAGATTTATACAGGAAAATTAATGCTCACCCAAACGGAAGGCGGGGCTGTATTAATTGAAACTACATTTAATTTAAAATAGACTATACACACATTTTTTGATATAATAAATATGTACAGGTTAGCGGAAAGAATGATGAAGGGAATCCACGGATTAAGCCCCGCCCGGAGATCTATAGCTATGGGAATAGTGTTCTTCTGCGCCTGTACATTCTTAAAAAAGGGGCGAAATAATGTATTATAGTTATGATAATTGTTTAGAAAAGAAAGCATTATTTAATTTTATCACAGGCGAACGAGGAAATGGTAAGACTTACGGATATAAAACGCAGATCGCTTGTAAAAATTATTTTGAAAAAGGTGAAAATTTTGTCTATTTACGAAGATTTGAAAACGAATTAGTAAAGGCGGCAAAGTCTTTTTTCAAAGATATTACACATTTATATCCGGAAACACAATTCAAAATAACGACGGGGAGAAGCGGAACTTTTTTCTATGAACGCGAACGTGGAATAGAAAAAGGTGGATGGAATCTTATGGGTTATGGAGTGGACTTAAATACTGGTGGAAAAGATAAATCTGTATCTTACGCCGGAGTTACTTCCATATGTTTTGATGAATTTCAGAGCAAGAGATACTTAAAAAATGAGATTCGCTTATTTTTGGACCTTTATGAAACGATATCTCGAATGAATGATGTTCCGGTATATTTTCTATCCAATAGTATTAATGTTTCCAATGTTTATTATGATTATTTTAACTTATCCCAGCCTTACGGGAAAAAGCGTTGGAAACTAACGGATAATGGGTTAATTTACTTGGAGCACACCTTATCGCAAGATTATCGAAACAAGAAAAAATCAACTCGGTTCGGGCAGTTGATCGAGGGATCTAAGTTCGAGCAATATGCAATAGATAACGAATATGTTGAAGATACTAAGGACTTTATTAAAAAGAAAACCGGAGATGTCAAGAGCGTATGCAATCTTGTATATTTGGATAATGAGTATGGGCTTTGGTTTGATCGCAGAAATGGGTACCTGTATATGGATTCTACTTTCGACAAGTCACGTGTAACGTATGCATTAACCAGAGAAGACCATACCGAAAATACCTATTTTGCAAATCGAGGAAGAAAAATTGCGTGGCTGAATCTGATGATACAGGGATACGAGCAGGGATTTCTATATTTTGAAAACCAGCGCGTCAAGCGGATTGGTTTGGAGATTTTAAATATGATTCGTTAAAGGAGGGTCGAATGGAACAGATTATGTCTTATATTTCCACGGTAGGATTTCCGATCGTGATGTGTCTGCTTTTTTATTATCAAATGACAAAGTCAGATGAACACATGAATGAAATGTTAACACAGATTAAGGTTATGGTGGAAGAAATTAAAAAGGCGGTAAACAATGGCGGTACAGACGTATAGCATGAGAACTGACGCAAACACCAATGTATCGGAACATTTTAAGGTTCGTGAGTTTGCGTGTAATGATGGATCGGATACCGTGCTGATCGACGATGCTCTTGTCGAACGATTGGAGAGGATTCGCGGCGTTTTCGGCTCGGGAATTACAATAACGTCCGGGTACCGTACTCCATCGTATAATGCCGCGGTAGGTGGTGCGGCATCCAGTCAGCATACGAAAGGAACGGCCGCTGATATTCAGCTTCGAGGTGTACCGCCCTTAGCCGTAGCAAACTACGTGGAAGAAACCTTTTCGACCGGTGGAATCGGAGTTTACGGTACTTTTACCCATGTGGACACGCGAAGCTCCCGTGTTATTTGGAAAAATAACGGATCGAACACCGTGAGAAGTACCGGGGCCTCCGAAGGTTATTGGCGTGAATTTCAGAACGGCGCCGATCCCGGCGGCGGGGGAGAAGGCGGGGGCGGAGAGTCCGGAGCGATTGATGTTACGATCCGTAGATTTACGGTAGTCTTTAAGCGTCCCAACGGGAAAACGTATACCGCAACCTACTTTCCTTCCTATTGCAATGGATGGTGGTATTTTAACGATAGTGAGTTTTATCGTTGTGATGAAATCCTTGGAAATTATCAGCAGTATTTTAAAGCTGGCTATTGGGCGCATATTACGCACATTCAAAATATATCGGCGTCGAATGTACATTTAACAGGAGGTTCGGATGGTTAGTACTTTTACGAATTTGGACTATCAAGTGGGTAAGTATTTTAAAGTAAGAGAATTTCAGTCAAAAGATGGATATCCTACCGTTTTAATCGATGATAATTTAGTCGATCTGTTGGATCAAATCCGAGAATATTTTGGAAAACCTGTGGTCATTACTTCGGGATATCGCACGAAGTCGCATAATGCGGCAGTTGGAGGTGTATCAAATTCTCAGCATACGCTTGGAAAAGCCGCAGATATACAGGTAACCGGAGTTCCCCCAGCCGCAGTGCAGACCTATGTCTATGATCATAGTAAATATACGGTTGGAACTTATACGACGTTTACTCATGTAGATACCCGAACAACAGTGAAGTTATTCCGTGGGAATACGGAATTTGTTCGAACAAATTATGAAAAATATAAAGCCGAAGAAATTAAGGAGGAAACAGAAATGGCAGAAAAAAGATATCAGAAATTAGAAGAAATTCCTGATTACGCAAAAGAAATTATTGAAGATTTGATTAAATCTGATATAATTAAAGGTACAGGTGAGGGATTAAATTTGACAGAAGATATGCTCCGTGTGATTGTTATTTGCTATCGCATGGCTCTTACGAACGCAAATAATATTTATCAGCTTGCGAAAAATTTAGGAGGTGAAACGAAATGACAGTATATGAAGCGTTAGACATTGTAAGTCAGGGCTTCGCGGATTCTGATGAAGGGTTGACCGCAGTTAAAACGATTGCTGATTACAACAAAGAATTAGAAGGCAAAATTGTTACGTTGGATGAAGCATTAGCTTCCGCTCATGCAGAAAAAGATGATGCTTTAAATTCTTATAATGATTTAAAAAGACGGTATGTAGAAAGGTTTATGAATGGCGACGCTACGGTAAACTCGGACACTACCGTATTAGACGAGGAAGAAACTGCTCATAGTGCAGAAGAACTTACTTATGATGATGTATTTGTGACAGAAGAAAATTAAGAGGTGTGAAATGGCAACAAAACCAAAAAATGTGAAATTAGCAAAAAACGGTGTAGATATTTTAAATGCGATTCGTAATGACGCATCCCTTTCCTTTCAGGAAAGAGTTCCTGCGGCAACGCAGGAAGATATTAAGACTTACGGTTCTGCGGTTCTCAATTTTCCGGGACTGGCAAATGAGTTCCTCGATGCACTGGTAAACCGTATTGGTAAGGTGATTCTTAGCTCGCGTCTCTATAAGAATCCGTTTGCTATGCTGAAAAAGGGTATGCTTGATTACGGAGAAACCATTGAAGAAGTATACACTTCTCTTGCTAAGGCAAAGATTTATGATCCGCAGACAGCGGAAACGGAGTTCATGAAACGTGAAATTCCAGATGTAAAGTCTATTTTCCATAAGCTGGACTATCAGAACTTCTTTAAAACGACGATTCAGAGAAGAGATCTGGAAAGAGCGTTCCTTTCAGAGGACGGTGTTTACAATCTGGTAAGCGATATTATTTCCAGCCTGTACTCCGGTATGGAATATGACGAATTTATTACCATGAAGCAGTTGATTGTAGAATATGCAAAGAAAGGGTTATTCTATGAAGTGGAAATCCCGACGGTTACTGCGGATAATATGAAGTCAATCATTTCTACCGTAAAGGGTTATAGCAATAAGCTGACCTTTATGAGTACTCAATACAATGCTATGGGAGTTCCGACCTATACGGATCGCAGTTCACAGATTATCTTCATCGACGCAGAATTTGATGCAATGATGGATGTGGAAGTACTGGCTTCCGCATTTAACATGGATAAAGCAGAGTTCATGGGAAGAAGAATCTTAATTGATAACTTCGGTGAGCTTACCGGGGCAAAACTGCTTCTGTGTGACGAAAGCTTTTTCCAGATCTATGACGTACTTCTTCAGTTTGAAGATGTTCGCAACCCGGAAGGACTGTACTGGAACTATTTCCTTCATAAGTGGACAGTATTTTCTGTTTCTCGTTTTGCAAATGCGATTCTGTTTACTGTTCCAGATAATGAGATTACAGGAATTACACTGAATCCATCTAACAGTGTCATTCAGAGATCTCAGTTGCCAAAAGATGTGACCATCAATGCGACGATCAAGTCCACGGGTACGGTAGATGATACTCTGGAATGGGAAATGACCGGAAATGAATCTACCGAAACCACTATGACCGTAGTAAATAATACGCAGGTCAAAGTTCATGTTTCTGCGAATGAAAAGATTCCAAATTCATTTAATATTATCGCAAAATCGAAGTATTTTCCAGTTAGCCAGACGGCTACCATTTCGACACAGGAAAATGCTTAACTCTACTCCTTTCCTTTTACTATATGATAGCCTGCCAAGAAACGGCAGGCTATCACTGAATTGGAGGTAAGAATATGATTCGTCCTTTAATTGGTCCATCGACAACGGTTCGTGTATGTCAGTCGATTCCGTTAGATAATACCTATACGGACACGATTTTGTTTACGTCAAAATCTGCACAGGAAAGCTATTTTGCATCGAAAACGAAAAAGACGTATAGCGGTTTAACCTATCAGCGTCTGGCATCGAATAGTACTACATGGGCAATCTTTCTGGAAGATGTAGCCGATTATTTTTACGATTGTAACTATTTATGTTTCCAGAATGGGGGCTTTGGTAATAAGTGGCTTTATGCCTTTATTTCCGATATTTTGTATATCAACGAAAATTGCACGGCAATTACTTTTGAAATTGATGTCATGCAAACATGGCTTTTCGATTTTGAAATTAAAAAATCCTTTATCGAGCGGATGCATGTGTCGGATGATACCATATCAAGGAATGTGGTAGAAGAAGATCTGAATTTCATGCAACGTTATGAATATTACTATGTTGAAAATTCAAGGCTATTTGAAGGACCAACACGCCCGTTAGATACTGATAGCGAATTTGATGATCGTATCATATATGACTCAATTATTCTTGTCGCAACTTCTGAAGATGTGGACGAAGAGGATGAGGTTTTAGAAGGAGGTTTAATTCAAAATACTTATCAAGGTTTAAAATATATTGGATTTAATGCGAATGACCTTGGAGTTGGATACTGTAATGCATGGCTAAAACGAATGAATGAGGGAGGAAAAGCTGGCGCAATTAACAGTATTTCAATGGTTCCATCTGCTGGCTTGACTTATAGTTCCGGTGGAAATGGAAAATTAAATATTAATATTGAAGATCCGAATGGTAACGTAGGAGAAAAGGAATATCTAATCAATTATTCGACTCTTGATGATGATTACATTCCGAAAAATAATAAGCTGTTCTGCTGGCCATATCACTTCTTCACTATTACGACTCTCGACGGTCAAAGTTATGACTACAAGTATGAGGATATTATAGAAAGCGATCCAGTTCCCGGCACAACTACTATGAAATTTAAATTTAAATTTGCGTTTGGAACTGACCCTACCTATATGATGTATCCATCTTACTATATGAAATGCAAGAACAACTATGACTATGGAATCAAACTTTCTGGTTTTCCGAAATGCAATTGGAACTTTGGTGTATGGGAGAACTACTATGCACAGCAAGATACGAATATTACCTTGAGTATAATCGCTTCGACGCTGGGTGCTGGCTCAGCTGGAGCGGGCACTGCCGCACAAGGACTTGCCTCAAAAGCGGGTGCAGGTGTGTCTACAGCGGTAGGAATGTTGCAGGCTGGGATTGGTGCGGTGCAAGCTGGTCTTTCCACTTTCGGAGGGTTATCTGTAGTCAAAAGTCAGCCAGATCAAAGCAAAGGTGCAAATAATGTCGGCGGTGTGAATTACAACATGGAAACAATGGATTTTTGGATTATTCATAAAAGACTGCATTGGGGTTATGTTGTAAAAATTGATGATTACTTCACCAAGTTTGGATACCGTGTCAATAGTACCGGCGTCCCAAACTTGCACACTCGAAAATATTGGAATTACCTGAAGTTAGATCAGCCGTCGGTGACCGGAAACATGCCTGTAGGAGATATGCGAATGATCAAGCAGATTTTATCCAACGGGATCACGTTCTGGCATACCACAGATGTTGGAAATTATGATCTAAATAATAATGAAGGAGTGTTAGGACATTGAGAAACAGGGGTTTACCATTAGAATGGTCGGACAAAACCATTCTAAGGATGAAAAACGCGATATTTCACGATTATTACAATCGTATTCGAAATATTGCATTATCTCGCTATGAGTGGAGAGATCTTCCAGAAGATATGAATGAAAGATATATCGAATGGTTGCTATTTTACAACGGAAAATGTGTCTTCTTCTACGATGAAATTCTGGAAAAATATCTCTCACTGCAGTGTACCACAACCGGCGAGATGGACTTTTACAATCTGCCGAAAAAGGTTACCGCATATAGTACCAATGTAAATTATACCTACAAAGAATTAGATATGAAAAACTGTGCTCTGTGTTTTAATAACTTGAGCTGGTTGCCTGATGAACCGACGGCTTATCTCTTTGCGCAGAAATTGACCAGCATTGAAATGAATATTCTGTCTAACGTTGAATTGCAGAAGTTCGCACTGATTGTCAAAACACCAGAGAAAAAGAAACTTACCTATAAGAATCTGATGCAGAAATTCTTTGGTTATCAACCGTTTATTATGACATCCGAAGGAACACCAATTGACAACATTGAAATTTTGAATCAAAATATTCCATATATCGCAGATAAGTTGCAGATCCAAAAGATTAATACATGGAAAGAAATGTTATCTGCCTTTGGTATCGTTACCCCCGCTTCGGAAAAGACGGAACGCCTTGTTTCGAATGAAGTAACCGCTGGGTTAGGATATTCCGAAATGGCCCAGAATGTAGGTCTTGTGTCACGGCGCCAAGCGGTAGAACATTTCAATGAACTCTTTGGTACGAACGTATCGGTAGACTTTCGTTCCAACCTTTACGCAGATATTCTCGGAGAAAATACACAGGGTTATACTTATAATACCTATCAGGATAATCCAGAAGATGATACTTTCTCTACGCAAAGAACTGCGCGTCAGTCCAAGGGGGTGAGCAGTAGTGAGTAGCACAACAACTATGGTGCGCTGGTATTGCGAATATTTGTATAACCAAGTAATTAATGACAATACCAAGCCCCCAAATAATTGGGTCACGGATGTAAATACCATCATCCCCGCCGTATGGGAAAAGATCTTCTATGATTTTCCCATCTGGGAAGAATCCTATCGTCCTACCCTCTGTCAAAAGATTTTACGGCATTATTACTTCCGAGAAATTGGCGAGGAAACGGTAGAGTTCTGGAAACTACGGCTACAGCAAACCCTCGGCGAGATCATGCCGTACTATATTCAACTGTGGGAAACAACACAAGTAAAATATGAAAAACTTTGGACAAGAAACTACATTGAAAAATATCTCGGAAATGAAAATCGTACCGAAGACAAGACATCAAACGAATCAAGCGACTATCATGACACTGCGACAACTTCTGATACAGCAAATACGTTAACTGATTTTACCGACGATGCCAAGACCAATATCAAACAGACGGGAAAAACACATGACGAAGGTACCAGAACTTATTCCGAAACGGTAAAAGATGTGGCATCCAACACCCCGATGAATCAGTTGACGTGGAACGATCTGGAGAATAATCTATATGCTACCTCAACAGATTTTCGTTCCACCTCGGGAAATGAGAACACAACGAATGACGGCACCTCAGAAAATACAACGGATCAAACCTACAACGATACTTCAAACACGAAAGTTGATTCTACTTATGATCGTCATTTTACCGATGAAAATAGCCGTGATACGGATTACGCTCACAATGTCAAAGGTAAAACGAATACTGATTATATTCGTGAAATCACCGGTTGGGACGGTGTAAACCCGAACGATCTTATTTTAAAGTGGAGAGAAACCCTTTTAAATATTGATGTGATGATTATTGAGGAGCTGGAAGATTGCTTCCTCGGTGTATATTATTAGGAGGTAACTATGAGATATTTAAACCCACTTCGCTATATCCACTATCATACACAGTTAGCAATTCCGACCATCTATGATGAGTCTCTCTCGTTTTACGAGATCATGAACAAGACAAATCTGCACTTCAATGAAGTGATCAATGACATGAATGAGAATTATGAGATCATTGATAAAGCGTTTCAAGAGGTTCTTGAACAGACCAACAAATGGATGGAAGAAGCGAAAGCGCAAGCAGATCGGGCAGAACAGGAAGCGAATAAATCGCAAGCGTCCGCAGAAGACGCGAAAAATCAGGCAGATCGTGCCAGCTCGGAAGCGGATGCCTCCGCCGCTTCTGCCTTAGAAGCTCAGAAACAGGCAGACAGAGCATCTTCGGAAGCGGATCGCGCCCACACCGAAGCAGAAAACGCAAAAGCACAAGCTCAAGCGGCGGCAAACTCCGCACAGGAGTCCGCAACATCCGCGGCCGCATCCGCTGGTAGCGCATCGGAAAGTGCCGCTTCTGCTACAGAATCGAAAAAGAGTGCAGATGCTTCCGCCGCTTCTGCTACAGAATCGAAAAACAGTGCGGATGCTTCTGCAAACTCTGCTTCTCAGTCCGCCGCTTCTGCTACGGCTTCCCAGAACAGTGCGGTTGCTTCTGCAAACTCTGCTTCTCAGGCGGCTCAGTCCGCTACCGATGCGGCAAACTCCGCAAAAGAAGCCGCAGATACTCTGGATGAAGCAAAGGAAACCTTTGTGAAAAAAGCAGGGGATACCATGACGGGTAAGCTTACCATTTCTTATGGAGGTCTTTCTGTAGAAGGATCTGCTGGTGTAACTGGAGATTTTAACACAGGCAGGTTACAGGTTGGCACCCCTGCGGAGAAGGGAAATTCCTATTTATATGGTAACCTTGAGCTGAGCGGTATTTTGACTATGTCCCTTGGTGGGAATAGCGCCCTTGCATTTTCTGACCTTACCGAAGGATTGAAACTTTATGCCCCATTATCGTTTGTAAATCCAGAAAATATTTCCAATGTGGCAAATCCTCAAGAAGCTCTCGATGCTGTAAATAAGCAGACATTAGACAGTGAGGTAAGTTCAATTAATGCTTCACTTACTCAAGTAAATGAAAAGATTACCTCTCTTACTTCGAGAGTGGATACTGCGGAGAACAATATTAAGACGAATACATCTAATATTACGTCGCTTACTTCGAGAGTAGATAAGACAGAAACGGATATTACTTCCCTTACGTCTCGTGTGACTACGAATGAGTCGAATATCAGTTCCATTAACACTGAGATTTCGAATATTAAGCAGGACATTACTACCGTGGAAGGTGACTATGTTAAGAAAGCTGGCGATACCATGACCGGCAATCTGACTATGGGTCTGAATCAAATCGTAATGGATACCGGCCATATTGCGGCTGGAAATAATACCCTTCTATTTGAAGGTTATCCGGAAATTGATGTTGACGGTGCGAAAATTTCTATGGTTGCTGATCCTGTGGATGTCATGGATGCCGCAAACAAGGAATACGTTGATAATGCTGTTGCTGGGGTAAAACCTACTGGGGATTATCTGCCACTCGCTGGTGGTACAATGACCGGCGATATCAATATGGGAGTAAATAATTCTGTTCGTTTCGGTGCGACGAATTATGCTCTCTATCAGCATGAAGACACAGGTCATTTAGTTCTTACAGGTAACTCCAATACTGACATTGTGGAAATGAACAATATTGGTACGCTTCAGTTCGGAAATGAAACAACAATCCAAAATGTGAAAACTCCTAAAAATAACGGAGATGCCACGCCGAAATCATATGTTGATGGTCAGATTAGTATTGCTAAAAATGATGTTTATGAGCAGATTCATAATTATTTACCTCTAACCGGCGGTACGTTGACTGGTCCTGTTCGTTTTGGTACTACTGCTTCTATAGGTGAATTAGTTGATTTTGGACTGGTTGCCAAAATGGACAGTGGTAATTTAGGTATTGTGACACAGTCTATTATTCATACGAATGATTCAACTTCTACCGACGGCGTTACCTACACATTAGCTAATGTTGGTTCAGATATTCATTACACCTGCGCAGGCAATGGTGTGAAGCAAATGTATATTGGAAGTTTTGAAACGGTAAAGGTTAGCTCTTCATTATTAGTTGCTGAAGATCCAACTCAGAATATGCAAGTTGCTACAAAGCAGTATGTCGACCAGCACGCCGGCGGGGGTAGTAAAGTTGACTCAAGTGGAAATTATATTTTTGTATTAACACCATTAATAGGAAGATATACAAAGTTTGAAATATTTGTTGCTTCAACTACTAATATCACATTTAAGATTGATGGCGGTAAGATACAAACACAACAACTTCAAGTTCCTTATACTAATTTTTTAGATAATAACAATGTAGAACTTAATCAAAGCTCTTCATGTTATTACTTTATTGATACTATTAAAGATAACACGACAAATTCAGATATAGCTTTAAAAACTTATTTTGTGCAAACATTGGATAACAATCTCTATTTTCAATTTATTAATTTAAGTAGTACTCATACAGAAGGAGAATATCATGTATATGGTGGTGGAAAAATAATGGAATGTTTAGTTGTAACAAAATCTTAAAAAGGGGATTAACTCCCCTTTTTATTTTCTTAAAATTGCTGAACATAATAAACCATTGTATAACCTGAAAGTTATATTAATATCTGAAGATACTGGTGTCGGGCTTGTGCACCAAAGAGTAACGTGATCACTCCCTAAAGAGCATAAATGGTTACTAATAAAACCGCTTGTTTCTGAATTAAATGAAACAAGATTCATATAAGACGTCTTAAATGTATAACCATTTTCAGTTAAAAAATCGTTTAAAGTGTGAGAAAGTTCCAAAGAACCTCTCGCTTTTCCACTATTAATAGTTATATATTTTGTCCCTGTACCGATATAATAACAATCGCAGGTATATAATCCAGTACTTTCATGCAAAAGCTTTATTTTAAAAACCATTTGAGCACTCGCGTCATAATACGTTTGTTCACCCCCGCCGGCGTGCTGGTCTACGTATTGTAAGTTTTAATCCTCTAAATTCTTTTCTATTTTCATATATTTCTCAAATGTCTCAGCATTATCTACATAGTATGAAAAGATATAATTCCCTCCTTCACGGACAGTCAATTTCGATACATAACCTTCAGTGATTAATTTGTTAATAAAAGGAGCAGTATCAACTTCTTTTAATCTTACGTAAGAAATTTGAATATCGAATTGTTCTTCCATAATTGATTACCCCCGAAAAGGGTGAATAATTCACCCTTAATTAACCTG
>ERZ827150.3329-NODE-3329-length-15793-cov-8.015758_pt1 | contig 15793 bp, 15 predicted proteins | sample MGYA00519779_ERZ827150 | MGnify/ENA primary metagenome ERZ827150 (study PRJEB31778, sample SAMEA3449267) | human gut metagenome | biome: human gut; feature: human-associated habitat; material: faeces | place: United Kingdom | collected 2010/2012 ...
CGTTCAACCTATGAAGTTTTACAAATTCTCAGCATATCATTGACTGACAAAACCCACTTGCGTGACCTGTTCGACAAGACTAATTTCAATGATGTCAAAGATCTAAATGATCCCCTGATTCCGGGGCTTTTTGATTAATTGTTTAACTCGTCCCATTTTAACGGGACACTAATGAACCAAGATAACGAAACCGGACGAACATGATTCCGAAAATCATTCACTACTGCTGGTTTGGGCGGGGACAGATGCCCGAACTCGGTGTCAAATGCATCGAATCGTGGAAAAAATTCCTGCCCGATTACCAACTGATGCTGTGGAATGAGGATAGCTTCGACGTGAACCAGCTCCGTTTCACCCGCGAAGCCTATGCCCAGAAACGATACGCCTTCGTAACGGATTACGTCCGGCTGTGGGCCCTCAACACCTACGGAGGAGTCTACATGGATACGGATGTGGAGATCATCCGCAACATCGATTCGTTTCTCGACCTACCCGCCTTCTGCGGTTTCGAGTCCAACGACCTGATCCCGACGGGGATTATGGCCAGTGTCCCGCAAGCCCGCTGGCTCCAGCCCCTGCTGGCCTACTACGACAAGAAACCCTTCGTGCGTTGGAACGGGCGTTTGAACCGAACACCCAACACGCTGATCATCTCCCGCATCTTCAACAAACGGGGTATCCGGTTGGACAACAGCTATCAGGTTTGGGAAAACGAACTGCACCTATTCCCTCAGGACTATTTCTGCCCCAAGTCGTACCGTACGGGAAAGATCGAATGTACCGACAACACCTATTGTATCCACCACTTCGCAGGTTCATGGACCGAAGCTGCACAACAGAACCGGCAGCGGTTCGGAGCGATCCGGAGATGTTTCAAACGGCTCTTCTCCTGACCGGCCGTAAAAAAGCGGTGGAAAAACTTGTAATAAATCCAAAAAAGTTGCACCTTTGCAATCTCATTCAGAGGCTGCCCCTGTAGTTCAATGGATAGAATGGCAGATTCCGGTTCTGGTGATATGGGTTCGATTCCCGTCGGGGGTACAAAAAACGGCTGTTAACTCATTGAGTTTCAGCCGTTATTATTTTTATGGGTAGCCAAAGGGTAGCCAAAAACGACAACACCCCCACTAAAGAATTGAAATCGGCTTGTGTAAAGCCATTTCAAAGATAAAAAATTTATTTCCTTTTTTACGCCCGACGTTTTGTATTACACTTATTGTTCCCTCTGTCATTTGTCGCCTTGTTCCACTTTGCAATATCCCAATTGCTTTATCCTTTCACATATTTCATCGTGATCTATCCTGTACATTGCATCAACCTTTTTTTCTATTTCTTCTTCTGAAAAAATTTCAAGCGCCCTTATCCTGTCAAGTTCTCTACTATCAATAACTCCTTGCTTTAGCCATCTTAGTAGCATTATACGCTTTTCTCTGTCAATCACTATTCCCATCATCTATATCTTTTGTTAGTTCTGCTACAAGGGTGTTAAGTTGCTCATCAGATAATTTGCTAATATCCAAATTGGCACTTACTGCCTGCTGTTTGGGTATTACATATTGCATCAGCTTTTCAAGTACCTGCAAACGGTCTTTTGGTTCAAGGACCTCGATATCCTTTTCCATTTGCAGCCTGTTTTTATCTATCACTTGAAAAATCCAGTCTTTAACGCTCGCTGTTATTCTGTTGGGCGTGCCTTTTGCCCTGCCGCCCAACCGCCCTTTGCCATCATTCTTTTGTCTTGCCATATACTAAAACAAACTTCTTTAGTTTTACCCGCTTGTTACCAGATTTTGGTAACAAGCTACACCTTATTATAAGAACTTGGCTACACATAAGCCCCCACGTTCCTAATCTCATCGTCTAACTCTTTCATCAGTACATCGGACACGGTTACACCCGCTTTTGCTGCCACTTCCTGTATCTTCTTCTTTAGCCGTGTGTAACTTTTCCTGTCCTCAAAAACCTTAGCCTCTTTCAGTTCTTCCAGAAATGCCGCTATCTGTGTCTGGTTGCTCTGGTTGATAAGACGGGCTACCAACACATCAAAGGCATCTGATACTGTCTTAATCTCGCTCATTACGTCTGTCTTTACTTGGTTCAACTTGGATATTGCAAAATAACTGTCTTGGTATCGCTTCACCATCAGCCGATAAAAGCCGCTTTCTGATAGGGTTGAGGCTGTAACCTCTGGAACGCCCATTTGTTGGGGCAAACGCCCGTTCAGCCTCATTTCATACTTTAGCAAATTGGCATCCTCAAAGCCAACGGGCAAAGCCATTCCTTTTGCCGTTGCATCGGCTTTCTTGTCATAGAAAGCATATACTTTGGGCTGCTGCCTGCCTCTGGGCTTGTAGTAAAGCGTACCCACGTCAAAATGATACCTTAACAGCTTGGGCATATCGCCCAACTTTGAAAGATAGTTTTCTACAGGGTGCTTCATTACAAAAGCCCGTCCAAACTCCAGCCCTGTAACCTTTGCATCGGCTATCGGCAAATGTAGACTATCTGATAGCTTTTCCACCGCTTGGGCTGTGCCGTGTCTATCCAACGGGTAAACATTGTTTGGATAGAGAAACTTTGCCAAACTACCAATAACGGATATGCCGCCCGTGTAGATAGACACTTTCAAACCCTCCAGACTTCCAAAGGTGCAAACCTCGCCCGTTTCATGGTCTATCTGGTCTTTTGCCTTATCCAGAAACTTGCTTACATCTGGCGTTGCCCGTGTCCTCATCGCCCATAACCTCACTTTGTCGTACATAACCCTGCTTTGTTACCAAATTTTGCCCACAAACTACATATTATTATAAGGCATCTACCCGTTTTGCTTGCTTCCTCAAAGCTGCCAAAGCCTCATCAAAACCGCCCATCTGTAGCATCTTGCAGTATGAAGAAATAAGGACTTTTGCACCCTCCAATACTATCAACTCAATGCAAGACGGCTTTATTTTCTCTGGCTCGGTCGCTGCTGTCTGGTCTTGGTGTACGATAAACAGAAAGCCATCATCTTTGTAAGTAAAGAACGGGTTAGGCTTCTGCTTGCTGCTGTAGGTCTTTACTGCCAACGGATAGCCATAGGCAAAACCGCTCAACCGTCCGTTTACAAAGTAGTCTTTCAGTCCTGTAAAGTTGAGGCTGTTTTTAGCCTGTAACTTCATGGCTGGGGAATTGTCTTTTTTGCTACCACTGTCTTTACTCACTTGCAGATACATGGATATTTTGCCGTCCCTGCCTACAATCTCATCCATTGGCGGGTAATATCCAGCCTGTGACGTTATTACATACTTTGGTGTATTTCTGTTTCCAGTGCAATCCTCCAGACGGGCATAGTAACGTATATTAGGGGTTATCATCTTGCACCTCCTTTCTTCATACAATAGGCTTGTGCCCGCTGGTTCAACTCATCATCTGTAGCTACTCTATTGCTCTGTAACCATTGTTCAACCTCTTTACGGTTAAAATAGCATATTTTGCCCATCGGTTTGTAGTGGGGTATCTCATGCCTCATTGTCAGTTTATAGAGGTAACTCTTTGATATTCCCATATACGCTGCCACCTCTTCACTTGTAAGCACTTCTTTAGTGCAAAAGATTGTGTTTGCCGTTATAAGATCGGCAATTTGTCTCAAATCCTCTTTCATAATTTTTTTTATAAGAGGTTTGGGCTGTCTGGGTTGAGGTGTAAGTCTCCCCCGTCTTTACCCTGTTATATCCGTCTGGATAGGCTTACACTCACTATCCATCTGAATACATGGGCAAAATTAGATACCACAGATAAAAAAAAAGGGTGATATCACCGTGATTATCCCCCTTTTTTTTAATAAATACAAACTGATTATCAGTGTATTATACTTAATCTTGTTTGAAAAACTCTTCTATTGGTTCTCCCCCTTTTACTTTTCCAACCTCCTCTTTTGATTTATATCGTATTTTGCTTAATCCAGAAACACCCCAAAGTGTTTCAAAATATACATATTTATATTTCAATCCTATTTTTTCACTAAAACACTCTGCAAACAATGCTTTTTGTGCTTTTGTTTTTAATTTATCCGTTGTTAAATAGTCATAATTCAAAAAGCCGTTTTCAATTGCTTTTGTTAGCCATTTTTTAGCAATATCAGTTTTCAACTCATTAGGTATCGTTTTTGTCTCTTTCTCCTTAACGCTTATATTTAATTCTTTACAAAGAGTATTATATATCTTTTGACGATCGTCTTTCATATTTTGTATTTCTTCATATGTATATCTATATCCAATATTGAAATCTCCATTTTTAATCTTTTTATTTATATCTCTTAATTTTAACAGCAATTCCGTTATGTAATTTCTTTTTCTTGATTCTTCTATATTCCTTATCCCTAATATATACCTGCCAGATTCATCAAGAATATAATCATCTGGCGAGAAAAGTTTATCTACAATGTCAGTTATTTCTTGCAATGTATATATATAATCTATTTCTTTTATCATCTTATCCATAATATCAAAATTTAAGTTCTGGTAAACTATTTATTGCATCCTGTTTTAGGCTGTCTATAGCTCTGGTGTATTTCTCTGTATGCACTAATCCAGAGTGTCCCAAAAGGCTTGCTACAGTCTTAATATTTGCTCCATTATTAAGGATATTCACGGCAAAGGAATGTCTTGCACAGTGCCAACTTATATGCTTGTTTATTTCAGCCCGTTTTACCCATCTTTTAAGAGTTTTTAGGCACATTTCATAGCTGGGCAAGGGAAATATTAGCTCATCACGCTTATCTGGGCTGCTGGGTCGTCCTATCAACTTCAAAAGACCATCATTTAGGGGTATCACAACACCACTGCTGGCACTATGCCCTTTTGTCTTGTTCTGTTCAAACTTCAATAGCTTGTTGGAGAAGTCCACGTTGGCAAATGTCAAGTCTTTCACATCACAGTACCTCAACCCACAATAGAGACAAAAGATAAAAGCCCGTCTTATATTGGGGTTCTCTCGTTCATAGTGGGTTGCTATCAGCTGTTGTATTTCCTCTGGTGAAAGCACCTCTTTTCTTAATTGCTGGTCATCCACCTTTATTGTTATACCCGTGCAAGGGTTTTTCAACATAGCATCGTGTTCTACGGCATACTTGATCACTTTCTTAAACCGTGCATATATACTCTTTGCACCCTCGCCCTTACTTCTGCTCTGCAGATACTCGGTAAAAGCCTCAACCATATCTTTAGTTATCTGTTCTGGTCTTATGCTCTTGGCATACTTGTTATACTCTGGGGTGTCATTCAGAAAGTCAATAAAGCGTTTAAAGGCTATTTCCACCATCCTAATATCTTTCTTGGTGTACTTGTCAATATAGGCTTGGAAATAATCAAGGAAATTTATGTCACGCTTCTTTTTGAGCCTGTAGCCCTCAACGCTTTCTAACAGTTCCTGCCCACGCTCAAACCTAATCTTCTTTGCAAGCTCCAGCGTTTCTTTGTTCTGCTGGCGTTCTTGTGGTGTTCTGGGTGCCTGCCAAAGGTAGAGTTTCATAAACTCACGTTTCCTGTCTTTCTTGGCTACTTGCTTACCCGTTTTCTTACTTTCCACTTTGGTATAACCAAAGTAATAATCCAAAAACAAACTTTCCCTGCCATCTGAAAGTATCTTTGCCCCCAACTTTGGGTTGTCGGTGGTGTCTTGGCTGATTAGATAGGTATTATCGTTCCTTATTTCTTTTTTCTGTGCCATACTCTTTGCTCTTTACTTCCTTTATTTGCAAAGGTAGGCATTTCTTTTAATCTGGGTAGCCAAAGGGTAGCCAAAAACGACAAAACATAGTCTTTTTTATGAAAAAAAGTTAATGTACCTTTTTTGGCTACCTCTGATTTTCTTGCACTTAGATTCACATGGGTACTCTTTATTAAATGGGTACTTAACCCGTCGGGGGTACAAAAGAGAGCGGCCGATATGATTTCAGCCGCTCTCTTTTATTATAGTTACAAGTAGTTTTTTCTGCAAGGTTTACTTTAAACCTCCGTCCTGTTCCCCTTCATTCATCAAAAATTCCAGACGATCAATTATCAACAGGTGCCCTGATTTCTGGGATTCCTGCCTATTTTTTACCGGGCTTCACGCTTCAGCTCCTCACACCGGGTCCGGTAAGCTGCCAACACATCGGCATAGGCAGGATCGGAAACAAGGTTGTGGACCTCATGCGGATCCCTGCGCATATCATACAACTCCTCATAAGCGGGTTGCTGCGTGAAGTAAACCACATATTTGTAATCCGGCGAAACGACTCCCTCCGACTGTGGAATCGCCGGATGAGGCAACCGATGTTCGTAGTAAAAATCATGACGCCATGACCGTCTGGCTTCCTTATCCTGCAACACCAACAAGCTCCGCCCTTGCATACCCTCCGGTGCCGAGACGCCGGCCAAAGCCAAAATAGTGGGAGCAATATCTATATTAAGGGCCATGTGGCTTTCACGAACGCCCCGCTGAGAACGGGGTGCCCGGGGATCATAAATGAACATCGGAACCCGTACCGACTCCTCATAGATGAACCATTTGCCCGCCAATCCATGTTCGCCGAGCAACATCCCGTTATCGCCCATGAAGATGATCACCGTGTTGTCGTCGATACCCAAGCGTTCAAGCTGGTGGAGCATATCGCCGATCACATCGTCGACCTGTGTAATCAACCGGTAATAGTTTTTAACGTTGTGCTGATACTTCTCGGGGGTCTCGAACCGGGAACGCCAGCGATTGCGGGCTTCGCTCGGTTCGCGGAAAAACTCCGGAAACAGATTCCAGTACTCATCGCCTCCAACTGCCGGTTCGGGAATCTCCACATCCGCATAATACGCATCGTAACGGGGGTGCGTAATGAATTCCCGGGGATCCCCATCCTGTGTATGCGGTGCCTTGAAGCTGACCGACAGGCAGAACGGCTCCTCTTTCCCCGCAAAATTATCGAGAAAACCGGCAATCTCCCGACTCACGCCATCCGTATGGTGATAATAGGTTCCGTAGCGGTCTTTATTTTCGTAGTCGGGCTGGTGTTTGGGCTCACACGCCCAGTAGTCGAACTGATCTTTCGGCTGGTTCGGTAGACCGATCCCGAACTTTCCGACAAAGCCTGTCTTGTATCCCGCTTCGCGCAACAAAACGGGATAGGTCTCGGCAAACCGATCCGGCGCAATGTCGGTCACAAAATCGCAAACCCCATGTCGCGACACATACTGTCCCGTCAGAATAGAAGCCCGGCTACTGCACGAAATCGAAGTTGTGACATAGGCATTCGTATAGAGTATCCCGTCGCGAGCCAGCGCATCCAGATTCGGCGTCCGGATAATCGGATTCCCCATGACGCCCAGTGCATCATAGCGATGGTCATCCGTCAGAATAAAAATAATATTGGGACGCTTCTCCTGATCCGGTGCGACGTCCCGGTGCGGCGTTGCTGCCTGCAACGGTCCTGCGGCAGACAGGGTCAGCAATCCGGCCGACGAAAAGGAAGAGAGTGCTCTCCCGTATCCTGTTTTCCTCATGTTTATCGATTAACGTTTATAACAAATTTACATATTTAACTACAAAATCCATCGCTTCGATTATCGGATAACGAGTTGCGACATATCCGGAATCGTGGCCGCCTCGACAACATCTCCGCCGGAACGCCACATCTCGATCAGATCGACATACGGTGTCCCCTTTCGAGACTCCTTGCTCTTGTCGTAATCGGGATTCTTCACCGGTAGATAACGGGCTTCGACATTGCGGTCGAGCCACTGCACCAGAACGCCGAACAACCGACGCGTATCCTTAGCCCGTCGGGCAGCAAGATTATGCGTCTCATACGGATCCTTCGCCATGTCGAACAGATAGAGTCGGCCGTGCCAATCGTAGATCAACTTCATATCACCGACCCGAACCGCCGAATGGGGCGTAAGCGGAAGGCCATCCACCGGATTGTTGTATATCACGTTGAACGGATAGTGCCAATAGAGCGTATCGCGTGAAAAAGTCTCTCTTTTCTTACCCCTCTGCTGTTGAAAAAGTGAATAAAAACTGCGTCCGTCGATCTGCTGCTCGGTGTAATAGGGTGTCGGATCGATTCCTGCAAATTCCAGCAATGTCGGGAAGAGATCGCTGGCATCGATCAGCGAACGGTCATCCCACGTTCCGCCCTCAATGTGCCCTTTCCAACGGAAAACCAACGGCGATTTCACCCCGCCTTCGAACAGCGTCGCTTTCCCTCCTACGTAAGGCGAATTGTTGGTGATCAGATCGTGCGGCGTGATCTTTCCGTCGATTCCCCCGTTGTCCGACAAAAAGACCACAAGCGTATTCTCCTCGATACCGGTCTCTTCGAGCTTGTCGAGAATCTTTCCTATCGAATTGTCGAGTCCGCGTACCAGACCTGCATAAACCGGATCGCTCTGCCGATTCCATCCCCGCGTTGGCTTGTTCGAGAAATATTCGATATCCTCCGGCTTGGCCTGTATCGGCGTATGGACTGCAAACTCACAGAAATAGAGGAAAAACGGCCCGTCATCGGCGGCAACCCTCCGATCGATATAGTCAAGCGCCTTCTGGGTCAAATCATCGGTCAGATAGCTCTCACCGCTCTCCGTACCGGCATCCCCTATCTTCCACTCCTGTTGAGGCATCTTCGGGTAGCGCCGTTTCGACCGGTCGTTCCAACCCCCTCTCCAGCCGAAATGAGCTGAACCTCCGGCATCGAAATAAGCCGGCACCTCATCGAAACCCCGATCGCCCGGCTGATACCCCTCCGCACCGAATCCTCCCACGTGCCACTTCCCGATAAACGCCGTATGGTAGCCCTCCATCGCCTCCGGAAGCACCACCTCCTTGCGACCTTCGTCCCACGCCAATCCGGCAGGAATAGCAGAATTGGACTTCCCGTTGATCAACGCCTGCTCGATACGGATATCGTCCTCGTGCGAGATAGCATCGTGCGCATAGCCCGGACGGGGAGTTTTTTCATTCAGCATGTACCACGTATCCCGGGCCGGCATGGCGGTCGTAAACCCAAGCCGAGCCGCATACTTTCCCGTCAACAGACTCGAACGCGTCGGCGAGCTCAACGGACACACATAAGCATTCGAAAAAGCCATACCCTCCTCCACCAACCGATCGATATGAGGTGTCTCGAAAAACATGCTGTCAATCGGCGTTCCCGTCACACGATGCGCAAAGGAGCAGACATCCATATATCCCAGATCGTCGGCCAAAATAAAAATGATATTGGGCCGCTGCTCATTGGGAGTCGCCCCGGCAACTTCCGCCGCCGGCAAAACGCACGTAAGTGCAGAACAAAGAATCGATGTATTTTTTAGCGTACTCATTCCTCTATAAAAATTAATGTTTCATACCCTCGAGCAGCTGACGTTTTGCAGCCGATGGATTTCCCGCCGCCGCATCCTTACGCTCCACAAGATCCTCGTACAGCACCTTACGCAACCGTGCCACTTCCGGTGCATACGCAGGATTCGCGATCTGGTTGGTCATTTCATAGGGATCCTCCTGCAGGTCATAGAACTCATCGGTATCGGTCGGGTTCCATACATATTTATACCGCCCATCACGAACCATACGTTGTACGAACAGGCCGAACTGCTGCCCGTTGTAGTTACTGAAAGCATAGTCGCGGCAAGTCGTATCGCGCTGTCCCGTAAGCAGAGGCATCAACGAAGCTCCCGCAGAGGCAAACTCAAAACCTGCAATCTCTGGAATCGTCGCAGCCAGATCGAGCGCATGACAGACAAAGGCATCGCATCGGCTACCGGCCTCGACTACTCCATCCCAACGTACGATCAGCGGCACATGGACCTCCTCTTCATACATGACATAATGTTTGTCCAACATGCCGTGACTTCCGGCCGCATCGCCATGATCGGCGGTATAAACGATCATCGTATGGTCTGTCAACCCCTCTTTCTCAAGCTCCTCGATCAGGATACCGATTGCATCATCGACCTGCTCCACCACCGCATAATAGGAGCGCATGTAGCGTTCCCAATCGGCCCACGTATAATCTTCCAGCGTCCAATTCAAAATCTGCTGCCGCTGGATATAGGGTTTATTCTCCAAATCGTCTGGAAAATTCGGCCACTGAGGGATAGACCGCGAAGCATACCGGTCATAGAACTCCTTCACCGGATAACAGGGCAGATGCGGCTCGACATAATCCAACCGCAGATGCCATGGCTTCCCCTCACTTTCGTATTTGCGGATCAACCCGATCGCCTGCCGGACAAACCAATGGACCGAGCCACCTCCTTGTCGATACTGTCGTAACCGCCCATCATCGCGGTCTGTCCGGTATTAACCCGATGCAGGTGTTTTCCCTCGCTTTTAAGCCATGCCGCATACTGTGCCTCGTTGACATAGTCGTCGAATCCGAAATCGAGCGGGGTTTTGGTCGGATGTACGTGCCATTTGCCCACATACCCCGTCCGATACCCCTCGTCATGTAGCCGTTCGGTCCATGTATCCGAATCGAACAACCTGACTGGCAACGTAATGTCATAATTCCAGAGACCTCCGTGCTGTTCGGGCCACTGTCCCGACAGCAGACACTGTCGGGCCGGACAACTGGTCGGGATCGGCGTGTAGGCCCGCGTGAACTGCATCCCCTGATCCGCCAGTCGGTCGATATTCGGAGTCTTCACGATCGGATTTCCCGTATATCCGAGACAGTCATATCGCTGCTGGTCACACTGGATAATCAATATATTGGGCCTTTTTGTCTCCGTCGGAGCCGCCGCATTCACTTTCGTTGCCGGCAAAACGCATGTGAGCGCAGAACAAAAGGCCGACGTATTCTTAAGCACTTGCCAATTTTTCATTTTCAAATATCAATTAACCATTTTACTTTTAACGAACCAATATCACCTATCGATATTCTACATATTTGGGAGGCATCCGTTTGAGCGTTTTCAAATGAGCCAGCAACTCCTGCTTCATCCGTGCGATTGTCGTTTCGTACGATTTGTCGTGATACTTATTATTCCACTCTTGGGAATCCTGCTGCAAATCGTAAAACTCTCCGTCGATGATATCCGACTCCGTGTACAACGAAGCATCCGCCTTCCGTTTCATACAGAGAATCAACTTATACTCTGGTGTTCTCCACATAAAAGCTGCCTCCGTGGGACGTTCATGCAGAGCACAGAAATTGGCCGGACGCGTCTCTTCACTCAATAAATCGAGTCCGGGCAACTCATTGGGTACCTGTTCCCCCACAAAGTGCATCAGTGTTGTATATATGTCTACCAGTTCGACCGGACGGGAGTCTACCGTACGCTTCATGTCATCCGGCAACGCCGACCCCGAAAAAACCATGGGAACCCGTACACTGCTCTCGTAAAGGCAATATTTGTTGAACCGGTAATAACGTTCTCCGAGCATCTCGCCGTGATCCGAGAGATAGATGATCAGGGCATTGTCCAACAATCCCTTCTTTTTCAACTCATCGAGCACCCGGCCGAACATATCGTCGATCCACGTACAGTTCGCCCGATAACGCAACGTCATCTGTTTCCATTGGGTATCGGTCGCATTTTTCCAGAAATCGATGTACATATCCCTCCGATTGACCTGCTCGGCATGCGGAGAGTACTCCCGATCCCAGTCGGGCTGCTCGGCATATCGTGTCCTCTCCAATGAATACATCCGCTCAAACCTCTCCGGAACGTTATGACCCGCATGCGGTTTATAAAATGAAAGGTAGAGGAAAAGCGGACGTTCATCGTCACGTGACTCCAAATATTCGAGACACTGCTCCGTAAGCCATCCGTCGCGGTGTTCGTCCTCCTGCAACCGACTGGTACACCCTATATATCCGAGATTGTTCTCCTCTCCGGGCCCGAAATCCGCAATCTCTTCGTTATAGCGCTTGTATTTTTCGGGATCAACATCCGCCATCATGATGGCTCCGTTCTCACGGCACTCCGCCTCATAACGGGTTTCGAACCCCCGAGTACCGACCGTAATTCCCCAATGGGCTTTCCCGAAACCGGCTGTTTCATAACCGGCATCGCGAATGACCTCAACCAACGGTCGGCTCGGCAACTTCTCATCGGGCAGGCCCGGTTCATTCCTCAAGGTGCCGATCTGATTGGGATAGAGCCCCAACATCAGCGAATTGCGGCTCGCCACACTCATCGGAGCCTGACACACTGCCTGATTGAACAACACGCCTTGTCTTGCCAATCGGTCCAGATTCGGCGTTTTGACCTGTCTGTCAACTATTCCCAGTGCATCCCAGCGATGCTGATCGTCCATCAAAAAGATTATATTCGGCAACTTTGGCGTTTGCGCCTGCATTACGGCATGTGACCCTACTGCCAAAGCCCCCATTACAATTGTCGACAACTTCATTTCTTATCCGTCTTTTTGGTTTTACTCTTCCCCCTGTCGTACTTTTCCATTATATCGATGGGACGATCGGTCCGATTTTCATTCCACTGATCGTCCGTGGCCGCCTGCATAAAATCACTGTAATTCCAGAACCGATCTCCATACCTTTTTATTCTTTTACGGGTCAACTCCGTTCTCTTCTCAGACTTTACTTCTCATGCCGATGTTTCAGATGTTCCGGCATAGCCCGCGGCACATAAAGTTTTCCCGAGCCCCAATCTCCCTGAGGAGCATAGTGCTGGTGGTTTTGAGTAGAGATCGGCTTGTATTCTGATTGACCCGTCTGGTCATACCACCATTGCCGCCACATCTCCTCCAATCGGGTAACTACTTCGGGATAGCGGTCCGCAAGATTGCAACACTCCAACGGATCTTTCCGAACATCAAAGAGCTGCCAACCGGCACCATCGACTTCGACCAAGCTCCACTTTCCGGTCCGCACGGCCCGATTGTCCACGAACTGGAAAAACATCGGTTCTTCCCGAGACCACGACTTTCCTTCCAACAATGGCAAGAACGATTCCCCATTCTCCTCTTCATCCGTTTTGCAACCTGCAATCTGAGCCAAGGTCGGAGCCACATCAACAAAATGAACCGCCGTATAACACAAATCTCCTTCCTTCTTTATAACCCCGGGATAACGGACTATTGCTCCGGACGTTATTCCGCCACCGTGCTGACTGATCTTATACAGTCTCCACGGCGTTACCGATGCGTAGGCCCAACCGGTTCCCAACTGCCAGTTGGACATCGTATCTCCCGGCAGTTTCCCTGCCTTCAACATCGCATCGTCCGTATTCGAAAAGGGATCTGCTCCATTATCGCTGACAAAAAGCACGATCGTCTGATCCGCAACCCCACACGCATCCAAAGCATCCAGCACCTTCGCTATACCGCGATTCATCCGCTCCACCATCGCAGCATACACCGACATCCGCAAATCCTCCAAATCCTGTTGTTGCGACGAAAGCGACTCCCACGCAGGCAGATTTTGCGGATAGGAGGGCACCTCGACATTTTTTGGAAGTATGCCCATCTCTTTCTGTCGCCGGATACGTTCGTCGTGGATCTTCTGCCACCCTTGCAGATATTTCCCGCGATTGCGCATCACGTCCTCATAGGGCGCTTGCAGCGGATTATGAGGGGTCTGATAACTCAGATAGATGAAAAACGGAGCTCCTCCATCTTCGCTTGTCGTCTGTCGGATAAACTCTACGGCTCGTTCGGAAAAAGCATCCGCACTATAATACCCCTCTCCGAACTGATCATACGGTTCGTTATCTATCCGATAATCGGACGATCCCACAAAATGGTTTGAGAATCCACCCAAAAATCCGAAAAAGTGGTCGAATCCCCGGTCCATCGGATTTCCGGGCAGATGCCACTTCCCGATCAACGCCGTCTTGTATCCTACCTCATGCAACCGCTCCGACAAGAGAGGGGTCTGCGAAAAATGTTTTTCAGCCTGAGGCCACCATTTTCCCGTCAACAACGACAGCCGCGAACAAACCGACATCCCACAATTACGGAATTGAGTCAAACGCGTCCCCTCGTCCGCCAACCGATCCAGTGCCGGAGTGGCCAACTCTCCTCCATAGCATCCGGGATCACTGTATCCCATATCATCGGCAAGGATAACCAGTATATTGGGCCGTGTCTTTGCTGCACTCGCCGGATCGACACCGGACGTTTTTCTTGGCACTGCTGCTCCCGTCGTCTGGACAAGCATCGCCGCAGTCAACGAAACCCACGACAATCTATCAAAATTCATAATACCCGATTTTTGATCTCAACATTGCAATTCATTTCTCGAAGTGAACAAATTTAGACACTTCGCCCTCCAACCGAGGTCACGAACGATTCAAAAAATAGCAAAAACAGACCATCTTCACCTCCGCTCCTTTCTCGCCCGCACTTTTCTCAAATCGAAACATACCGAATAAATAACGACGAGTTTCTGATACTCTTTCCCCTCGATTCGGAATACCTTTGAAGAGACATTTCGGACAAAACGCAAAAACACATTAAACTGTACCCTTCATGAAGCATCTACCCCTGATCCTGCTCTCGACCGGAATAGGAATAACTTCCGCCTCAGCAGCCCAACCTGACTCCAACAAACCCAACATCATCTTCTTTCTGGTCGACGACATGGGCTGGATGGATTGCTCCACCAACGGCAGTCAATACTACGAAACGCCGAACATGGAACGGCTGGCCGAACAAGGCCGGCTTTTTACAAATGCCTATTCGGCCAGTCCGCTCTCCTCTCCGACACGGGCCAGCATCATGACCGGCAGGGCTCCCGAACGGTTCCACCTGACCACTCCTGCCGGACATCTTCCGCCCAACCCGGATGTCCCTCTGCTGAAGAAACAGGATGCTGCTTGGAAAAAGATGATCGAAGCCACCTCCCGCACATTCATGCCGACGGAAGAGGTCACAATCGCCGAACGCCTCAAGGAGGCCGGATACACTACCTGCCACATCGGGAAATGGCACTTGGGCCACGAACCCTACTATCCACAGCATCAAGGATTCGACACGGTAATCGCATCGGGACACCATCCGGGTCCACCCAGCTATTTTTCTCCATACAAAATAGCCGGATTCAAAAACGGTCCGGATAAGGAATACATTACAGACAGGCTGACGGACGAAGCGTTACGGTATATCGAAACCCACCGAGACACCCTGTTCTATCTCAACATGTGGCACTACGCCGTACACGCCCCCTATCAAGGACAACTTTCCCTGATGGAGAAATATCAAAACAAGGTCGATCCGCGAGGGAAACAGAATTGTGCCATCATGGCCGCCATGATCGAATCGATGGATGCAAGCCTCGGCCGCATTATGGACAAACTGGATGAGTTAGGCATAGCAGGCAACACACTGATCGTATTTGTTTCCGACAACGGTGGAAACGAGTACGATATTCTGGACTCAGGCTACCCTACAAATAACGATCCTTTACGCTCCGGGAAAGGCAACATCCATGAAGGGGGTGTCCGGGTTCCATGCATCATCTCCTGGCCCGGGACAATCGAAGCCGGAACCCGGTCGGACCATATCGTTTCGACATACGACTTTTCCCGACTTTGCTGCAGATCGCAGGACTTCAACCTGACCCCACCATCGAATTGGACGGAGAGAGTATCATGCCGCTGCTGACAGATAAAGGCAAGATGAAACGCAAAGCGATCTTTACGCACTTTCCCCATTACGTAGTCGCAACCAATAATCTTCCCTCTTCCTCCGTCAGAACCGACAAATGGAAATTGATCCGTACATACGGTGAAGGACCGGAGCGTACGTGCAGTTATGAGCTATAGAGGAGTTCTATAAATTAAAATATTGTAGTACAGTTGTTTATATGGTTCCAAGA
>ERZ827150.3335-NODE-3335-length-15764-cov-18.311923_pt1 | contig 15764 bp, 9 predicted proteins | sample MGYA00519779_ERZ827150 | MGnify/ENA primary metagenome ERZ827150 (study PRJEB31778, sample SAMEA3449267) | human gut metagenome | biome: human gut; feature: human-associated habitat; material: faeces | place: United Kingdom | collected 2010/2012 ...
GCGGTGTGCGGTATCGGAATTTCCATTGCCTGCGGCACAGCTACGCCACGCGGTGTGTGGAGCGGGGGGTGGACGTGAAAAGCGTCAGTGAGCTGCTGGGCCACGCCGACGTCCGCACTACCCTGCGGCTGTACGTTCACTCGTCTATGGACTACAAGCGCAGAGCCGTGGAGGGGATAGGCTTTCTCAAGGGAATAACATGAAAGAGACAGGCAAATACCTGTCTCTTTTGCTTATGGTTGAATGGGGACGAACTCTACCTTGAGAGCCATGCCCATACCGGCGGCCAGACGCTTGAGCGTCCGCAGCGAGGGGTTGGCTGTGCCGCTTTCCAGACGGCTAATGTCAGCTTGCGTGATGCCGGTGATCTCTGCCAGCTGCTTTTGAGTCATGTCCTTTTCCTCGCGGCCTTCGGCAATCGCACGCATAATCTGACGCTCCGGCTCTTGCGCGTTCCACTCTGCCAGAAATGCGGGATCTTTCATTCGCTCGTTCAGCGTATCACGAAAATTCTTTCCCATAGCGTCATACCTCCTTGCTTTCGTAATCAGCCCGATACCGCTTCGCCCGTTCGATCTCGCGGGACGGGGTTTTGGCGGTTTTCTTTACAAATCCGTTGGTCAGGATGACCCGTTTTCCCACTACAAAGAAATACAGCACTCTGCTGATGTCAGACCCCTGCTTTGCCCTGACTTCGAAAATGCCGTTACCCAGCGGCTTGGAATATGGTTCTCGCAGTGCTGGGCCTTTCAATTCCAACAATTCAAGGGCGGCGAATATCTTTGCCTGCATTTTGTTGTCCTGTGACAGAATGAACTCCTCGGCAGGCCGTGAACCATCCGCTTTTTCATAGTATTCCACCATGAAATCCATATAACCATCCGCCTCTTTTCCTATGCATATTATATGTGATAAAAAACATATTGTCAACGCAAAAATTTTCGCAAAGTAACATACTTTGCGAAAACTTTCCAATTTCAACCGAATAACAGTATATACCAGCCGTTTTTCCGTGTCAACAACGAGTTCAAATTTTCGACTTTTTCTGGCGTAAATCTGGAATGTCTTGCAGCGCAAGGCGTTCCGCGCTTTTTCGCAAAGTATGTTACTTTGCGAAAGAAATCGAGGCCAAAAATTGAATAAAAGGTCTTGCGAAGTCGTGTGGCTGTCGCTGTAAAGGCGGTACATCGTTACCGTCAGGCGGCAGTTTTGAAGGAACGGGGTGATACCCCCTGCGGACGGCGCTGTTGACGTAAGGAATGGACCAAAGCGGCAGAAATGCCGTGTGGCGAATAGCAGCCATTGGAGCGAACGCTCTGAGAAGGTAGGTTCAGGTACGAGAAGGACAAAAGGCCTTCGTGACGTTAGGGCAGAAGAATTGCACGATGGAGGATCAGTGTTGGACAGCGGGCGATCTCTCCCTGACGGCATAGGCGGGAGTGCGCGCTGGCGAGATTCGTCAGCGCATTTTCATTTCTGCCGGATCATCGCTGGTTTTCTTTGGAAAACCGGCGTTTTTTTGTAAGGGAGGATCACGTCTATGTCCAACAAAAACCCACGCGAGAGATTTGACTACAAAAGCTGGTTTGAGCGTAATGTGGCCAAGCGTACCGTGGCAGCACTGGAAGCCCGCGACGCGGAATTTGCTGAGAAACACGCAGATACTCCGCTGGCGCATTTGGCGCAATACGTCGGCAATCGTGCTGAACTGCTGCGGCACACGCCCAGTCCCTGCGAGATAGACGGCGGCACGTTTATCGAGGAGCGCTTCGGCGGTTGGGCCGCAGTATTGGAGATGGCACGTCTGCGGCCACCGGCGAAAGAGCCCAAGTTGAAAGACACCGCACGCTACAAGCGGGAAAAAGCCGTGCAGGAGCCGCTGTTCTACGAGGAATCCGAGCGCAAGAAGAAGGCGAAACGCGCCAAGGCCGCAGCCAGTCATGCGGCGCAGCAATCACGGCTGAAAGAGAAAAAGCGGCTGGAGCAGGAAAAGAAAGAGGCTCGCGATGCCGCTGCCCGCCAGCGCGAAGTCGAGAAAGCGGCAGAAGCCGCCGAGCAGGAGGTGTCCTGCTGAGTTACCCTTGTCAAGCCGAGACAGTCTGAACGGAGACTGTCAGCTTTCCATAAGGGTGGGAGGGGAAAAGCCGCCCCTCCCACCTCCTCTCTTTGTTGAACGGCAAGACCAAAACCACATACAAAAGCAAATATGTTACCCGTCCCTGCGGGGCAGGTAACGGGAAAAATACGCCCCATCTGCGGGGCGAGAAACAGGAACAGGAGTAAACACACATGATCTCTTTGAGTGAAATACTGCATACCATCGCCCAGGCGCTGATGATCCCCTGCCTCATTATACTGATAATTCTGATGGCCGGGGCGGTCTGGCAGATCGGCGACATCGTGGTTGAGTACATCGCGGAGCGCCGCAAGCACAAATGCGACGTGCCGCAGCTGCTGAAAACCATCCCGGGAGCGGGGGCGGAGAAGCTGCCCGCGCTCATCGAGGAAAGCGGCCTGCTGCGGCGGCAGAAGAAGGCCCTGCTGGAGCTGGCAGAGAGCCGGGGGCTGCCCAAGGACACCCTGACGGCGCTGGCGGAGCGCCTGCTGGCCACGGAGGAGGCGCGGAACGCCTGCACCACCTCCATCACGGACATGATCGCCAAGCTGGGCCCCATGTTCGGCCTGCTGGGCACGCTGATACCCCTGGGCCCCGGCATCGTGGCGCTGGGACAGGGCGACACGGTGACGCTGTCGGAGTCCATGAACGTGGCATTCGACACCACCATCGCCGGCGTCATCAGCGCGGCGGTGGCCAGCGTCATCTCCCACATCCGCAAGCGGTGGTACAACGACGACATGGTGTCGCTGGAAACGCTGATGGAGGCAGTTTTGGAGGAGGTCACGAGCGATGTTGAAGGGTAAGTTTTCCTCCCGCCGCCGGGTGACGGAGGAGGTGGACGCCATGTCCGGGCTGGCGAACCTGTCGGACGTGATGCTGGTGTTCGCCTGCGGGCTGATGGCGGCGGTCATACTGAACTGGAACGTGGATCTGAGCAAGACCCGCGTGGAGATCCTCCAGCGGGAGCAGATGCAGGAGCTGGACAACGCGGAAGAGATGGAGCAGGACATCCAGTCCTCCAGCAGCTTCGAGCAGAAGGGCACGGTGTACGAGGACCCGGAGACAGGCAAATTGTATGTGGTGATGCCGAAGGGCAGTAACTGAAAAGTTTTTATATAGATAGAACCAACAAAGAGAGGAGAACGCACATGAAGAAACGGACAAGCAAAATGTCCCGGCGCATCGTGAGCCTGCTGATGAGCATAGTGCTCACGCTGACGCTGGTGACCCCCGCGGCGTTTGCCGCGGAGGTGGTGGATGGCAGCAGCACGACCATCGTCGAGGGCAACGCGAACCCGGCTGATCCCGCCCCCGGCGAGGACAGCGAGAACAATGAGGACAAGAACACCGAGGACGGCAAGGACGAACAGCCCACCGAGCCCAGAGATGAGGATAAGAACCCCGATGAGGATAATGGCGACGATGCCAGCAAGCCCGATGGGGATAGCAAGGACAAAGAAAACCCCGATGGGGAGAACAAGGACGAGGAGAACAAGGACGAGCAGCCCACCGAGGACGAGAATAACGGTGAGGACGACATCTCTCTGCTGAATGATGAGAATGGCACGGATGTGTGGGATGGCACGACCGACACCAGCTGGTATAATTACGAGCAAACTACAACATTTGAGATCAGCACCGCAGAGCAGTTGGCGGGTTTGGCGCAACTGGTGAATGGTGGGACCAACTTCTCCGGCAAGACCATCAAGCTGATGGCGGATATTCAGCTGAACGAATTAGACGAGAACGGCATGCCCACGGCAGCCGAAGGGAAAACAGAACCAAGCCAGTGGACACCGATTGGAACCAGCCAAAAGAAGTTCGCAGGCACGTTTGACGGTGACGGGCATACCATTGCCGGCCTGTATATCAACGACACTGCCGCTGTATATAACGCATATAAGGGGTTATTTGGTAATATTACTGCTAGTGCCAAGGTTCAGAATCTCGTTGTCACGGGCGATGTTATGGCAAAGAGTGCGAATAATACGGCCCCCCAATATGTGGGAGGTATTGTTGGCTTTAATAACGGTACCGTTCAGAACTGCGGTTTTCAAGGTTCGGTATCGGCAAGTAAGAAGAACTCAGCGCCCAGTACAAACAATAATGGTGGAGTAGTGGGCTATGGTAAGGCCACGAATTGTTGGTATTTCCGTAAGACCGGTACTTTCAAGCTCGGTGTGTGCGGTGGTACGCCTACGAACTGCTACCACAACGTGAGTGGCAACAGCAAGGGTACCTATTACGAAGACAAAGCATTTGGAGACGGCACGGTGGCAAGCTTGCTGAACAGCGGCCTAACCGAGGGCTGCAAAGCATGGAAAGCCGTAGTGGGCGGTGACTATCCCAGTTTTCTTGGTGAAAATGAGAAGCTGGTAGTACTGGAAAAGTATCTGCCCATTTCCGCAGCGGTGATGTCCATAAAGGACTGCACTGAAAGCTTTATCGTTGTAAGCAGCGGCACGCCGGTCACGCTGGTGTCTACCGGCACGGTTTGGTACAGCCTTGATGGGAAAAACTGGGACTCCTTCAGTGGGGAAAGGTCGATACAGATCAACGCGACCGAGCAGACCGTCCGTATATATTATGCTGCCAGCGAGGCTGAAACGACTGCCGGCAATTGGTGCAATGAGAACTCCGGTACCGAGGAAGATCCTTATCAGATCAACAGCCCCGCGCAGCTTGCCTATCTGGCCAAGCTGGTGAACGAGGGCACGAACTTTAAGGATAAGTTTATCCGGCTGACAGGCGACATCGACTTGGCCACCGTACGCGGTGAACAAGCCGGGAACTGGACGCCCATTGGTGATGCAAGCCATGCCTTTGTGGGAACTTTTGACGGCAACGGCTGCTCTGTCAAGAATCTGTACATCAACAATGCGGCACAGTATCAAGGACTGTTCGGCAATGTTGGATCCGGCGGTATGGTGAAAAACCTCATCGTTACAGGTACGGTGACGGCAGCGAATCAAGCGAGAGTCGGCGGAATCGTAGCATATGGCGCATACAATAGCGTAGTACAGAACTGTGGGTTCTTCGGTGCTGTGACCGCCGGTACATCTCTGACCGGTGGCGTGGCGGGCTACGGTATGATTAAAAACTGCTGGTATTACCAACCCAAAGAGCAGGTGACCAACGTGGGTGTGTGCGGTGGTACGCCTACGAACTGCTACCAAAACGTGAGTGTTAACAGCAATGGGACGTACGTCGCCGATAATTTCGCCGCCACAGTAGCCAACAAGCTGAACGTAGAGGCATTCAAGGATGTGACACTGCTGTTGTGGAAGGCCGTCGCGGATGGCTATCCGGTATTCGACGCAGCCGCAGATCGGGACAATATGGTGCCGGTAACGCTGGAAACCTACGTTAAGGCTTCCAGCGTGGTTGGCAAAATTGAGATATCCGTACAGGGCAGTGAACCGCTGACGGCTTATCTGGCCAAAAAAGGTGATAGTATCACGCTGAAGTTGGTAGAAAACTATCCTGACGATGGTGATAGGATCTATTATACCCCGGACAAGGATAAGCACAGCAGCGATGAAATCGTTGAGATCACCGCGGCAGGTGTGCCCTATACCGTTCCAATGAAGTTAGCGGAGGGACAAACATCCGTTACTCTGTACTATGGTACCATGGAGGAATTCAACGCCGTGGAAGGCGTCAGTGCGTGGTACTACAATGGGACGAATAAAATCACCAATGAAGCGGAGCTTCGCTTCCTGGCTACGCTGGTCAACGACAAGCACATTGATTTCAGCGGAAAAGTCATCAACCTTGACAACGATATTGCATTGACAGAAACTTGGATGCCTATTGGTACAGTGGATCATCCCTTCCACGGCACATTTAATGGTAACGGCCACACGATCTCCGGCCTAAAAGTCGAGGGCGCGTACGCCAACGCGGGTTTGTTCGGTGTTGTGGAGGAGGGCACGGTAAAGCAGGTGAAAGATTTCTTCCACCACAGAGGGCGCCAATGTGGGCGGCATCGCGGGCTGCATACGCAGCGAGAGCCCGATTAAGACAGCCGCGGTGGAAAGTTGTGACTCCAATGTAGAGGTCATCGCTGCAGGCAAGAATGCCAATGCGGGCGGCATTGCAGGCACAATTGTGGGCAAAGGCTCTTTGAAATATAGCATTTGTACCGGGAAAGTTACAGCTACAGGCGAAAACGCGGTAGCCGGCGGCTTGGTAGGTAGAATCACGGATACCGAGAAGTATAGCGGTACTGTGCAAGGCGGATATTTCTATAATGAGACACAAAAGGATTTTCCCGCGATCGCAGTAAAAGGCGATAAGAGTACGATCACCTATTGCTTCTTCCTGGCGGACAAGTCCACCTATGACAAAAAGGATACTCAGAAGGGTGTTACCAGCGGCGGTGCAGCCGACATCGGAGATACCGGTGCGCGGACGAAGGATGAATTCCTGGCCGGGCGTGTATTGTGGGAACTGGGAAAAGCTGGCGGCAGCAATGTGTTTGGCGTTAATAAAACTCCTGCCGCTGACGATTTCATGTTGCCAAAACTTTTTGTGACCGGGATGACTGGAGCTCGTGCTGTGTATCAATTGTCACTGACTAAGACCGGCGGTGAAGACAACGAGGTCGTAAAGCTGATAAACGGAAACGGTGCGCCGACGCTGACGGATGGCAACACGCAATATGTCTATGGTGCAGGCAGCACCGCGATCACACTGGACAGCAGCTCCATCTCCGATGGGCGTATGGCGGTTTATGCTCCCAACGAGCCGAAACAGATAAGCTCGTATGAGAGTTACAACAAGTACACCTATACCGTGGGCAAAACCTACACAGCAGACACCAGTTGGTATGATCCAGCCAAAACAGTGTATGAGCTGTGGGACGATGACGATCTGTTCGGGCTCGCTAAATTGGTAAACGACGGGACTACGGACTTTACCGGCAAGACCATCAATCTGATGACCAGCATTACTCTGAACGGGTATGATTGGATACCTATTGGTGGAAAGGATAATTATGCATTTGGAGGGGCTTTTGATGGGCAGCACTTTACCATCAGCGATATGTCCGTTAATGAACCAATTAGAGGTGCAAGTTTTGGCTCTGCGGGTTTGTTCGGCGCTTTGAAAAATGGCGAGGTAAAGAACCTGACCGTCACAGGCGCAATAAAGCTTGAAAACAATGGCGCTCTTTGCGTAGGGGGTATTGTGGCAGAGTGTAGCCAAGGAACCGTTACTACCTGCGTTAGCAGGGTAAATATCACAGTACAAGCCTGCACAAATGTGGTGAGCGTAGGCGGCATCGTGGGTAAGGGTGACAAGAGCAGCAAAATCGCTAATTGCCTAAGAGAAGGTAGCATTACGGTAGAAACCACCCAGACAAATAATACTTTTGTGGGTGGCATCGTCAGCTCAGGGCCACAAGTAGATTCCTGCTGGAACACCGGTATGATCACAGTAAATGTGCCAAATACAGATCAGGTTTATGTAGGCGGCATCGCGGCTCAAGTTTTAAATACTCAATCTGTGACCAACTGCTTCAATAGCGGTATTGTTAGTGTGCAGGGTAATCCGGACAAAGCGGAATTCTATGTGGGAGGAATCTCCGGTAAGATTGGAAAAGCTGGTGTATACAACAGCTACAATATGGGTGACGTGACCGGCGCAGAGGGTAAGACTTACGGCATTGGCAGCGCCAATATCACGAACTGCTACTATATTTGCACGGTTGGTACTGAGAAAAAATCTGACTATATTCAGAAGGGTGATGAGGCCACAGCCACGACTATTACCGTGACTCCCGGTGAAGACGGCAAGAACACCTATAAAATCGGCACCGGCGAAAATGCACAGGAACTTGTTGCTGTGCTGAACACGAATAGAGGAACTTATACGCAGTGGATCAACAAGAAGGCTGCACCTTGCAATCCCGTCCATATTGTCCGCTGGGATGGCTGCGCTGAAGAAGGTGTAGAGGGTATCGTGACGCTGACCTATATGCCCAATGAAGGACGGGGGAGCGCATATTCCACAAGCCTGGAGCTGAAGGATGGTAAGGCCACCACTGAAGTAGCTGATCCAAGCACGATCGGCATCAGAGGCCGTAACAGCAGCTTTGTTGGCTGGACGGAAGATGTAAACGGTAATGGTGGTACCAGGTATAAATCCCCCGATACGATTACGATCAGCGAGGATACTACCCTATACGCCCAGTGGAATCCGTTCTGGAAAGGTGAGGGTACCCAGAACAGCCCCTATGAATTGACTAGTAAAGAAGAATTCATGCTTATGAACGACAAGGATGCTGTTATCGACAGCAGCACCTATTTCATGATCATGAATGACATCGATCTGGGATCGTACACGTCGTTTAGTTTTCACGGTAATCTAAGCGGCAAGAAAAATGCCGCTAACGAAAATCCTGTTCTTACAATTAGCAATAGCGCTGGGCTATTTACCAGTATCACCGGCGGTGGTGATGCGCCTGACGGCAGCGATGGTGTAATCATTAAGGACCTTACTATCGCAGGTACCGTGTATTCTGAACGTGGTTATGTTGGTGGTCTGGCTGGTGGCATTGGCGCCGGCAGTGTGGTAACGCTGCAGAACATTACTAATAGGGCAACAGTGACAGCAACTTCAACTAATCGTAGCGCCGGTGGACTGATAGGGCGCCTTTACGGCGGCAATATGCCCCTTGTTGTGATCAAGTGCAGAAACGAGGCAGCTGTGACAAGTGCCGAGGAAGCTGGTGGTTTAGTGGGCAGTTCCGAAGGCAATTTGAGAGGCATGAAATTCACAAATTGCTCCAACATTGGTACGGTGACATCAACCGCTGGTTTTGCGGCAGGTATAGTAGCAGGAAACGATAGCGGATATTATGACCTGGAGAATTGCTATAACGGCGGTACAATCACTGCACATGGCGGTAAGGCATCTGGCCTTGCAAATGCGAGTTTGAATGCAGTGAATTGTACCAACAGCGGCAATGTCACAAGTACGAGTGGAACTGCTTCCGGAATTATTGGCACGGGAAGTGCCACACGCTGCATAAATACGAACGAGGCCGAAATTAAGGGCAGTTACGGTGCAGCAGGTATTGTTTATGACGCTCACTATAGAGATGTTGAGTTCTGCGCCAACTTCGGCAAGGTAACGGCTGATGCCGGAAATGGTGCGGCAAAACCTGCGTATGGCATTGCCTTATCCGGTGTCATTAATAATTGCTTTACCTATAACAAGACTACCCATGTTTCTGTAGCGGGCACGACTAGCAGAAGCACAGTCGTTACCAACAGCTACTATCTGGCCAACAGCAAGGACGAGTTCCCCAGCACTATGGGCGGCGAATGGGCCAGCGAGGCTGATTTCGCCAGCGGTAAGGTAGCCTGGGGCGTCGGCGGCAAGGGCGAAGGCTCCCAGGGTGGCACTGGCCAGGATGCAAAGCTCGGCTGGTGGAAGCAGGACAAAAACGACGCATATCCGACACTGCTGGACAACCCCGATATGAGTAAGCGGTACTACCGTACAGACGTAGACTGCGGCACTGGCGGCGAGGTGGAACTGACCCGCAATGCAAGCAGCGCGGTCAAAGAGATTTCCAGCAAAGAAGCGGTCTATGGGCCTGCGGGTACCAGCGTGACCATTAAGGCCACGCCCAAGGACAACACCTTCGGCCTGAAGTCCCTGACATGGACGCATAACGGCCAGACTGATGTTCTGCCTGCTAAGGGCACGACGAACATCGTCATGCCCGCAGAGAGCAATGGTACTATCCACGCCGAATTTGCCAGTGTTGGCCCCGGCGGTAACGGTGGTTACTACTACGGCGGCAGCGGCGACGGTACCGGCACCGGCGATAAGGACGACGAGGGCCTGCAGGACGGCCTGAATATGGATGTGGAGTACGACATCAAGGGCCTTGTGCTGGGCGCCTACGCCGAGTGGGGCTCCAACGGCGGGAACAAGTCCTTCCAGAAGTGGCTGGAAGAAAATCCCAACGTGGTCCGCGCTCTGCTGACCAACAGTCTGGACAACATGGCCACCGCAGCCGTGGGCAAGAGGACCGACGAGGCCAAGGATCTGGCGGCTCTGCTGCTGGCCAGCCTCAACGAGCACACCGGCGTGGACGGCAAGGACGGCGACACCATTGCCAAGGCGCTGCAGAAGTACATCGACTCCGGCAGCGAGGAGGTGTTCAGCGCGTGGCTGACCGGTGGCGGCGGCATGGCCAGCGGCACCTACGAGAGTATCTACGGCCAGTACGCCAGCAGCCTTGCGGCACTGGCAGACCGTCTGTATAGCAAGTGGGAGGCCAGCGGTACGTCCATGACCTTCCCTGTGTGGCTGGATTCCCAGCAGGTGAGCATGGACAGCCTGTCCGAGAACGCGGACGAGCCGGACACCGATAACGCCAACGATCCTCAGACCTCCGATGCCCCGGAGGATGTGCCGGACGGACAGGATACCGAGGGCGGTGCCAGCGGCAACTCCGTGTGGGAGGTCATCGGCACGGTGGTGCGGGAGAATCCCATCATCGTCTGGAGCATCGTGGCAGTCGTTGCGGCCTTGGTCATCGTGGGCGCGGTGCGCCGTTACCACAAGGTCAAGCGCGATGAGCGTGACGATGTGGCCAGCAAGAAATAAGTGAAATAGACGGCTCTTAGGGGAGCAGTCTGCCGGTTCGCGTGGGCGGAATTTCCGTCCACGCGAATACGGCTATATAAACGGAAATGGGAGGGATGCCTCTGTGAGAAGGAAAGTGCGAAATTTGACGGCGTTTCTGCTGGCGCTGGTGCTGGTATTGGGCATGATACCGGCAGCTTACGCGGCGGGATACAGCATCTCCGTCAACGCTCCAACGGGGAACGATCTGCCCTATTGGGTGTTTGAGACGGTAGGTGTAGACAGCGCGGATGTGCTGAACCTGACGGCCAACGAGGGGCATCCCCTGCCCGCGAGTAAGGTCGCCCGCGTGTCGCTGGCCGTTGGCAAAAACAAAGAGGATGAAGCGAGCTGTGGCATTTCTGTCAATGGGATGTACTATGTGCAGTCCGTGACGCTGGACCACCCGGACTTCTTCACCGGCACGGTGGAGATACAGGTGGGTAAGGATGCCCAGTGGACCGAGGAAACATGGGGCAGCATCACGCCGGTGGAGAGTTCCAATATCATTGGCCGGGTGCAGTTCAAGAACGGCACATTCACTGGGGATGTGAGCATCACCGTCAGTCCTATGACGGCAGCACAGGCGGAAGCGGCGCAGAAGCTAAACCAGCGCCAAGTTGTGCCGCAGGGCAAATACACAGTGGCACAGATCTCCGAGGCTATTCAGGGCATCATGGAACAGAAGCGTTCTGCGCTGGGCTTGGAAGATGGCGACTATCTCCTCTCCGGGGACGAGCTGACCTACGCCGGCAGCTCCGCCACGGACTGGCTGCCCATCGGTCTGAGCCGCTGCGGTGTGGAGGACGACTATGATGCCTACCTTGCGGCCTTGCAGACCTACGTCGAGCAGAAGTACCGTGAGCCGGACAAGCTGGATCGGGTGAAGGCCACCGAGTGGCATAGAATTTCTCTCGCTGTGCTGGCCTGCGGCGGCGACCCCACCCATTTCGGCAAGGATGAAAACGGCAGCGACATCAACCTCATCGCGGACGGTGTATATGACCGCGGCAAGACCGTGGACATCGGCGCGCAGGGGCTCAACGGCTGGCTGTGGGGGCTTATCACGCTGGACAGCATGAAGTACAACATCCCCGCAGGCTCGTCTTACACCCGCACGGAGATGATCAAGAAAATACTGTCCTTCCAGCTCCCCGACGATGGCTTCAACCTGCGGTTTGCACAGGGCAGCACCGCCGACCCGGACATCACCGCCATGGCGATACAGGCGCTTGCACCGTACTATCGAAACGCCACCTTCAACGTGAAAGACCCCGTGGACAAGGCGCTGGACTGCCTGTCCAAATTGCAGCTGGATACCGGCGACTTCCGCAGCTGGGGCACACGGAACTCCGAGTCCGTATCGCAGATCATCGTGTCGCTGTGCTCCATCGGCGTTGATCCGCAGAACGACCCGCGGTTCATCAAGAACGGCATCAATCTGCTGGACGCGCTGTTCTACTACCAGCAGGAGGACGGGGGCTTTGCCCACTCTTATGAGTCTGACCCCGGCAACCCTTCCGCCATCCCCGGCGAGAGCAACAGCATCGCCACAGATCAGGCGCTGCTGGCGCTGGTGGCCGTGTGGCGGCAGGCACAGGGCATGAGCATCCTGTACGACTTCCGTCCCGGCAGCGTGTCCGCCAAGATACTGACGCCGGAGGAGAGCGAGGTGTCCTTTGCGGGCAGCTACGAGTTTACCGAGGCCGACCAGCAGCAGGCGGACGCTCTGCCCAAGAAGCTGTCCACGGAGAACGATGCCGAGGTGACGGCCCTGCTGAACAAGCTGAAGATGAGCCGTGACTTCGAAGGCTACGATACCTACATGACCAAGCTGACGCAGACCAAGAGCGACATAGACGCGCTGTACGCGGAGATAGAGAGCCTCAACGCGGACATCCAGGAGCAGATCATCTCCATGACCGAGCCGGGACTGGGCGAGAAGCCCACCGTGGACAGACTGGTGAAGCGGTACAAGGCGCTGTCCGACCATGACAAAGCATTGGTGGAAAACTGGGATGCCGTGCTGGCGGTGAAGGCACAGACGGACGCGGCGCAGCGAAACCTGTTCCTTATCATCGGCGGCGCGGTGGTCATCATGGTGGCCGCAACAGTGGTCATCCGCCGTAGGAGGGAGAGCAAATGAGAAAGCATATCACAAGATTACTCACCACACTGCTGGCGCTGGTGATGCTTTTGCCCATCGTAGCACAAGCTGCTCCCACGGACGGCTGGACAGATGAGGCGGAGCAGGCATATCAGACAGTGACGCAGCTGGTCATCCAGCGCGTCACCGAAAGCAAGGACTACCTCGCCACGGCCACGCAGGAGGAAAACGCCAAAGCGGTCTACGCCCTGTGGACCTCCGGCGCGACTGTCCCCGGCGGCTTTTACGACGAGTATTTACAGGCGCTGGCCGACTGGCTGGATCTCGCGGTCAAGCGTGGCAAGACAGCCTACATCCCCGGCGCTATCCGCACCGTGGCGGCCATGGGGTTGGACGTGACAGATTTTGCCGGACACGACCTCATGGACGCTCTGCGGAAGCCGGAGCTGGTGGAAGCGGACGAAGACCGGCTGGATATGCTGATGGACTTGGACGCCGCCGGTGACGCGGGCAAGGCCGATGAGTTCAACACCTTGCGGGAGCAGCTTTTGACCGAGACTCTTGCCCGGCAGCAGGACAGCGGCGAGTTTCGCTATACCTCAAAGTGGCCCGCGGAACTGAAGCAAAAGGGCGTGGACGATGAACCTGACTGCTTCGACTATATCCTGCTGACGGCAAAATCCGTACAGGCCCTTGCGCCTTATCAGAACCGCAGGGATGTAGCCACGGCCATAGATAAGGCGCTGGACTACCTCTCCGAGCAGCAGCTCTCCAGCGGAGGCTTCGTCAAGTACGGTGATGAGGACGTAGAGGAGGATGCGGCAGTGCTGGAGATGTTGGCTGCACTGGGTATCTCCCTCGCGGACGAGCGCTTCACCAAGGATGGCCACACCGTGCTGGACGGCATGATGGGCTGGTATCAGGCAATTTATTCTAATCAAGCGCCTAAGCCCGGACAGGGCTTCTATCGGGAAGAAACGCATTGGGGCTATTCAGATGGGACATACACACCCATCGGATGGGGGATATCTTCATGGACTACCATGAGCGATCCCGATGCGCCCGATGACCCCGACAGGTTCGTGGTAAGGCGGGATTACCTCAATGGGACTGCATTTCCGGGAATCGCGGCTATCCGTGTTATGGCAAAAGAAACATCCATTAACCATGGCAGTGTCACCTCACCCGCAGGTGGAGACATAAGCACAAAGCTGAACTACAAGCAGATGTTGAAACAGGAAACTAAAGGGCTGGCCAGTCGAGTTATAGGTGAATTTGAAGATGTGCTGACTACCCCTCGTGAAATATCAGATAGTGAGATCAGCACATTTTCCGCGCAGTTGTTGACTTTGCAAAATGCAAATATAGAGTTGACAAAGGCTGAAACGGAAAAGCTGCAGGAGATCATGACCGCCATGGTGGAAGCCAGCAGCGAATACTATTTAGGGCGAACGTCCTCAACCTATTCCGCCGGTGCGGTGCGCGCCATGCAGTATCTTGGCATGGACCCCGGTGACATCAACGGCTTGGACTACTTGGCCGTGCTGACGAATACCGATAAGTTAGTAGCTACATCTACTTACGACTTCAACAGATTCATGGAGGATATTGCCGCAGTTGATCCTGTTGTCTGGCGTTCCCGCGGCGTGGATGTAGGTGCTGTTGTGGACAAATATGCGACACGCATTCTTGCAGATCAAACCCCGGATGGTGGCTTTGACAGCTACTATGGTGTCAATATCGCACAAGGTCATGCGGATACCTCGTGGAGGGATGATGCACGCTACACGGCGGAGACCTTGACCGCACTGGCACCGTATGCGGATAAAGAGTATGTGGCTAAGGCTATTGATGCAGGTTTGGAATACCTGTCCTCCGTGCAGCTGGCAGACGGCAGTTTTGCCAACATGAGCAAAGAAACGCCGGATGGGGAAGTGACGCTGGCTGTTCTGAAGATGATGGAGGCGCTTGACATTTCTCTGGAAGATGAGCGCTTTGTGAAGAACGGCAACACCGTGGCAGACGCCATGCAAACGTTCTATGTGGACGGCGTGGGATTCATCAGCAATTTCGATGTGGAAGCACCGCTGGACAATTTGGAAATCTTACCAAGGTATGATAACCCCAACATGGGTGTATCTGATACGATCTCCGCCCTGACCTACCTCCAAGCCGCCGAGGACGGCACATTCGGCCCCGACGGCAAGGGCAGCAGCGTGTTCGAGGTGGTGGGCGCCGCCCTGACGGAAACGCCGCTGGGCGCGATCTTGCTGGCGGTTATCGTAGTGGCCATACTGGCGTTTGCCATGGTGCGCCGCTACCGCCGCATCAAGAGGGAGCAGTGACATGGGTACGAAGCACAGATGCGCAGCGGCATTGCTGCTGGCGGTATTCCTGCTCTTCTGTACCGCCTGCGGCGCTGCTCCTGTGCAGCCGGAGGATACAGAAAACAAGGATCAATACATGACCGACCCGGTGCCGGAGGGCAAGCCCGCGCCGGTAGAGCCGCAGGACGTGGTGAGGGACGATGATGCGGAGCTTACCTGCACCTTCTCCATCTCCTGCGCCACGATTCTGGACAACTGGGACAAGTGCGACGATAGCAAGAAGCCCCTCGTCCCTGCGGACGGCGTGATTTTGCCGTCCACCACCGTGACCTTCAGCGAGGGCGAGAGTGTGTTCGATGTGCTTCAGCGTGTCTGCCAGGACAATAAGATCCACATGGAGTCCGTTTGGACACCTATGTACAACAGCGCCTACGTGGAGGGAATCCACAACCTGTACGAGTTTGACGTGGGCAGCCTGTCCGGCTGGATGTATTCCGTCAACGGCTGGTTTCCCAACTACGGCTGCTCCCGCTACCAGGTGAAGGACGGCGACGTCGTGGAGTGG
>ERZ827150.3339-NODE-3339-length-15751-cov-3.055173_pt1 | contig 15751 bp, 15 predicted proteins | sample MGYA00519779_ERZ827150 | MGnify/ENA primary metagenome ERZ827150 (study PRJEB31778, sample SAMEA3449267) | human gut metagenome | biome: human gut; feature: human-associated habitat; material: faeces | place: United Kingdom | collected 2010/2012 ...
AAACTACCGGAGATTAAGGAGGGTAAATAACATTATCTTCGCGTCAAGTACCAATATAAACACAAGGAAATATGAGAAAAGCACTAGAGTTCTTAGCTACGCACAAGGATGTGGCCATGGCAACGGTTGAGGGAAACAAACCGAAGATCCGTGTCTTTCAGATCATGAAGCAGGAAGGCGATACGCTTTACTTCGCTACCGCTGCCCGCAAAGCGGTCTATCGGCAATTACAAGAGAACCCGGCGATCGAGCTGCTGGCCATGGAGGGAAACATCTCCGTCCGGATTACAGGGAAAGCGGTCTTCGATGTTAGTGATCCCGTTCAAAAAGAGATTTATGAGACCAACGCAGTCCTGTCGCGGCTTTATCCAAGTTATTTGGACATGGTCTATTTCCGCCTGACCATCGAAGAGCTGGATTATTATGACCTGACCCCGACACCGCCTCTTTTGGAGCATTATGAGAACCGGCATTAAGCCAATCATTCTCCACTAGATAAAAAAACAACAAGAAAAAAGCACAAGAAGATATCCAAACAACATATCCTCTTGTGCCTTTCTTAAAGTAAACAATCGCCATCCACCCTCGATCATTCAGCTATGGCGCTACCATTAAAGACAGAGCATTCTTCTCCAAAATCAACAAAGATTCGATCCAGTTGCTCCGTCTCAAGACCTACACCATAAGCCGTCTTTTCCGAGTCCACTGCTGTCAGATGAATCACCCCGTTATTCAAAAACCATTCATATTCCCGAATGACGGTATCTCCATCCCAGCCCGCATTGGGCTTATCAACACGAACAACCGTCTGGTCTTTCTTAAACTCAAGCGTAATCACCTTATTTTCATAATAACCGACCCATTTCCTGTCATTCAACTCCGGAATCCGCCGGAAACCTTTATCTTTCACAGGGTCATAAATCCTATCCATTGGAGAATAATGCCCTGTCGTACCCTGGGTTTGCCAACCTCCATCCGAAGAACGACGAATAGAGGAAACTTCATTCCCGAAGCAGACAAAAGCATCTGTCACCTTCCAGGGAGACAATACGGTCGTTACTATGGAAGAGGAACCGCCCATTAAAAGATACCCACTTAACACAGCGCTTCTGTCTGACCGTAAATTATAGACACTGACTTGAAATCCATCCGTCTTGGCATACCATATACCAATCATCCCCTCAACCAACTCCTCGTTTTCGGTAAATTCCGGATCCTTCTTAATTTCCTCTACAAGCTTATCGCATGACACAATAGTCATTAACAGGAAAAGCAGGGAACTGATACAAAAAAGCTTTCTCATAATGCTTAGGGCTTATTAAATGGGACATAACTAACCGGTAGTTCCAAACCACACATGCCATCATGCATGATCATTCCCCAACTGGCCTCATCTTTCAACTCATCATAATTCTCATAAGTCACGACCTCTTCGACATAAGGCTGAGGATCTATTCGGAAATATTCTGTCACTGGCGCAGAATGAACCTTCAGATAATCCTGCTCCACGATATCCCCAGAATTACCCCAATTGATCGCATCATGAAAAGACTGAGAGCCATTATAATAACCGCTATCAACCGCCGCCTTCAACATCGCTTCATAGGAGGTATAGTCGAGCGACAAACCGCTATCCTCATCATAACCATAAGTACCGTACCCTTTCAATTTTCCCTTATCGGAGTCAATCTCGAAAGAGAACTTCATGTCGTCGGTAAAAGTTATCCGTCCCTTAGCGTTAAAAACATCTCCCGCGGGATCTGTCCCAACACAAGGCGGGATCGTATACTCCCACGTGCCCACAATACTGAAACCACTATCCGGATATTCGGGGGTCTCTAACAATTCACATCCTGGTATGGCTAGGGTTATAAGCAAAACACCAGACCACAATAATCTTTTAATTCCTTTTTTCTTCATGGCTATTTATTGGATTTAGATGCTGAGTTAATGTATCTCAAAAATAGAGATGTACAAATATGACACTTTTATTCCTCAAAAAAAAATAATTCACATACTAATATTAACACACCTGACAATTTGTTAATTCTACCCTACACCAAACGCCCATCTTTCATTTTGTCAAAATAGCCTCACTTTCCTCGCGATATTTCGGGCCCAGATACAGCATACGATCAAATAGACGATTCTAACGGAGTTTAGGTTTTACGGTTTATCACGGAACAGGCTTATATTACAGAAATTATCCGATAATACAGATACATAAAAGACAAAAAGCTTATCATACAAGCGAATTAGAGCAAATAGACAGCTCGAAAAATTCCAGAAAAGAAGGCATTTAAAGAGTTACAAAATGTTAAACAGCAGCAAAATAAGAGGATTTTCGAACCACATACGATCATGTCGCCCCTCACATACGGCAGCGCAAATCAATACATACGGAGGCGATGGCCAACGGCAACGTATGTTGTCGCTTTTTCTTCCGAAGGGGAGTAACTTTTCCTCCGAAGAAAACGACTGTTTCCTTCGGAGGAAAGCTTCTTTTTGTCCGAGAATAATTTCACCTGCCATCATTTTGACACCTCCTTTCCATTATAAAGGGCGATTTTCGACAAAAGCGGTGTTAGCGCATAGAGTATTTTCAAAACAAAATGTCACAAAAACAAACCATTTTTTATCTTTAAGACTTTCATGCCACTAACAAATAAAGCTATGACCAAACGAATGGCCTGATTCTCCTAACGTGCATAAATCTTCTATCAAAAACATACGCAATATAAGATTTCTCCTTAATTTTATCTCCAACAACACATATGACTATCTTATCATGAGAAACAATTATTTCAAAATTATCGCACTTTTACTCATGGCTACGCTCACGACCATGTGCGACAAGAGGAGTCCGATCACGATACGTGAATCCTTTCATCACAGCGCATTAGGCAACCCGGAAGTTCTAGAGCAATTTGATTGCATCATCTACGATTCTGTCCTGTTTTCAGATGGTTCATATTTGGTACATCAAACTAAAGATACGCCACAAAACGGACTTACCAGATATTTCGACAAAAAGGGCAGGCTAATAGCGACAAATTCATTCGCCTCAGAGACGCCCTCACAGGTTTTAGTCTATGCTTACGATGAGAAAGAACGACTGAAGCATCTGCTCCGTTTCAATATTCAAGACCAAGAAGATGATTTCCACGATTCACAGGAATACGACTATCTTCCCTTTAGGCTTGCCATAGAAGATATCGACTTTAACCACCCGGACACGACACGACATTCACTAACCAGCATCATCTATGATGATCATGGCAATGCCAAGGAAGCGAAGGAAACACCTTCAGGCAAGACACTGGTTGCGCCGGAAGGTTACAAACTAAAGGTCCGTGTTGATCCTTGTACCGCCTTTTGGGAAAGCGATTTGGATGGAGGCCAATTTTTCCTGAAAATAGACATTGTCCCGATTTCCAAACCGGCCGAAGAATACTATATAAAACGATACGTCGATTTTATTCCCACCTTCGAGGAATATTATAACAATGGGCAACGCGATAAGATTGTCTGCCATCCCAACCCCAGTTATACCGACGATAAAATGGAAACGAAAATCCGTTTGAGCGGAAACAATAAAAACACTTATATCTCAGAAATCGAAGGCGACGATCATAGCAAAGTCGACATATGGGAGAATGACCGCCTATTGGAAATACATTGGGAAAGCAAATTTGGGACAATCACCAAGCGTTTCTTATATTCATATCCATCACCCAATAAGGTAACAGAGAAACAAGAGACGTACGATTATAAAGCCAAAAAGCTTAAACCCGTTTCCGTACGAACGTACGACATTTCGGAAATGCCTACCGAAGCGGAAGAGATGGATCTTTTGCGAAACAGTTTCTGGACAGATGTCTATGATGAGGACAAGGAATAATTATAATCTATTTCCAGTCCCACTGCAGTGGGATTGGAAATACACTGCAGTGAAATTGAGATTCCACTGTTATGCGTTCCAAAACGAAATAATAAAAAAATCGTCAACAACCCGAAAGCCATTGACGATTATTTTGGTGATCCGCCTGGGGTTCGAACCCAGGACCCCATCCTTAAAAGGGATGTGCTCTACCGGCTGAGCTAGCGAATCATCCTGTGCATCATCTCGAATGCGAGTGCAAAGGTAGGCATTTATTTTGAATACGCAATAGTTTCACGCATTTTTTTCATTTTTTTCTTCCAAGACCTCCCTTTCTACCTTTCCCTTATCCGGTGCGGAATCCAAAGGTGGCTCTTCTTCCGACAAGACAAAACGCTTATAATAAGAGAGACACAAGGTGGTCAGCGGCAAAGCGATAATCAGGCCGATAAAACCGAGCAAGGAGCCCCAAACAGAAAGCGACAAAAGGATGATCGCCGGGTTCAGCCCCATCGCCTTACCCATAATCTTAGGAGTCAAGTACAGATCCTGAATCGCCTGGACAATACACAACACCAGCAACGACAAGCCAAAGATCAACCAAAAGTTCTCACCCGTCTCCGCCGATTTCAACAGGCTAAGCAGTGCCATCGGAATGATACCAATCGTTTGCAAATAGGGCACCAGGTTCAAGACTCCTATAAAAAGGCCCAATGCGATGCCAAGAGGCAAACCAATAATCTTAAAACCGATCGCGAACAGGATACCAACACACAAGGCGATCAACGATTGTCCACGGAAATAGCGGTTCATACTGATTTCCACGTCGTCCAAAAGACCATTTACGAAAGGCTGGTAACGTCGGGGCAACATATTCCGGAAAAAGAAGGAGAGCTTCTCATAGTCCAAAAGAATAAATACAAAATAAAGGAAAATGACAAATACGATCGTAATACTGAAAATGACAGAGAACGTATTCGAGAGAATCATCCAAAGCTGGGGAGCGATCTGGCGCAGGGCTTTCAGGAAATTCTCCTTGCTCAAAAAGTCCATCAACTGCACCATATCGATGTTATTTTCCAAATAATCCAACCAGGCTTGCGGAATAAAAGGAATATTTCCTTTCCCCGTATCTTGATCCTTCAGCAGTTCCAAAGTTTTCTCCGCCTCCATACTGATGGAAGGAAAAACCGTCAACGCCAGAATAGCGACGACTGCCCCTAAAGAAAACAAGGTCGCCATAATCGCCAATATACGGCTTTTCAGACGCAAACGTACCTCGAAGAATTTCACGATCGGCTGAACCATATACGCGAAGAGCCATGCGATCAGGAAAGGAAGCAAGGCGTTTTTCAAAAGGGTTATCAGATAGACAATCCCGAAAAAGATCAAAAAACCGAACACGATACGCACGACCCGGTCAAACGTGAAAGGTTTGTCAAACAAAGAGTTCATTATCCATTTATGTTATTAAATTTCACAAATATAGAATTTAATGCGTTACGGCAGGGCATATCACGCTAAATTTCTTCTTCTCGTTTTTTTATCGTACCTTTGCCGCTTGATAATAAAAACTTTAGAAGCTTGAAAGAGAAAGATTTTGAGATCATGGCGCCAGTCGGCTCATACGAATCGCTGATGGCAGCCATCCAAGGTGGAGCGGACTCGATCTATTTTGGAATCGAGGGGTTGAACATGCGCTCACGCTCCTCCAATAATTTCACGACGGACGACTTGCGTAAAATAGCGTCCATCTGCCAAGAACATGGCATCAAAAGTTACCTGACCGTCAATACGGTCATTTATGGTGAGGACCTGCCCTTGATGCGGACCATCATCGACGCGGCCAAGGCTGCCGGTATCTCAGCGATCATTGCCGCTGATGTCGCCGCCATGAGCTACGCCAACCAGATCGGCCAGGAGGTTCACCTCTCCACCCAACTTAACATCTCGAACGTGGAGGCGCTACGTTTCTACGCCCGTTTCGCTGATGTGGTCGTTTTGGCCCGTGAATTGAATCTGAAGCAGGTACATGAGATCTATAAGGCGATCGTCGACGAACGGATCACAGGCCCTAAGGGAGAATTGATCCGTATCGAAATGTTCGCGCATGGCGCGCTTTGCATGGCCGTATCGGGCAAATGCTATTTGAGCCTGCATGAGATGAACGCCTCTGCCAACCGGGGCGCTTGCATGCAAATCTGCCGACGGGCTTATACCGTACGCGACAAGGACAGCCAGATTGAGCTGGACGTCGAGAACCAGTACATCATGTCGCCTAAAGACTTGAAGACAATCCATTTCATGAATAAGATGATGGATGCTGGCGTACGGGTCTTCAAGATCGAGGGACGTGCCCGCGGACCGGAATACGTGCGCATCGTCACCGAGTGTTACAAGGAGGCCGTGCGTGCCTATTGCGATGGCACTTACGACGAGGAGAAGATCGCCCAATGGGACGAGCGGTTGCGTATGGTTTTCAACCGGGGCTTCTGGGACGGCTATTACCTGGGACAACGACTGGGCGAATGGAGCAGCAAATATGGTTCTGGCGCCACACGCAAGAAGGTCTACGTGGCCAAAGGAATCAAATACTTCAGTGGCATCGGCGTCGCGGAGTTCGAGATGGAATCCGGTTCCTTGCGGGTAGGCGACGAGATCCTGATTACCGGTCCGACAACTGGAGCCATACTGCAAAAGGTAGAAGAGATCCGTGTCGACCTGAAGCCGGTAGAGGAAACCGTCAAGGGCGAGCGCTTCTCCATCAAGGTGAGCGAGAAGATCCGTCCTTCCGACCGCCTGTATAAAATGGAAATCGTAACGAACGAAAAAATCCTGGAATAAATGAAAGAAAAAGAATATATCTTCAAGCTGACCGACAAGGTACGCGACTATGAGTGCGACTTGCAAGGGGTTGTCAACAACTCGAACTACCAACATTATATGGAGCATGCCCGCCATGAGTTCCTGGAATCGGTCGGCGAGAACTTCGGGGCCATGCATGAGAGAGGAATCGATGGCTTTGTTGCCCGTGTCGATATCCAGTTCAAGCACTCCTTACGAAGTGGCGACCGCTACATCTCTTGCCTCAACATCCGTCGGGAAGGGGTAAAACTGATCTTCGATCAAGACATCTACCGCAAGTCCGACGGCGTATTGGCCGCCAAAGGAATCGTCGAGTCGGTGATCGTCGAGAATGGCCGGCTTACCCGAGGTGAATATTTCGACCAGATGCTGGAAAGGATACATAACAAATTAGCATGACAGACCAACGAATTTACCAAATCGGCTTAACTATGATTAATGGAGTGGGCAATATCCTGGCCCGCCACCTGCTCGACGCCTTCGGAGATCCGGAACGGATCTTCGAGGAAAGGCAGTCGGCGCTCGAGAAGATTCCCGGCATCGGGTCAAACCTGGCTTGTGAGATCAAACGGCCGGAAGTATTGGCCCGGGCGGAACGGGAACTGGAGTTCATCCTCGACAAGCGGATTCGTACCTATTTCTGGACCGACAAGGATTATCCCTATCGCCTGAAAGCCTGCGCAGACGCGCCGATCCTTCTTTACTTCAAGGGTGAGGCCAATCTGGATGTCAAACGGATCGTAAGCGTTGTCGGGACACGACGGGCGACACCCTATGGGCAAACTCTCACAGAAAATTTCATTAAGGACTTGGCAAGCTGTTGCCCCGATACGCTTATCATCAGCGGCTTGGCTTATGGCATTGACGCGGCGGCTCATCAGGCGGCGTTGCGTCATCAGTTGCCAACCGTCGCGGTCCTGGCGCATGGCCTGGACCGGATTTATCCCCCGACACATCGCTCGCTAGCGGCTGAGATGACCAGACAAGGCGGTCTGTTGACCGACTATCCGATCGGCACCAATCCCGACCGGCAGAATTTCGTGCAACGCAACCGGATCGTTGCCGGCCTGGCCGACGCGACCGTTATCATCGAATCGGCCGAGAAGGGCGGCTCCATGATCACAGCCGATCTGGCCTTCTCGTATGGGCGCGAGCTGTTCGCTTTTCCCGGGCGAGTAGACGACAACAGCTCACGTGGATGCAACTGGTTGATCCAAAAACAGAAGGCGAGTCTCATCACCCAAGCGGCCGACCTGGTCGATCTGCTTGGCTGGGACAAGACCACGCCCACACCACAGCCGACACAAGGCAGCCTTCCCTTCTCCGCCAATCCGGAGAACGACACGACGTTGCGTGCCATCCAAGAGAGCGGCGAGATCCAGGTCAATGAGTTGGGCCGGCAGCTGGACATCCCTTTCCACCAGCTCTCCTCGATCCTGTTCGAGCTGGAGATGGAAGGGTTAATCCAAGCCTTGCCGGGCGGACGCTACAAAAGCCTCACTTAGGATCCATCACGATGAACGGCACCAGCATCTCCTCCATCGAGATGCCGCCGTGCTGGAAGGTGTTCCGATAATAGGAGACATAATAATTGTAGTTATTTGGATAGGCGAAGAACTTGTCGCCTGTCGCGAAGATATATCGACTGCTCAGGTTTGGCGAGGGCAGGCCCACCTTTTCCGGATTACGGATATCGAAGACCTCCTTCGGGTTATAGCTCAAGCTCTTCCCTACCTTATAGCGCAGGTTGGTATTGGTGTTCTTATCACCTACGACCTTGACCGGATCGTTGACGCGGATCGTCCCGTGATCGGTAGTCAGGATCACCTTGCAGCCCTGACGGGCGATGCGGCGGAACAACTCGAGCGTTGTCGAATGGCGGAACCACGAGCGGGTCAGGCTCCGGTAGGCCGCCTCACTCTGCGCCAATTCGCGGATCATCTTGCTCTCCGTACGGGCGTGCGAGAGCATATCCACGAAGTTGAGCACGATCACGTTTAGCTGGTTGCCTTTCAGCGACGGGATCATGTTGAGCAACTTCTCGCCATATTGCGAGTCGTGTACCTTATTATAACTGAAAGTGTATTTCTTACGGAACCGCTCGATCATCGTGCGGATCAGCGGCGCCTCGTTCAGGTTCTTGCCCTCCTCGCTCTCCTCGTCGACCCACAGTTCGGGAAACATCTTCTCGATCTGCGCCGGCATCAGGCCAGAGAAGATGGCATTGCGGGCGTATTGCGTCGCCGTCGGCAGGATACTGTAATAAAGGCTCTCGTCGAAGGTAAAATCCTCCGCCAGCAGGTCCTTCCCCCCCCGCCACTGGTCGAGACGGAAATTATCGATCAGGATGAAATAGACCTTCTCGCCACCATCGAGCAAAGGGAAGACCCGCTTCTTGAAGAGGTCAGGGCTCATCAGCGGCCGTGTCTCCGGGTTGAGGATCCAGTCCTCGTAATGCTTGCGGACAAACTTGGCGAAGGCGTTGTTCGCTTCGGCCTTCTGCATCTGGATCATGTCGGCCATGCGCACCTGGCTGCTCTCGAGCTCCAGTTCCCAATAGACCAGCTTCCGGTAGACATCAATCCAATTGTCGGCCGTGAAGGAGTCGTTGATCAACATACCGATGCGCGAGAAATCCTGTTGATAGCCCATCGTCGTCGCCTCGGAGATGATCGTGTTCTTATGGACGTTCTTCTTGATCGACAGGAGAAGCTGGTTGGGATTGACCGGCTTGATCAGGTAGTCGGCGATCTTGCTGCCGATCGCCTGGTTCATGATGCTCTCCTCCTCGCTCTTCGTCACCATGACAACGGGCGTATCGGGCGTGATCTCCTTGATGGCCGCCAATGTCTCGAGCCCCGTGAGGCCCGGCATGTTCTCGTCGAGGAAAATAATGTCGAACGCCTGCTCGCGGCAGCAGTCGATCGCGTCCTGCCCGCTGATGACGGGCGTCACCTCGTAACCCTTCTCCCTCAAAAACAGCATGTGCGGCTTCAGCAACTCAATCTCGTCGTCCGCCCAAAGTACACGGTCTTTCTTCATCTTCTCCTCCTTATATTTATTACGTTTATGCGCGAAGATAGGCCTTATCGCCACCCCGCCGCCTCTTTTTACGTTGATTTCTTGTTTTTTAATGGATAAAAACACCCGAGCCTCAATAGAGGTAAAGATCACGGTAGTTGGCGGGGCGATGGCGCCAACGGTAGTCCGAAGGACTCATCTTATATTGCTTCGCGAAGACACGAGCGAAATTGTTCGGCAACGAATAGCCACACGCACGGGCCACCTCGCCGATCTCCAATCCCGTACAGGCCAGCAGCTCCGCCCCACGCCGGGCACGATAGGCCACCAGAAAATCGCGTATTCCCATTCCGGTGAGCAATTGTAAAGCGCCGTTCAAATGGCGCAGGTCCGCCTCCAGATAGTTGGCCAGCTCCCGCTCGCTCGTGAACAACCGCTCGCGCATCGCCCGGGCGATGGCGTTCATCACGGGCGAGGCTGTCGGGTTCTCCGCCACGACAACCGGCTCCATTCGCTCCCAGCCCGCCTCGTTTCTAACCCTGCGAGCCTTCAGGACGCTGCTGTAGATCTGTTCTACGGTCACTTTCTCGACAAATCTCATACGTTCTTCTCCTTTCAGCCTACAAGATAAGCTTTTTTCCGGAAATCAAAGGCATGAAAGATCATTCTCGCGCAAAAAAGATATGAATAACAGTTGAACAGATCCTCTTTGAGCTTAGATGATCTGTCATCCGAAATAACAGATCATCTTTTTACGGATAAGATCTATCTTTCCAAATTACAGATCCTATTCACACGAATTTGATCTATCAACGGAAACGACAGATCATCTTTGTCCGAATCTGATCTGTCGCTAGCTTCCCCGCTCCTGCCCGAGCCAACGGAAACCGAATAAATCGGGCGCCAATGCCCCTTGATCCCGCTTTTTTGTATCTTCGCGTATTTTGTTACCATTTTAATATCAGAAACTACAATGACTGCAACACAAGAGTTGAAATTTCCGAAAGAGCGGATCCGCCTGGGCGTCCTGACCTTCTTCCTGGCGCAAGGCCTTTGCTTCTCGAGCTGGGCGAGCCGCATTCCCGATATCCGGGCCATTTTCGAAGTCGATTACGCCCTCTATTGGGGAATGGTCCTGTTCCTCATCCCCGTGGGCAAGTTCGTCGCCATCCCGTTGGCGGGCTACCTCATCTCGAAGCTGGGAAGCCGCGTGATGGTGCAGGCGAGCGTCATGGGCTACGGCCTCTCGCTGCTGGCCATCGGTTTCTCGCGCCACATTGCCCTGCTGGGGCTTTGCCTTTTCTGCTTCGGCGTCTTTTGGAATCTGTGCGACATATCGCTCAACACGCAAGGCATTGGCATCGAACGGCTTTACGGACGGACCATCATGGCCTCATTCCATGGGGCATGGAGCCTGGCGGCCTGCTTCGGCGCATTGATCGGCTTCCTTATGATTGTCGGCGAGGTCGCTCCAATGTGGCATTTCACGCTGATCGCCATCGTGATCGCCTTGATCGTCATGTGTGGGCGGAAATACCTTCAAGAGGACGTTGCCACACCCGAGGGAACGACGGAAAAGGCTGAGAAACCCCGCGAGGCGCCGGCTTTGCTGAGCTTCATCCGCAAACCGGAGGGATTGTTGATCCAATTGGGCATCGTGGGCCTGTTCGCCTTGATCGTCGAGAGCGCCATGTTCGACTGGAGCGGCATCTATTTCGAGTCGGTCGTACAAGCGCCCAAGTCGTTGCAGATCGGCTTCCTCGTCTTCATGGTGATGATGACGGTGGGCCGTTTCCTGACCAACTACGCCTACGCCCGCCTGGGCAAGCGGCACGTGCTGCAACTGGCCGGTTTCCTGATCTTCGCGGGCTTCATGCTCTGCGGCCTGATCGGTGGCTCGATCGCCTCGATGGGCTGGAAGGTTGCTGTCAACTCATTAGGCTTCATGCTGGTGGGATTGGGTATCTCCTGCATGGTGCCGACCATCTATAGCCTCGTCGGGGCCAAATCAAAGACACCGGTCGGGCTGGCGCTGACAATCCTGTCGAGCATCAGCTTCATCGGCTCGCTCGTAGCGCCGTTGCTGATCGGGGCCATTTCTCAATTCTTTAACATGGAATACGCTTACGTGATCGTCGGCCTGCTGGGATTATGTATCCTCGTGATGACCACTTTCTGTGACGCGTTCAAGACAAACGATTAAGACTCATGATCCGATTATTCGCTATTACCCTGACCCTCGCCACCGCCCTTATGGCCCAAGCGCCACTGAAGGCGCAAATGCCCGCCGCGGCCAAGACGTTGCTCAAAATGAAGGAGACCCGCGGCGCGACCTTCTCGATGCTGGTCCGCGACCTGTCAACCGGTCGCGTGGTTGCCGCCTACGACACGCTCCGGCAAGTGACGCCCGCCTCTGTCCTGAAACTGGTGACAACCGCCACCGCCCTCGAGCTGCTGGGACCGGATTACCGCTTCGGCACCACGATCGAGCACGACGGAACGATCCTGCCCGACGGGACACTCGACGGTAATCTCTTCATCCGTGGCGGAGGCGATCCCTCGCTGGGCTCCGGGCATATCGAGCCGACCGGCTTCCTCGAGGAATGGTTGGCGGCGATCAAGAAAGCGGGTATCCGCCGGATCAAGGGCTCCGTCATCGCCGACGAGCGCTTCTTCGACGAGGAGGGCATCTCGCCCAAATGGCTGTACGAGGATATGGGCAGCTATTACGGCGCCGGCTGCTACGGCATCTCCGCGTTCGATAATCTCTATCGCCTGAAACTGAAAAGCTATGGTGTAGGGACACGCCCTGATATCCTCTCGACCGATCCGGAGATTCTCGGCCTTCGATTCCATAATCACCTGACGACGCAAAACCGCTCCACGGACAGCACACTGATCCTCGGAGCGCCGTTCGACAACGAGCGTTATCTCTACGGTGCCGTTCCCGCTAACCGTCAACAGGTAGTCATCAAAGGCGATATTCCCGATCCGGCCCTTTTTCTGGCGACCTACCTGACTGAGGCACTCCAGGAACAAGGTATCCAGACAACAGGAAAGCCCGGCGACTATCGCCTGTTGAAAGAGGAAAAACATTGGCCGACCGGCAAGCGTGTAGAATTGGTAACCACCTGGTCACCTCCCCTGTCGGAGCTTATCCGGGTCACGAATTTCGCCAGTCATAATCTCTTCGCCGACGCGTTGCTCAAGACACTTGGCCGCCAATATCCACTGAAAGAGGGCGAGCGGATCAGCTATTTCAGCCGAGGTGTAGAGATCGTCCGCCGTTATTGGAAAGAGCGAGGCGTCGATACCTCGACCCTCTGGATACACGACGGCAGCGGCTTGGCGATGGCCGACAAGATCTCCGCAGCGTTCCTGATCGGTGTCCTGGAAAGGATGGCGGATAAAGATGTGTTCGTGGCGTCGATTCCCAAGGCTGGCATCAGCGGATCTGTCCGCAACTTCCTGAAGAAAACCAAGCTGGAAGGTGTTGCCCGCCTGAAAAGCGGCAGCATGAGCCGAGTCAGATGTTATGCAGGCTATGTGGATTATGGAAAGAAACGTTATGCCGTGGCCCTGTTCGTCAACAACCACGCCCTGACCGGCTCACAGATCAACCAGCGGATCGAGCGGATCCTTCTGGAGACCTTCAAATAAGAGATTAGAGCTTAATGATCGAACGACGGGCCAGCAGGTCGAGGAAACGTTGCTTATAGTTGTCCGAGATGGGAATATACTCCTTCCCGTAGACGATGCGGTTGCGCTCAATCACCTTGATATTGTCAATATTGACGATGAATGAGCGATGCACCCGCACGAAACGGGAAGGCGGCAACGTATCTTCCATCAGTTTCATGCTCATCAACGAAAGGATGGGTTTCGGCTCGTCATCCAAATAAATCTTGATATAATCTTTCAATCCCTCTATATAGAGAATCTTACGTAACTCTATCTGCAAAAGGCGGTATTCGCTTTTCACGAAGATACTTTCTATATCGGTCTTACCGCCTCCAGCAGGAGCAACATCGCCCTCACGCGATTGTTGATCGCGTCTCAGCAACTGGAACCAGGCAAGCGCCTTGTTGGTCGATTGCAAGAAATCGGCATAACTGATCGGCTTCAGGAGATAATCGAGCGCGTTCACCCGATAACTATCGACAGCATACTGCTCAAAGGCGGTCGTAAATATGATTCGTGTCTCCGCGGGCAAGACTTTCGAGAATTCCAAACCATTTAATTCCGGCATCTGGATATCCAAAAACAGGAGATCGACGGGATGATCCGTCAAGTCGGACACGGCGTTGAGCGCACTGTTGTATCGTCCCGCCAAATCCAAATAAGGGGTTTTCTTCACATAGCTCTCCAACAGGCTTACCGCCAGGGGTTCATCATCAATAATAGCACAGCTTAAAGTCATTTCTCATTATTTAAATCAATCGATAAATAGGCCCGATAGTGATCACCCTCTTGTCCATACTCAAACGTGAATAAGCCAGGATAGAGCAATGAGAGCCTTTTCCTTAAATTGGTCAATCCGATTCCCGACCCGCTCTTGTCAGAGGCGCCATCTTTCGGGAAGAAACTATTCGTTATCAAACATTCCAGACGATCGTCAACCTGCGTAATGCCAATGGAGACAAACGAAGGTTGATTATTGCTCACGCCATGCTTAAAGGCATTCTCAACCAAAGAGATGAAAAGCAAAGGGGCAATCATCTTGTCCGGATTCGCGCAATCGATTTTCGTATCCAACCGGACATGTTCCGGCAGCCGGATACGCATCAGCTCGATGTAGTTTTTCAGGAAATCCAAATCCTTTCCCAAAGGCACATGCGTCTGGCTGCTCTCATAAAGCACATAACGCAAAAGACGACTCAGATCGTGCACCGCATCCTGTGCCCGTTCGGGACTAAATGCGATCAGGCTATAAATATTATTCAACGTATTGAACAGGAAATGGGGATTCAACTGGCTCTTCAAGTTCTGAAGCTCAGCCTCGGCTCGCTCCTTCTCCAACTCTCGTTGCAAAGCCTCCACCCGATACCAACCATCCGTCATCTTGATCGCCACGCTCAAGGCAGCTACCAATAAATAGATACCACCATTCACCATAAAGAAACCAACCGTCATGTTCCAGGTCCTTACAGGGCGTTTTGGCCTTGGGAAATCGATCGGCTCCGGGAAAAGCTCCATGAAGAGATGAACAGCGAACATGGTAAGCAATATCAGCAGTAAATTGATCAACAGGAATTTTCCTCGCTGTCTGGAAAAAAGATAACGTTTTACCAACCAACAATAGTTCACATAAAAAACAACCATGAACGAGATTGGGATGATAAACGACCGGATACACTCAATCTTATTGTCGGGCACCTGCGATTCTTTTCCCGTGAAGAAGAAAGGGAAACTGAAGAACAAGCCCCACCCGACAATATGAATAAGCATCTCTACCCCTTTTACTCGCGGGGTCATTGGTGTCTCTATATTATTCGATTCTCTCATAATTCCTACCCTGTCTTATCGCGAATATAGCGAAAAAACGATGTTGTCACTCATAGCGTATCGCCTCGATCGGATCCAATTGCGCGGCCTTCTTAGCCGGATACCAACCGAAAAATATCCCGGTAACGGTACATACGGCAAAAGACAGAAATATACTCCACGGCTGTATATATATAGGCCAGTGGGCAATATTTTTTACAACCCAGCTTGCACCGCAACCGATAAGGACACCGATAATACCACCCGTTATACTGATTAGGATAGCCTCTATGAGAAATTGGCTCAGTATATCGATACCTCGGGCCCCAACGGACATGCGGAGACCGATTTCCCGAGTCCTTTCCGTTACCGACACATACATGATATTCATAATACCTATACCTCCGACAATCAACGATATTCCGGCAATACATGCGAGCAGGGTCGTCATCAAGTCGGTAGTGGAATTCAACATACTGCTCAGTTCCTGTTGGCTACGAA
>ERZ827150.3356-NODE-3356-length-15673-cov-2.877257_pt1 | contig 15673 bp, 11 predicted proteins | sample MGYA00519779_ERZ827150 | MGnify/ENA primary metagenome ERZ827150 (study PRJEB31778, sample SAMEA3449267) | human gut metagenome | biome: human gut; feature: human-associated habitat; material: faeces | place: United Kingdom | collected 2010/2012 ...
AATGCTGGAAACGAGTTTCTTTAACTTGACATATTGATAATTTATGCTTTGTTGACTAAAAAATAAATTATGTTAGAATAATTAAGACTTCGAGCAATAGACTATAAGTCTATTTTATGGAGGTAACTATGTCTTATTTATTAGTTGCGATTAGTTTGATAGTGTTTGGTGGAATAGCATTGCTTGTGCATTTTTTGTTTCCAAATAAGCAAAACTTAATAGTCGGTAAGATATTAACTAGTTTCTTAATAGTGATTTTTATCGTGCGCTTTATGTGTTTTAAAGATGTGCAAATATTTGGTGATACAAGCAAGTTTACTAATATTACAGAAACTATAAATTTTCCAATTAACCCCGTTCTAGGCGTGATAGCGGATTTCCTTATTTGGTTTGAAATAACCGCTATTTTGCTTGTAACAATGCGTCCTTTTTATCATTTTAGAACAATGAAATATTTGGCTAAGTTTGTTGCTTTACCAGTTTTTGCTTTATGTGGCTGTTTTATGGAACAGATCATTTTTATGTCACAAGGATTTGGCTTTTATAACGAATTAGGAAAAGTATCGTTATTATCTATTCTTTATCCAATTGAAATTGGTCTTGGATTAGCGTTATCTATTTATTATTGGTTTAAAAATGCTTTTGCTCGTGGACTAAAAGAAAAAGATCCAACGCTTTTAGCACTTGGTTCTAATTTAAGTGTTAAATCAAGATTTTTACCAAGAAATTTTGAACTTAAAAACCTTGTTTGTACAAGTGGAAATCCAAATATTATTAGTTTTGAAGAAAAAGTTGATGGGGATATGAAAATAAAAGCTAATAAAAAAGGTAAAGCCGTTATTACTATCAATGCGAATGATGGATAAATTAATAAACATATTTTAATTAATGTTTTCGAAAAAGAACTAATTGAAGAAATGAAATATAATAGATATGATTCATTAAGAAAAGTGACTAAGAAAGATATTATGACAATAATAATTTCATTTTTACTGATTAATATTGCTACATTACCACCATATTTTATGCGCAGTGTGTTTGGTGAGGTCAGTTCTCTAATTCACATCTTGGACATTAACTTTACACATCGTTTAGTTTTGTATGCAACAGTCCTAATTTTCCCATTTGGAATGTACTTTGGACTTAGAAACAAGCATAAAGATGTTATTCATTTCGCACTTAATATTGTATCACTAGGTACATTAATTGGATTTATGGCTTTTTATAAGTATGATTCATTATTAGAGCCATGGTCTTGGCCATTCCATTTATGTAATACTGCAATGTTTTTAATGCCAATATGTTTAATTTTTAAACCAAAAAGATTATTTTATTTCACATATTTTATTAATGTATTAGGCGCATTACTTGCAATGTTAATGCCAAATTACTCACACGTATTAAATGCTATGGACCCAGTAATATTTCAATTCTGGTATAATCACGCAATAGCGTTTGGAATGCCTTTATTATGTGTGGCTTTAAAACAATTCCAAAGGCCAAAATTAAAACAATTTTATTATTCAATGGCCTGGTTCTTTGGGTATTTTGTAATTGCCTTATTTATGAATGTCTTGTTCTCTGCAATGGGACACAAAGTAGATTATTTCTTTATTAACTCTGATTTTATTGCTGATAAATTAGGCACTTGGGCAGAAGATTTATTCGATATAACTGCTTCGCTTCAAGTGGGAAAATATACTTTAACATTCCACCCGCCATATCAATTAGCATTCTTCTTTGTGTATGTGTTATTAGGTATAGCTGTTTGGTTTGTATATGAATTAGGATTTAATATTGCTGATTCACATTATGAATTAATGACAAAATTAAAAGCAATTAAAGTTGATCAATTAGCGCTTAAATCTGCGCTTAACGGAAGGAGTTTAGATGAACCTATGGATAAAGATGCTGGAGTAAAATTTGAGTTGAAACATTTTTCTAAAAAGTATGCTTCAAGTAAAGTATATGCTGTTAGGGATGCTAATCTTGAAGTTTATGGTGGAGAAATATTTGGATTCTTAGGACCTAATGGTGCAGGTAAATCTACTATTATCAAAAGTACGGTTGGTATTCAACCTATTACTGAAGGTAATATTGAAATATGTGGATTTGACTGTGCTAAACAACCTGTTCAAGCTAAAAGTTTAATTGGTTTCGTACCGGATCATTATGCATTATATGAAAAATTAACTGGTAGGGAATATCTAAACTATATAGCAGATATTTATGAAGTATCAAAAGAGGACCGCGACGAAAGATTAAATAAATACATTAAGTTATTCCAACTAGAAAGCTCCATTGATAATAAAATTAAAACATATTCACATGGTATGAAACAAAAGATTACTATTATGGCTGCTTTAGTCCATGACCCTAAAGTTTGGATTCTTGATGAACCTTTAACTGGACTAGATCCAACGAGCATTTTCCAAGTTAAAGAATGTATGAAGCAGCATGCTGCGGAAGGAAACATCGTTTTCTTTAGTTCGCATATTATTGATATTGTTGAAAAATTATGTCAAAGAATAGCAATAATTAAAAAAGGCAAAATTTTATGTGTCAAAACAGTAGATGAAATTGAAAAAAGTGGAAAATCACTTGAAGAGTTTTATCTTGAAACAATTGGTGAGAAACTAGAGGAAAAATAAAATGAAAAAATTAAAAGCCCTGGTTTTAATGCAAATAAGAGACAAACTGGATTTCAGTTGGTGGAAAGATAAGAAAAAACGTATTCAAGCAATAGTATTAAGCATTGTGAAGTTTTTAGTTACAACTATTTTTAGTGCGGGAATATTATTTTTGGTTCAGTTTTTAAATGTTTTTGCTTATTCTGAAATTATAGATGTTATGATTGTTTTCTTTGTTATAATGTTTGCTTTTTCAATTATATCTTGCACATTTGGCTTGTTGAAAAGTTTGTATTTAGCGGATGATAATAAAGTGTTAACAACATTTCCTGTTTCTGGTGGAATTTTATTTTTCTCTAAAATGATTGTTTATTATTTTTATGAATTAAGAAAAAGTTTAGATTTACTTGCACCTGTCACATTAGCATTTTTGATAACAGCATTTAATAACTCTATAATTTCTATTGCCCCATTCTTTTGGATGTGGATTCCGATGCTGTTTATAATTTTATTGCCAATTTTAATTGCTTCGTTTTTATCAATTCCAGCACTTTATATAAGTCGATTTTTTAAAAAATATTCTGTTGTCGAGGCAATTGTTTTATTGATTTTAGTTGGCTTATGTATTTATGGCGTTGTATATTTAATTAATTTAATTCCAGAAAACATTAATTTAATTAATAATTGGCAACCAATTCGAGAAGCCATTCATAAATTTTTGATTAGTTTTAAAAAGTATACTAAACATTTATGTTATCTAGTTTATATTATTACCGGCACTTATCGCTTAGGCAGTTTGAAATATCATTTAGATGGTACTTCATTTTTGTCATTTTTCATCTTAATTGCGGTTGTTGCTGTTTTAATATGTTTAGCTTATTTAATTATTAAGCCGATTTTCTTTAGTATGTTAACTAAATCATTTGAATTTGATAAAAATTTAATTGATAAAGAAATTGAAAACAAAGTGCATAAGCCATTTATTTCTTTTGTTAATAAAGAATTTCGTATTAATTTCCGTACAGTAGAATTTTCTGGCAATTATATTGCAATATATATAATTATTCCTGTTTTAATTTTATTATTGAATAATTTATTTGCTGCTATGAGTACAAAACTTAGTGGCGTAATTATGACATATGCCTTTAATATTTTACTGATCTTATTACCTTTACTTGCTAGTAATAGTATAATAGCAACTTTATATAGCAAAGAAGGACGTGCGGGTTATATTAAAAAGACTAAGCCAATAAATCCTTTTACTCCACTAATTTCTAAATTATTATTTAATTTAATATTCTCTATTCCATCTATTGTAATATCTGTAGCAATTTTTACCAGTTTTTCACATTTGAATGTTTGGCTAGGCATAATGCTTTCAATTGCTATACTCTTAATTCAATATGGACATATTTTCTATAGTGCAACTTTGGATATTATGAATCCTCAAAATGAACAATACGCCACAGTAGGAGAAGAAATTTCTAATCCTAATGAAAATAAATCGACTATTATGGCATTTGTGCTATCTTTTGCTATTGCATTAGTATCTTATGCATTATTTAATGAATCGAATGCCGAAACAGGCTCGTTCCTTTTAGCAACAATAAAGATTCTCCTTATTTCAATTGCTATTTTTGCTAGCTCATTAACAATGTTTTTACTAAAGGTAAAAGCTTATTATTACGAAAGGTAGTGATTGAAATGAAAAAGTCTGTTGTTTTATTAATTGGTTTAGTTTATATTATATCTGTCGTTGTAGTTGGTGTCGTTGGAATTAAGCTACATATTTATGATGAGACAATTTATGTTACGGATATTGAATGTTCTATTCGTGGCATGGAGCCTAAACAGGTTGATTTTAATTATCAAGGATGGCACTATGACTATTATTATGTTGCATATGATTGTGAACCAAATGTAATGTTTGAAGTCCATAGTAATGTAATACCTAGCAACGCTACTAATGATCACGTTAGATATTATATTAATGAAAATGAAAATGATGTGTATGAAAAAGTTATAGATGCATCTACTTATTTTGATTCTTTAGACAATGTTAATTGTGAAGTTAATTTCAATGATGCTGCAGTTGGCAAGAAATTTAAAATTACTGTTGCTCCTAGTGGTATAGAAAAATCAAAAGCTAGCAAATTCACAAAAGAATTTGAAATTGAAGTTAGCGATGGCTTTAATGTCTATAATCCTAAGGAATTTGCGTACTTTAATAAAGATAGAGATTATAATAGTGAGTATGAAGAATCGACAGGTATTAGTGTTATTAAAGCTTGGGAAGATTTTAAAGTGGCTAATAAATTAACAGATACTAGTGAAAAAAACGCATTTATTTTACAATGTGATATTGAAATTACAGATAGCGATTTACCAAGAGAATTCTTCTATCATGAAGGAGATAAAGATTATAAAGCTCAATTAGAAGGTACATTACGTGACTATTCTAATATTTATTATCATACCTTTTCTAATAATGATGAAAAGCTAGGATTATATGGTAATTATTTTACTCTTAATGCATCTAAGATTAGTCTTGTTAAACAAGAACTTGATTATGATGGTACAGTTACAAATGTAAACCAAGTTATTTCTCACTCCACATTATTTAGAACAGAAAAGAAAGATGGAGTGACCGGTGAATCTTTCGTAATGCGTGATCTTAATTTGATTGGTAACTCTCAAAGAAAAGAAGACTTAGCTCTTGGCGGTGGAATTATCTTACACAAAAATCATTCAGTAAAAGCTCTTTCGGAAAATAATATTTCTAATAGTTGGTTTATTACTTATTTTATAGAATACATTGGTTCGGATTATGTAATTAATAAATGTTACGCACGTGATAACTTTAATAGTTTTATTTATAATTATGGTGGAAAGGTAACTATCAAGAATTCTGATATGGAAGGCACAGGCGGACCAATTATTATTCAAGACCACGTATATTATAGTTCTGGAGCAACTGAAAATATTGCCCATGCAGTAATTGAAAACTCAAGATTAGAAAACTGGGTATCTGGCGAAGAAGGATGGTTCCAATTAGTGGGCGCCACAGCATTAGTTCCTGGAGTTAAAGCCTTATCATCTTTATTTGCACAATATGGTAGATCGTTTGTTAAGACAAGAAAAATAAATAATGAAGATGTTCAATTCTTTAACTTTATTTGTGTTACTAAAAATTCTCGTAATTTAATGGGAGCATGTGAAGGTAGTATTAAAATTGATGACTCTGCAATATTTGATTTTGGCAAATCTACACCTCAATCATTTGGGGCATTCTATTCTACTATTAAAAAGGTAAGTAATGAAGCTCCTATTTTCCAAAGTTCAACAGGTGGATTTGCATATAGTAACGGCACACAATTGCTTGATTATACAAATACTATTATTCCAACAACTAATACAAGTGATCCAATATTCTCTGGAGATTATTTAGCCCTTTATTATTACGGATTAATGCTTACACTAGGTTATTATCCTGTAGCATAAGATAAAAAAATTGAAAGTAGGTTCCTATGTTTGTGAACCTACTTTTTTTGTTAGTGCAAACTTACTAATTTCGTAATTTTAAAAAAATAGTTAATTCAATAGAAAGCGCATACAAAATGGCAAAAAAAATTAATCGGCAAAACCGCTATATTTAAAATAATTTTAAACAAATTGATTTTATATTACTATGAGTGAACTTTCTTAATAAAAGTGCCTATTCAAGGCACCCAACAATTTAAAATCAATGTTTTTAAAATTGCAAAACTCGTTTACTTTTTAAGCACCTATCTTGTGTTATTTGTATTATTAAAGTATAATTTAATAGCAACTTTGAATAAACCATAATTAGTTTATGTTAATAAGTGTTAGGAGTGATTTTTATATGAAAGTAATTAAACGTGGAGGACAAGAAGTTAAGTTCAATTTAGACAAAATTAAATTAGCAATTATTCACGCTAATGAATCAATTGAACCACAAGATCGTTTATCATTTGAAGCAATTGATAAGGTTGTGGCTGACCTTAATGCAAAATGTAAAAAAATTAAGAGAGCTTTAAATGTTGAAGAGATTCAAGATATGGTTGAAGATGCTTTGATGGCTTCTGGAAACTATGCTTTAGCACGCTCATATATTACATATAGATATAATCGCGCACTCGTTAGAAAAGCAAATACGACAGATGAAAGTATTCTTTCTCTTATTGAATTAAATAATGAAGAAGTTAAACAAGAAAATTCTAATAAGAATCCAGTTATAGTTTCTACACAACGCGATTATATGGCTGGCGAAGTATCTAAAGATATTTCTAAGCGTTTCTTATTACCAGAAGATATTGTTAAAGCACATAAAGATGGCATTATCCATTTTCATGATATGGATTATTTTGCTCAACATATTCATAACTGCGATTTAGTTAATTTGGAAGATATGTTACAAAATGGTACGGTTATATCTGGTACATTGATTGAAAAACCACATTCGTTTTATACTGCTTGTAATATTGCTACTCAAATCATTGCTCAAGTTGCATCTAGCCAATATGGCGGACAAACAATCACTTTGTCACATTTAGCACCGTTCGTTGATGAATCAAGAAGAAATATTCGTGAAGATGTTCTTGAAGAATTAGAAGATTATCGTAAAGACTTCAAAGGACCAGAACAAGAATTCAAAGATATGGTAGAAAGTATTGTTAAAAAACGTTTGAAGAAAGAAATTGAGCATGGTGTTCAAACAATTCAATATCAAATTAATACTTTACAAACTACTAATGGACAAACACCATTTGTATCTGTAAATATGTATTTAAATGAAGCAAAAGATGAACGCACTAAAGAAGATTTAGCGATGGTTATTGAAGAAGTTTTAAAACAAAGAATTCAAGGTACTAAAAATCCAGCTGGTGAATGGATTACCCCAGCTTTCCCAAAACTTCTTTATGTTTTAGAAGAAGAAAATATTCATGAAGATTCTAAATATTGGTATTTGACTAAGCTAGCAGCGGAATGTACCGCTAAAAGAATGGTACCAGACTATATTTCTGAAAAGAAAATGCTTGAATACAAAGTCGATAAGAATGGTAATGGTAATTGCTATCCTTGTATGGGTTGTCGTTCATTCTTAACTCCTTATGTTGATGAAAATGGAAAGCCTAAATATTATGGCCGTTTTAATCAAGGTGTCGTTACCATTAACTTAATTGATGTTGCTTTGTCTTCTAAGAAAGATATGAATTTATTTTTCAAAATACTTGATGAACGTCTTGAACTTTGCCATAGAGCGTTACAATGCCGTCATGAAAGATTAACAGGCACTGTATCTGATGTTGCTCCAATTTTATGGCAATATGGCGCATTAGCAAGATTAAAGAAAGGCGAAACTATTGATAAACTTCTTCATGGTGGTTATTCAACTATTTCTTTAGGATATGCAGGCTTATGGGAGACTGTTCTTTATATGGTTGATAAAAAACTTACTGAAGAAGAAGGAAAACAATTTGGCTTAAAAGTCATGCAAACCTTAAATGATTATACTAATAAATGGAAAAAAGAAGAAAATATTGATTATTCTTTATATGGAACACCAATTGAAAGTACAACTTATAAATTTGCTAAGAGTTTACAAAAAAGATTTGGTATTATTCCAGGAATAACTGATAAAAACTATATTACAAATTCTTATCACGTTCATGTAACTGAACAAATTGATGCATTCTCTAAATTTGCATTAGAAGCAGAATTCCAAAGATTATCACCTGGTGGCGCTATTTCGTATGTGGAAGTTCCAAATATGAAAGATAACATTCCAGCAGTATTATCTGTAATCAAATATATTTATGAAAATATTATGTATGCTGAACTTAATACAAAATCAGACTTCTGCCAAGTTTGTGGATATGATGGGGAAATTCAAATTGTTACTGATGAAGATGGCAAATTAGTTTGGGAATGCCCACATTGCCATAATAGAGATCAAAGTAAAATGAATGTTGCTCGTCGTACATGTGGCTATATTGGTACACAATATTGGAACCAAGGCCGTACACAAGAAATTAAAGAAAGAGTATTACATTTATAATTATGAATTATGGCGAGATTAAAAATTGTGATATCGCTAACGGAATAGGGGTACGTGTATCCCTTTTCGTTTCGGGATGTCGTAATCATTGTAAAAATTGTTTTAACCCAATGACTTGGGCTTTTGATTATGGTAAAGAATTTACTAATTATACTAAAGAAGCCTTAATCGACAGTTTAAAAAAAGATTATATTGAAGGACTTACGATTTTAGGTGGAGAACCATTTGAACCAGAAAACCAAGAACAAGTATTAGAACTCATAAAAGAAGTAAGAAAAGAAGTTCCTAATAAAACGATTTGGGTTTATTCTGGGTTCACTTATGAAGAATTAATGGGTGTTGAACGAAGTAGAGCAAGTTTACCAAGTGCAAAAGAAATATTAAATTTAGTTGATATTTTAGTAGATGGAAAATTTGTAGAAGAACTAAAAGATATTCGTCTTAAATTTCGTGGCTCAAGTAATCAAAGAATTATTGATATTAAAGAAACAAATAAACAAGGAAAGATAGTTTTATCTTCTCTTAATAAATAGGAGGACCTTATGCATATTAACATTAAAAAGTTAAATGAATTAGCAACAATTCCAACTTATGGTAGTGACTTTTCAGCTGGTGCAGATTTATATGCTTGCGAAGAAAATGATGTTACTATATTGCCACACCAAACTAAATTAATTCATACTGGTATTGCTTTGGAAATACCAGTTGGTTATGCAGGGTTGATTTATGCTCGTAGTGGGCTAGCGAGTAAAAGGCATTTAGCTCCAGCAAATAAAGTAGGAGTTGTTGATGCTGATTATCGAGGGGAAATCATGGTTGCTTTACATAATCATAGCGATGAACCACAAACAATTGCTAAAGATGAACGTATTGCCCAATTAGTGGTCACTCCATTTTTAAAAGTCGAGTTTGATGAAGTAGATAGTTTGAATGATACTAAACGCGGTACAGGTGGATTTGGATCGACTGGAACCAAATAAAAAATCGACAAATAATTGAATATTGTTTAAAAAAAACGTTGTCATTATTGCAATGTTTTCTTAATATTGTTATATTATAAATATAAAGGAAGGAATTTATTTATGAAAAAAAATATTAAAACTATCGCAAGTTTAGCTTTTGTTGCCTTACTTGCAGCTTCATGTGATGGTTCAAATATCACAAAAGAAGAAGCACAAAAAAGAGCAAAAAATATGGCTGATCATGAATCAGAAACTGCTACAGAAGTATTAGAAAAAGGAGTTCATCTTTCACTTAAAACTAAGAGTGTAGTTAAAGAAGTAAAATCAAATGCTTCTATGGACATTTATTTTGCTAATAACTATTTCCATGTTGCTGTAAGTGGCAAAACAGAAGGCGGAAGTACTGAAGGAAGTACTAAGTCCGATATTTACTTCGGAAAAAAAGATGAAAAGTTCTATGCAATTAATGCATCTAGCAAAGAATATGCAGTATTAGAATCTGCTACAATTGCTAAGTTTACGGATAAAGTTACAGAGGCCGTTGATTCAGTATTGGATTTAGGTTCTTCTGATTCATTGAAAAAAATGCTTGCTACATTCCCACAAAGTTCATCTACAACTGAAATTGATGGATACAAGCATGCTTATGAAATGAAATCAAAAGGTGAAGGTCACTTATGCTTAAAATCAACAACTTCTTATACTGATAAAGAAGATAAAAAATCAGAAATCGTTTATAAACTAGTTGTTGATAATTATCGCTTTGCTTCTTATGATTTCTCTACATCTACAACAGGTGTTTATGCTTCAGCAAAAGCAAGTGCTAAATATTCAATTAGCAAATCATTACCAAGCGTTAGTGGAATGAAAGAAGTAGCTTCTGCTTCATTTGAATTTAATTTCGAGTTACCTGATTTAGGCGAATTAAAATAAATAGTTGTATTAACTACTAATTGCCCACATCTATTTGTGGGCAATTTTTTTACATTAAACTTGCAAAAAGTATAGCTAAGTGTTAGTATATGCTCATGCTTTAAGCATACAATACTAAATGGGGATGTATTGGTCTCGACAGGGTATGGTCGGGTAAGGAGCGCAGTCGGATGGTCGCGTTAAAGGCCAAAAAACAATATCTGGCAACAGAAATCAATTTGCTTTCGCTGCTTAATTAAAGCCCATTAGTCCCACTTATCGGGAAGCAAAGCCATCTTAATGAATTGGGTCTCTTGGTTTGTTAAAGGTGTAATTTAAAGAGAATAAGGTTTATCGATATCTATAAGGTAGGCACGAAAAACTATAGATTACTTAAAAGCGGATTCGTTTGTTGGTCTTACTTTTAAGGAAATCAAGCAGCAAACTAAACTGTAGTGATCTTTACTGGACTTATTTTGGACGCGGTTTCGATTACCGCCATCTCCACCAAAATTAATTATAACTGATGCAACATTGCGTCAGTTTTTTTGTTGCTCCGTGCATTTACTACACGTTTATGATATAATTTAAATGTAGTAAATGTTTTTAGGTAAAGTTAAATGAATATGAGGTGGAAAAAAAATGAAAACACACGTGAGTGGAAAAACACATACCAAACAACAATTAGATAATTATGCCAATCAAAATAATCCCAATAATGCCGCTTATAAAGCAAACAGGGATAATCACGCTAACCAATGTAACGAAAATAATAAAAGCTATAAAGGTAAAAAATAAGTAGACGCATATGAAGTATTAATGTATCCGTTAAAAAATATAGAAGCACCCATTTTTAAGTTGGAGATAATAAAAAAACTATTTTATAATTGATTATTTAGGTGTAAAGAACAATTTTAATAAATTTAATTAGTAATTTGATTTTAAGATAATAAATTATAAATCAACACATATCACTTTTTGTGTTGTTTAATTAATACTCTTATCAACATAAACTATAGTTGTTCGATAGGAGGATTAAAATTATGAACACAGATAAAATTTATGCAGAATCAATTGTAAACGAATACGCACCAAAGGACACATCAAAAGTAGTTGCGTTAAAAAAACTTGATGCAAAGGCTAAAGCACCCGCTAATATATTCGGATATACTTTTGGTATTATTGGTTCATTAGTATTAGGAGTAGGAATGTGCTTATCGATGAAAGTAATTGGAGATGGAAGTACATTAATGATGGTATTAGGTATTATAATTGGCATTATTGGTATGGCTATGGTAGGATTTAATTATCCAATATATAAGAGAATATTGGCCAAAGGCAAAGAAAAATATGCTTATGATATTGTTACATTAGCTAAAGAGATTGCCGAAGAAGTAGAATAATTATTGAAAGTAGGTGGCGTTATGGATAAGTTTCAAAGCAAATATTTTAATACCGCCATACTTATGGATGAGGCTTTATTATTACTTTTAGAAAAGAAAGATTACCAATATATAACAGTAAAAGAAATATGCCAAAAAGCGGGAGTTAATCGATCTACTTTCTATCTCCATTATGAAACAATGGATGATTTATTAAAAGAAGCCATTGCAATGATTAATAAAAGATTTTATGAATCATTCGGAAGTAAAAAAGACACTTTTAAAGGCGATTGGAAAATGTCTAAAAATAAAAGTGAATTAGTACTAATAACACCAGATTATTTAAAACCATATTTGGAATTTATCAAAGAAAATAAAAAAGTATTCAAATTAATTCATAATCGCCCAGAGCTATTTGATTCAGAATCAACATTTGAAAAAATGTATCAAGAATTATTTGAACCAATTATGGATAAACTAAATGTGCCACGTGATGAACAAAAATATGTTTTAGCATTTTATTCTAAAGGCATATTAGCGGTTATTATGCTTTGGCTAGCGGATGATTGTAAAGAACCAATTGATAGAATTATGAACATTATTATGAAATATACGCCCACTAGTAATGTGAAGTAGGATTAAGAAATGATTAAATCGATTAAAACCTTTGTTAGTAAGATTGTTTCTTTTTGTAAAAAATATGCTTTTTTAATATCTGTTTGTTTTGCTTTGTTCTTTTGCATTTATAATGGAGTATTGGGATTTTATAAAAATGTTATTTGGAATATAGCAATATTTACGTATTATCTATTACTTCTTACTATTAGAATGATTTTATACGTAAGAGAAAAGAAAAGTAAAAATGAAGATGAAAAAGATATAAGAAGAGATAAGCAAATTTATATTTCAACATCAGTAATTATGTTTATTATGAACTTAGCGATGATTTTGCCGGCGATTTTACTTATCAATCATCAAAAAGAAGTAAATTTATCGCTCATATCCGCGATTGCGGTAGCAGCCTATACAACTTATAAAGTTACCTTAGCAATAATTAAATTTTGTAAAGTTCAAAAACAACAAAATCTCATTTATAAACAAGTGAGAATGGTGAATTTATTTGATGCAGTAATGTCAATTTTAACATTACAAAATACGCTTACGATTGTAGTTTCTAATGGAAATAATGGAGATATGTATACTTTATCAATAATTACAACAATTGCTATGTTATTAACAATATCTATTATTTCCATTTATACGTTAAAAAAGAATCTTAATACTAACTTAAAAACTAGAACAGAATGACGAAAATTTTCTAGTTTTTTTGCTTTTAATACCTTGTTAGTGTACACTAATATTGTAGGAGAAAATAATATGAACGATAATAAACGATTCTGGGATCGAAATGCTAAAAGATATCAGAAAATGCAAAGAAATAATAAAAAAAGTGAAATATTTTTTCAAAAATTAGAAAGTAGCATAACTAGTTTTTTAAGTAAAGATATGAATGTTTTGGAACTTGCTATGGGGCCAGCAATGTTAACTAAGGCAATTGCTAATAATTCTAAATCTTTGGTTGCTACAGACTATTCTCAAGAGATGGTTAATGAAGCAAAAAAGAAAGACTTGCCAAGTAATGTTAAGTTAGAAGTATGCGATTGCACTAATATGCCCTACATTGATAAAACATTTGATGCGATTGTAATTGCTAATTGTCTACATATTATCCCTGATCCAATTAAAGCACTTAATGAAATAAGAAGAGTGCTTAAAGATGATGGTATTTTAATCGCTCCCACATATACAAGAAATATGGGACACATTACGCCAAGAATTATTTTAATGGTGTTAGGTGGATTTAAAACTTATTCTAAGTGGACAGATAAAAAATATATAGAATTTTTAAATGAAAATAACTGGAGTATTATTTATAATGAACTCATATATGGCAATGATTTTCCAGAATGTTTTGTAGTAGCAAGAAAAAATAACAATAATAATCTAGAATAAGGAAGATAAATATAGTATTATATTTAAGCAAATCAACAAAGAAGAATAAAACAAATTACTAAAAGTGATTGGAAAGGTAAACTTATTATGGATTTAGAAACAAATTTAAAATCTGCGATTGAAATTGCAGTTAAAAATGCCTTTGATTTAGATGATGTAAAAGACTTAATTATGATTGAAATACCACGTGATAATAGTTTTGGTGATTATTCCACTAATATCGCAATGCGTTTAGCTAAAACTCTTCATCAAAATCCAAAAGTTATTGCGGAAAAAGTAAAAGAAGAATTAGAAAAAGTATTGGATAATGTTGAATCAATTACTGTTGCTAATCCAGGATTTATTAACTTTAAAATGAAAAAATCATCTTTGGCAAATATTATTAATAATATTCTTGAACAAAATGAAAATTATGGAAGAAATAATATTGGTAATGGCGAGAAAGTTCTAGTGGAATATGTTTCCGCTAACCCAACAGGAGATTTACATTTAGGACATGCTCGTGGCGCTGCTTGGGGAGATAGTGTTACTCGTTTAATGAATTTCTCAGGCTATGATGTTTTACGTGAATATTATGTTAATGATGCTGGGCACCAAATTGATATGCTTGCCGAATCTCTTATCTCTAGATATTTTGATTGTTTTGGAAAAAGTTATCCACTTCCAGAAGATGGATATCACGGACCAGACGTCATTAAATTGGCTCATGATTTAAAGGATACTGATAGCGATAAATGGCTTAATGCAGATGTTAATGAACGTAAAGAATACTTTAAAGATAAAGGTATTGAATTAGAATTAAATAAAATTAAACGTGACTTAGATTATTACCGTGTTGGATTTGATTCTTGGATCCATGAAAGATTCTTTTATTTAGATAATGCTAAACGTATTAGAGATGTTTTAGATAAAATGAAATCTATGGGGCTAACTTATGAACAAGATGGCGCGTTATGGTTTAAATCTAGTGAGTATGGCGATGACAAAGATCGTGTTTTAAAGAAAAATGATGGATTATATACATATTTAACTCCTGATATTGCTAACCACGTTTATAAACTTGAAAGAGGATATAACAAATTAGTTAACTTCTGGGGCGCTGATCATCATGGCTATGTTAAACGTATGCAATGCGCTTTAGAGGCTCTTGGATATCCTAAAGATGTTTTAGAAGTAGATTTAATCCAAATGGTGCGTTTAGTTGATGATGGTGTTGAAGTAAAAATGTCTAAGCGTACAGGTAATGCCGTCACAATTCGTGAATTATGTGATGATATTGGTGTGGATGCCGCTAGATACTTCTTTGTTTGCAAAGATGTTGCCACACACTTTGATTTTGATTTAGGGCTTGCCCGTAAACAAACAGCCGACAATCCAGTGTTCTACGTACAATATGCTTATGCACGTATGAATTCTATTGTTGCTTCAAGTCCAAAATTTGAAAAAGTAGATGAATATAATTTACTAAAAGAAGAAAAGGAAACTTTATTACTTAAACATATTAATGAATTCCCTAGTGTTGTTGCAGATGCCGCTAAAACAAGAATGCCAAATAAGATTTGTAACTATGTCCAAAAATTAGCGCAATACTTCCATAGTTACTATGGCTCTTTCCGTATTCATGATGATGCTAATATTGAATTATCTAATCAACGATTGGGTTTAGTATTAGCAACAATGGTTACTTTAAAGAAC
>ERZ827150.3362-NODE-3362-length-15651-cov-2.941972_pt1 | contig 15651 bp, 10 predicted proteins | sample MGYA00519779_ERZ827150 | MGnify/ENA primary metagenome ERZ827150 (study PRJEB31778, sample SAMEA3449267) | human gut metagenome | biome: human gut; feature: human-associated habitat; material: faeces | place: United Kingdom | collected 2010/2012 ...
TACATCAATAAGGCAGGATTCATTGGCGGATACTTCTATGACCAAGCAGAACTAGAGAAATCATTAACTGACATTATCGGGCAAATGCTCCAGGGAAAAAAGCTACGTGACATCCCATTCGTATATAGTAAAAAGTCATACCCGCTCGTCAACTATGCACAACTGAAATTGGATGGCCTTGATGCAGACCTTTGTCCGTCAAATACAATATTCCTGAATAAACCGCTCACATTCTGGCAAAAATATAGATGGTGGATTATCAGCGGAACAATCCTGCTTCTTTCACTTGTGGTCATCGCATTTATAATATACTTGTTTCAGCGAAAGAAAATAGCCTTGTTCAGTGCCCATAATACACTTGTGTGCAATATGCCGATATCGTATACCCAGGCAAAAGTAGCTTTCGATGAAAAGGGAGAGGCAATAGATATAAAGTACCAAGCCGGCAATAGCTTGTTCAATAATTTGTTTACAACAAATGAGGAGAATGATATGAATAAGAATTCGCTTTCACAGATTGACTGTCTTCCTCGATTTATAAAAATGGTATTCAAAGAAAAACAAGCGATTACCTTCACCCACTATTTTAAGACGACTCACACCTTTTATGAATTCATTATCTGCCAGTCGTCCGAAAAGCATACCATAGATATCTTCGGAGTTGACATCACAGCACGCAATGAAGCGGAAAACGCATTGCGGGAAATCAATAAGAAACTGGAAATGACCTTGAGCGTGGCTCGAATCATTCCTTGGCGCTGGAACCTGAAAAGCGATATGATTACTTGCGAATCAGAACAAATACTGGCCCACATGAATTTCACTAAAGAAAAAGGGTCCACTCCCCAGGCGCACATTATAAAGGCCTCCGAATACTTTCAGAAAATGCACCCGGAAGATGTGGAACGTATGCAACAGATACACAAGAATCTTGCATCCGGAAAATTACAACATGCCAAAGAAGAGTTTCGCATCATTACTGAAGTGGAAGGACGAAAATTTACAGATTGGCTTGAAACGAATGCGGTAGTAGATCAATACGATGAGCAGGGCAATCCGATATCATTGGTAGGTTCGCTACTATTAATTACAGAACGTAAGAGACAAGAGAAGGCACTGGTAACAGCTAGAGAAAAAGCTCTGGAATCCGAGCGGCTAAAGTCTGCATTCCTGGCTAATATGAGCCACGAAATACGCACACCATTGAATGCCATCATAGGTTTCTCCAGCCTGCTGACCACCACTGAGGATGAACATGAACGGGAAGAGTTCATCAGTATCATAGAGAATAACAACCAGCTTCTCCTACAACTTATCAGCGACATTCTGGATCTGTCGAAAATAGAGGCAAATACTCTTGATTTCAATTACCAGAACGTTGACTTGAACGGACTGGCAAGAGACGTAGAAAGAACAGTACGACGCAGACTACAACCGAATGTTGTCCTGAATTTTATTCCCGGAGTTACCGAGTGCCATGTACAAACCGAACGTAACCGACTTTCACAAGTACTTATCAACTTGCTTGTCAATGCCAGCAAGTTTACCTCGACAGGCAGTATCACATTTGGTTATGAAATCCGTGGAGAAGAACTCTATTTTTATGTAAAAGATACAGGCCGGGGTATCTCACAGGAGGATCAGAATAAAATATTCGAGCGTTTCACCAAAGTGGATACTTTCACCCAAGGAACAGGACTGGGCCTTTCCATCTGCAAAAACATTATCGAAAAGATGAAAGGAAGAATCGGAGTTGAATCTGAGGGTAAAGACAAAGGAAGCACATTCTGGTTCACAATACCGTATAAACCGGAAATTGCTACACAACAGAATAAGCGGCACGAAGCTGTTAATCCTACCACAACAGTACCCCAGCAAAAGCCTGTCATCCTAATAGCAGAAGACAATGAAAACAACTACCTGTTATTCGATTCTATTCTTAATAAAGAGTACAATCTGATACATGCCTGGAATGGTAAAGAAGCCATAGAATTATATCGAAAATTTCAGCCACATGTCATCATCATGGATATCAATATGCCCAAAATGGATGGCTATGAAGCAGCGAGAGAGATACGGAAATTCTCAAAAACAATACCCATCATCGCAGTTACGGCATATTCCTTCTCTTCTGACAAAGAAAAGGTTCTGGAGAACGGATTCAACGGCTATGTACCTAAACCGGTCGACGTGCACATCTTGAAAGAAAAACTCCATAGTACAATCAAACAAAACATTGCAGCAATATAAGAGAATGTGCCAAAACAGAATAAAAGAACGTAAATTACATGAATTACGCAAACAACAAGTCAGATAAGTTCTGATTATCAGAAGGATAAAAAAAGAATCATTTGTGTAATTCATGTAATTTGCATTCTAAACTTCATTTTGACATACTCCCATCATTATCTTGCTTTAAATCTGAATTTTCTTTTTCTGCCGTCCCTTTTCCCCTATACTCGCTCGGACTGACCCCGAAATGCTTCCGGAATACCTCTCTGAAATATTTTGCATCGCAGAACCCGGTCATATCCGCTATTTCCGTAATAGAGTGTTCGCCTTCTTTCAACATTCGGGCAGCATACTGCATACGGATGAGACGTACATAATCTGCCGGAGAACAATCAGTCAATGCTTTCACTTTATTATAGAAACTACTGCGGCTCATGTGGTGAAGCGAACAAAGCATATCTACCGTAAAATCCGGATCGGCCATGTTCTTCTCCACATTTTCCCTGACGGAAGCTATGAATTTCCAGTCAAGTGTATCCCGACACCCCTTCGGCCATTTTTCAGTTTCGAAGTCCGAACTGCCATACTTCTTATGCAATAATATCCGATTGGTAATCAAACGGTTGATACTCGCCTTCAATATGCTGATGCTGAAAGGTTTCGCCATGTAATCATCCGCACCTATCTTCAATCCTTCCAGCATGTTTTTCTCATCACCCAATGCAGTCAACAGAAGCACCGGAATATGAGATGTTTCAATATTACCCTTAATGGCGGCACACAATTCATCTCCCGACATTTCCGGCATCATAATATCTGACAACACAAGATCCGGCTTAAACTCGGATAGGATTTCAAGAGCCTCCTTTCCGTTGTGACAGGACTGCACCAGATAATCCTCACCAAGCGTGTTCGCCAGATAAATACGCAAATCGTCATTATCCTCCACGACGAGGATACGTCGGGAAGAAGCATCACTCTGCTTGGGCTCAACGGCAGAAAGTGCCGGAGTAACAACTTCCGGCATGCTGATAGATCGCTCCGGAGTTGCAGATATGATACTGGCTTTACGAAAATGTTTGTTCCCCTTAGGAAAAATGATTCTTACCAGTGTACCTTGTTCCGCCATACTTTCTATAGTTATTTTTCCACCATGTAAACGCACCAGCCTATGCACCAATGCCAAGCCGATTCCACTACCACTAACCCTCAAATTGATGGCATTGCTACCTCGAAAATAGGTATGAAAAAGTCCTTTCTGTTCATTGCGGGGAATACCGATTCCGGTATCTTTCACCTCAATGCCCCAACCATCCTCATATTCTGATACACTGACATATATGTTCCCATTTTCCGGTGTATATTTCATGGCATTCGACAGGATATTCTTCATGATAGAATCCATCTTATCCCTGTCAAACCACACGTTCAGGTATTGGAAATTACTTTCGTAAGTCAACCTGATATGCTTGATGTTTGCATACGCATGAAATGTGTCACAAATGCCTGACACATACGTACCTAACTCATACTCAGCAATATACATATGTGATGAATAGGTATTGATACGTTCAAAATTAATAAGATTTGTTATAAGCCGTAAAAGAACATCCACATTTCTCAGAGCCATGCTCACATGGCCCTTACCTTCCTCATTCACCATATCTTTGTTCCGTAGTTCTTCCAACGGGGCCTTTATCAGAGTCAGAGGTGTACGGATGTCGTGAGCTGTATTTATAAAAAAGCGTGTCTTTTCTTCCGAAATCCTCTTCTGTTTCCTCAGTGTAATGATGCGGAACAGAATCACACACACCAGAACAGCCAACATAATATAACCGGCTATAGCCCACGGAGTAGCCCACAACGGAGGAGATATGATAATCAACATACTGCGCTGTTCATAACTCTTATACTTTTCTTCGTTAGATACGGAACGTACATGAAGCATATATTTACCCGAAGGGAGCTTGGTGAAACGCATCAGACCGTTGGAAGAAGGCGTAGTCCATTCATCATAAAAGCCCTCCAATCTCCAGGAGTATAAAATATTAGAAGGATAGTCGTAATTAATGGAGGAAGCCCTCAGTGAGAAAGTGTTCTGTTCATATTTAAGTTTCAAAACTTTCGTATCGTTAATATCCGTTTCCAAGGGCGATCCTTCATCACCAGGATATACAGGCTGATAGGATATATTCAAATCACTAAGCAACATCGGAGAAAAAGTTGGGACCGGTATGTGCATATCCGAAGGAAAACCAATGACCCCATCATTACTTCCCAAGACAAAACGACCGCTACTATGCAAAATACCGGCACCGGGATTGAAACAGACACTCATAAGCCCCTGTTCACGCGTCCAGTTATTAAATGACATTCTACGAGGTGAAAAATGAACAATTCCATTTTCCGTACTAAGCAATAAATCCCCGTCCGGTTTAGGAAGAATTGTATAGATATTATTGGAAATAAGGGCACAATTATCTGTATAATACTGAGCGAAGGCCTCTTCTTCGGGATTATAAAGCACCAGCCCGGAACCACTGGTACCTATATACAACACACCATCGTCTCCCTGATACAAGGCATGGATATGCATAGATTCCACAGGCATATCGATGCTGCGATATTTTCCGGAAAATTTGTCTAGCAAATATAGTCCTGCCGAAGTGCCAATCCACATCGAAGAATCGTCTTTTTCGCGAATGCAGGTAATAGAATTCAAGCCGGAATACAGGCGGGATTTGCCACTTTTAAGATCAAAACATTTCAGATTGTAAAAACCGCCTGACCAGATATTACCTTCCGAATCTTTCCTTATGTCACGAATGTACTGATCGGGACGCAGGTCTAAATGAAAGAAAAGAGAAGAAGCGATATAGTCAACCGTAAGGGCACGTTTATCTATCTGGTAAAGACCGGAGGTAAAACCACCTGCCAGAATAATTCCGGGCGAGATTTCACAAAGCGTCAGGAATATATGATTCTTATCTTCCAGTTCATGATCAAAAGTGCTGAAAAAGGAATGCCATTCCCCCGTAGCGGAACTATATAGACTTATGCCATTGCTGGTACCGAACCAAAGGTCACCCTCACTATCTTCAATGACATCATGCACCTGGTTATTGACAAGTGACTGGCGGTTTCCAACCGAATGACGAGTCCAGCGGTAACCGCTGTAACGATTGTCGCGGATGGTTATTCCACTGGGATAATTAGCAATCCAGATGCGACCCTCATGGTCTACATGCACATCGTTTATATTGTTGCCATTCATTCCATTATGGATATTATAATCTGCTACAATATAAGGAACTGCATAACATGTATCAATATTCATACGATAGATTCCTTTCCCGTCAGTAGCTATCAGAATTTCCCTTTCCCCAAAGGGTATAATACGTTTGATATTCACGTCACTAAGGGTTTCATCCGACCGATTTTCCTGAGAAGTATCAAGATCACAAATCCACACTCCCTGCTTAAAAGTACCGACAAACAATTTCTTCAAAGCAGCTGAAAAGAATAACTCGCTCACCGGTGCATGAAGATTATATGCCGGTGTACACGAAAGTAACGTACGAGACTCATCCAATACCGCCCGATACAACCCGGACTCCGTACCTATGAAGAAGTTTTCCCTATCTATCTGGGCAATAGAAGTGACATTACTGATTATACTGGATGATAATTGCGATATCTTTCCTGTGCGGGTATCGAACAATGCCATTTGTTCCTTACTGCAAAGCCAGATACGTCTGGAATGATCCATATAGCTATATGTAATATTCGGCGAAGAGATTCCCTTTTCCGGTAAAGGAGGCATATACACCTGTTCGAACCGATCCCGGCCCTGCTCATAGCGGAAAATGCGGCCTTTCCGTCCAGTTCCCCACAACACACCGTCGTCAGCCATGTAAAGCCAATTCAGGCTAAACTGCATATTGAGCTTCTGTCCCTTATCCGTCAATTCATAGTGTTTGATTTCCTTGCCATTGTAACGGTCCGGACCTTCCTGAGTAAGGAACCACATATATCCTAAAGAATCTTGTAGGATACGATAAACTTTCTGACTGCCCAGACCATCCTCCATACTTATATATTTATATGCCTGGGCTACACATACCTGAGTAAAAAATACGAGTATGGCAAACAGCATGGAGGTTTTTCTCTGTTGATAAAATCTTCTCCTGTTCATCACAGTTCGTGTGTTATCATCCAAGGATTCCTGACTCCGAATCTGACAAGGAATCCCAACGGTTTAATATTAAAATATGAGATTAATATGCAAAATTAACCAAAAAGGCAGAAAAGTTCACAGTATAAAACAAGTTTTTTTCATAATACACGTCATTTTTTATCGCTATTACCATATTTTTCTTATAACAAATAGCATTCACCAGAAACGATCCTTTTTCTTATTTTCGTTCTCAATCACTTATTTGACAACTTTTTAGCCATCTTATTTGTTAGAGACATATACTAATCTATAATCCATGATCCATGAAAGTACATGAATATCAAGCAAAGGAAATCTTCTCCCAGTATGGAATTCCGGTAGAACGACATGTGTTATGCAATACGCCCGATGAAGCCGTAAAAGCTTTCCGGCAGTTAGAAGTGGACAAAGTAGTTGTGAAAGCACAAGTGTTGACCGGTGGACGAGGAAAGGCAGGAGGCATAAAACTGGCCGACAATGAAGAACTGGTAAGACAGCACGCCCGGGAAATTCTGAAAATGACCATCAAAGGTTTTCCTGTAACCCGAATTTTAATCAGCGAAGCTGTAGATATCGCAGCTGAATATTATGTCAGTTTTACCATTGACCGCAACACGCGTTCAGTAGTGCTTATCATGAGCGCGGCAGGAGGAATGGATATTGAAGAAGTAGCCCGCAACACTCCGGAGAAAATCATTCGCTATAATATCGACCCGTTGATAGGATTGCCTCAATATCTGGCACAGAGTTTTGCATTCATGCTTTTTGACCAGGCGGAACAAGCCAGGCGTATGACTTCCATCCTTCAGAATCTCTATAAAGCCTTCATGGAAAACGATGCATCGCTTGCTGAAATCAACCCGTTAGTGTTGACGGCTAAAGGTACCCTTACAGCCATTGATGCCAAGATGGTGTTCGATGATAACGCTCTTTACCGCCACCCCGATATACATGCTCTTTTCGAACCTACACCGGAGGAACAACTCGAAACTACAGCCAAAGAAAGAGGATTCAGCTATGTACGTATGGACGGAGACATCGGTTGCATGGTAAACGGCGCCGGACTGGCAATGACTACCATGGACATGATTAAGTTATATGGCGGTTCACCTGCCAATTTCCTGGATATCGGTGGGAGTTCAAACCCCGTGAAGGTGATTGAAGCCATGAAGATACTGCTGAATGATTCGAAAGTAAAAGCGGTCTTCATCAATATATTTGGCGGTATCACTCGTTGCGACGATGTAGCTATAGGATTGATACAGGCTTTCGATCAATTGCAAACGGAAATTCCTGTCATTGTAAGACTGACGGGAACCAATGAAAATATCGGCAGGAAACTATTAAAAGACAGTAACCGCTTTCAGGTAGCGGAAACCATGAATGAAGCCACCCTGATGGTAGTAAAATCTGTGAAAGGAGAAACATTATGAGCATACTTATTGATAAATCGACCCGCCTGTTGGTACAAGGTATTACGGGCAGAGACGGACATTTTCATGCCGTAAAAATGAAAGAATACGGTACGAATGTGGTAGGTGGTACGTCTCCCGGAAAAGGAGGCAGCACCGTAGACGGGCTTCCCGTTTTCAACACCATGTACGAGGCAGTGGAAAAGACGCAGGCCAATGCCTCCATTCTTTTTGTTCCCGCCAGCTATGCGGCAGATGCTATCATGGAAGCCGCAGATGCCGGAATCAAACTGATTATCTGTATCTCCGAAGGTATCCCTACCCTCGATGTAATCAAAGCGTATCGCTTCACTCAACTGAAAGGAGCCATGCTGATCGGGCCGAACTGCCCCGGTCTAATTTCTCCGGAAAAGAGCCTGGCCGGAATCTTACCCGGCAACGTTTTTAAAAAAGGAAATGTCGGAGTGATCAGCCGTAGCGGAACATTGACTTACGAGATTGTTTACCATCTTACAGCCAACGGCATGGGCCAATCTACCGCTATTGGCATGGGAGGTGATCCCGTAGTAGGACTTTACTTCCGTGAACTATTGGAAATGTTCCAGAATGATAAGGATACGGAATCCATCGTCATGATCGGTGAGATTGGTGGAAACGCAGAAGAACTGGCGGCTGAATATATAAAGAAGCACGTAACAAAACCTGTCGTAGCTTTTATTGCCGGACAATCTGCACCTCCGGGAAAGCAAATGGGACATGCAGGTGCCATTATTTCCGGTAATTCCGGCTCTGCCGAGGAAAAGATTGCAGCACTGACGGCAGTTGGAATACAAGTGGCAAATGAACCGGCAGAAGTACCTATCTTATTAAAAGCGTCACTTCCAAACAAATAACATAAACCTGTTGGCGGAATTTATTCATTTCGGTATAGTAATGAATTAATTCATAACCCAAAAAAAGAAATAAATTCCGCCAACGAGTAACATAACTACATTTTAAATCAATTCGTAGCTGGCGCTTTGGATAGGCATATCCAGATTGTGCAGTACTTTTTCCAGTAAAATACCCTCCCGATTGTCGTACTCATACCCAAAAGTAGCGCGAATGCCCTGAAGAATGAATTGCGTGGCACGGTCCAAAGCAATAGGAAGACTGTCCCCTTGCAATAAAGCACCGGTTATGACACTTGTAAAAGTATCCCCGGTTCCCGGATAATGGGCCGGCAAATACGGACAAGTAATTTTCCAGTATCGATCCCCTACCCGATTATAAGCATATACCGAGGTTTTGTGACTCTCTTCATGAACAGGAACGCTGGTTATAATAACCACCTGAGGGCCTGCATCAGACAAAAGACGAAGGTAAGATTTCAATTCTTCATCCGTATTATCTGCTTTATAAGGCTTGTCCATCAGATAAAAAAGTTCAGTGAGATTTGGGGTGATCACATCCGCCTTCGTTGCCAGGTGGCGCATTTCGCGAATCATTGATTCATCAAAGTTTGTGTATAGCCGTCCGTTATCTCCCAATACGGGGTCAACTACCACCAAGCTGTCCGGCTGGCGGAAGTCATCAATAAAATCCGAAACAATCTGTACCTGACGCGGAGCTCCGAGATATCCTGTATAGAAAGCATCAAACTGTACATCCAGCTTTTTCCATTCGGCAATAATTCGAGGCATTTCATCCGTCAGGTCAAGAATAGAAAACTCCGGATATTGCGTATGACTGGAGAGCACAGCCGTAGGTAAAGGGCAAACCTGAAAGCCCATGGAAGACAAAATCGGAATTACAACCGTAAGGGATACACGCCCAAAACCAGACAAGTCATGAACGGCAGCTATTCTCTTTACTTTATTTGTATACATCTTGGTTACTACATTTTTTCTTTCACATAAAAAACTCCCCGCAAAGATAATCTTACGGGGAGTAAACAACAAGCTAAAAGAGAAAATGTTTGATTCAATTAAAGTTTAGGAATTAAGCTAATGCAAGTATCAGTATTTGTGCAGTAAGCACACGTAAAAACATGGTAAGCGGATAAACAGTGGCATATCCCACCGCAGGAGCATCACACGAAGTCAGATCATTGGAATACGCCAACGCGGGCGGATTCGTGGTTGAGCCACCCAATACTCCGATCAACGTATAATAGTTTAATTTAAAGACGTATCGTCCAACAAGCCCGGCTATCAGCAAAGGAACAATAGTTATGATAACACCATAACCTACCCAGACATAGCCACCGTCATAAATCACCGTTTCCACAAATCCTTTACCGGCACCCAATCCCACACAAGCCAGGAAAAGGGAAATTCCTATCTCACGCAGCATCAGATTGGCACTCATGGTAGTATAAGTAATCATTTTGTACTGAGGGCCGAAGCGACTGATCAGAATGGAAACAATAAGAGGTCCACCCGCCAATCCTAACTTTACCGGCTGGGGAATACCCGGAAATACAAAAGGCGTACTACCCAGGATACATCCTAACGCTATCCCCAAGAATATAGGTATCAGATTAGGATGATCCAAGCGTTTCATTGAATTTCCCAATACTTTTTCCGCATGACTGACCGCCAGCTCGCTACCAACAATAGTAACACGGTCGCCCATCTGCAATTGTAATTGCGGAGCAGCAACCAAGTCTACTCCCGAACGATTCACCCGGGTAATACTGGCTCCGAAATTATTACGTATCTTCAATTGGGAAAGCATCTTCCCATTCAGTTCAGGTTTCGTTATCAAGATACGACGGGAAATCAGTTTCTTGTCCAATTGCTCCCATTGCATATCAATCTGCTTACCGAAGAAGACGCTAATAGCTTCAATATCTTTAGGGGTAGAGATAACCAAAATTTTATCATTCAGATGCAATACCGTATCTGAATTAGCCAATTCCGTTCCTTGCCCGTCATGATACTGTACACGCGAAATCACAAAATCACGGTTCATCAGCGGACGTATATCTTTTATCTTTTTTCCGTCGATAGCTTCATTACGGATTTCAAACGAAATAGGACGCACAGTGAGTTCCTGTATGTGTCCCAGTCCACGTTCAGCTTCCGCCTCTTCTGTCTTGGTATTGATACGCAAAATATATTTCAAGGCTATCAATGACAAGATAATACCGACTACACCCAGTGGATAAGCAACCGCATATCCCAATGCTATCTCAGGGGCATCTATTCCGTTCAAATCACTGTTTGCCTGCTGGGCAGCTCCAAGTCCTGGAGTATTTGTTACCGCACCGGAAAGGATACCGACCATAGTAGTGATAGGCGTACCCGTGACAAAATGTAATATAATCGTGATGACTACTCCCAGAAAAACGACCAGCATAGCCAACAGATTCAAGGTAAGTCCGCCTTTTTTGAAAGCAGAAAAGAAACCGGGTCCCACTTGTAGCCCTATGGAGTAAACAAACAAGATCAGACCGAACTCTTTCATAAAATGAAGCAAGTGTTCATTCAGAGTCATATCAAAATGCCCGAATACAATCCCCACAAAAAGTATCCATGTGATACCTAATGAAACTCCCGCCACTTTGATTTTAGCCAGCATAATGCCAAATGCTATCACAAGTGAAAGGATCAGTACGGAATGAGCCACTCCTCCACCCCAAAGATCAGGGTATCCTTCAAAAAGGTTCTTCAATAGTTCCATAATTTAAAGCATATATAATTTTTTCTTCATATAATCCGTTTAAAGTCTCCCCGGAGAAATCACTTCTACGGGGAGACGCACACATTGAAACATAACTAAATCATAGTGGCATATTGCCGTGCTTTTTAGGTGGGTTGCTCTGACTCTTGTTATGCGTCATTTCTAACGCCTGAATCAGCTTATACCGGGTATCACGAGGCATGATAATCTCATCAATAAAACCACGCTCGGCAGCCCGATACGGATTAGAAAACTTAAATTCATATTCCTGGATCAGACCGGATTTTTCTTCCGGTGTAACATTTCTATATAATATATTCACAGCACCTTCGGCTCCCATCACAGCTATTTCAGCCTGCGGATAGGCCAGATTGATGTCTGCCCCTGTCTGTTTGCTGGACATCACGATGTACGCACCGCCATAAGCCTTACGGGTTATCAGGGTAATTTTAGGGACAGTAGCTTCTGCATAAGCATAGACGATTTTTGCCCCGTGACGAATGATGCCATTATGCTCCTGCGTCACGCCAGGCAGGAAACCCGGTACATCTTCGAAGGTAATCAACGGAATGTTGAAGCAGTCGCAAAAACGGATGAAACGTGCAGCCTTATCGGAAGCATCTATATCCAGCACACCAGCCAGATAAGCCGGCTGATTGGCTACAACTCCTACCGAACGACCATTCAGACGGGCGAAACCCACCACAATATTCTTTGCAAAATGAGGCATCACTTCAAAGAAATATTGGTTATCCATAACAGGCTCTATAATATCCTTAATGTCATAAGGAATGTTCGGGTCTTCCGGAATCACAGTTTGAAGCTCTTCTGACTGACGTCTGGCATCATCCGTACAAGGAATAAGCGGAGCATCCTCCATATTATTGGAAGGCAGGAAGCTGAGCAATTCGCGTATGGCCAGCATGGTTTCTTCTTCAGTGTTACACATGAAGTGAGTAACGCCACTCTTACTGCTATGTGCATAGGCTCCACCCAGCTCTTCCTTGTCCACTTCTTCATGCGTAACCGTTTTCACTACATCCGGCCCTGTGATGAACATATGGCTTTTCTCTTTCACCATAAAAATAAAATCCGTCAATGCAGGTGAATAACAGGCACCGCCGGCACATGGACCCAGAATAGCTGAGATTTGAGGGATGACCCCGGAAGCAATCGTATTCTGATAGAAAATAGAAGCATATCCTGACAAACTGCCGACACCTTCCTGAATACGGGCACCTCCCGAGTCATTCAGAGCAATAACCGGAGCACCATTTTTGAGTGCCAGTTGCTGTACTTTCACTATTTTCGCTGCATTAGTTTCACTCAAAGAACCACCATGCACCGTAAAGTCATAGGCGTACACAAATACCGGACGACCGTCAATCTTGCCGTAACCAGTCACCATGCCATCACCTGGAATTTGTTTTTTCTCCATTCCGAAATTGGTGCAACGGTGATTTACAAACTTGTCCAACTCATTGAATGTCCCTTTATCCAGCAAGGCTTCTATGCGTTCGCGTGCGGTCATCCGCCCGGCAGCATGTTGTTTTTCTATCTTATCAATGCCTCCACCCTGCGAGGCACGCTTATTAAGTTCTTCAAACTGATTATATATTTCTGTCCTTTCCATACTTATTCTTCATTTATAATATCCAATGTCATTAAAATCTGGTTACTGCTCACTGAATCACCTTCCGCCACCAAGATTTCTCTCACTACACAGTCCGAATTGACCTTATAGTTGCTTTGCATTTTCATAGCTTCAAGCACCACTACAATATCTCCCGCTGACAAACGGTCCCCTTTCTTTACAGGAATCTTCATAACCTTACCCGGCATCGGAGCAATAATCTTATCGTCCTGTCTCTCTTCTCCTCCTTTTCGCATACGCAAGTATTTCACCTGGGTATCTGCTATATCCACATGATAAGAGCGATAGAACAAATTCACATCATAGCTTTTTCCTCCTTCACCGCGGATGACTTCCGTATTGTAAGAATTTCCGTCGTGTAAGATGGAGCAGCTGCCGTTTTCTGCCATGGCAATATCCACATCGTAGATTCTTCCATCAACATTCAACCGGACTTTATTATCTTCTTTACTGACCAACGTCACGTCGGCAACGCGGTTTCCAATATGTATTTCCATTAACTACTTCCTCCCTCTTTAAATACGTAAAACTCCTTTTTGCAAACCGAACTCACGCCAGCGACTGATAGGACGACCATCAGACGACTGCGTGGAAGAATTCTCTTCCAGGTTCATCAGGTAATCTATATAAGCGGCAATCACGGCAATATTCTCAATTTCTTCATTATTACTGTTAGGACGCTGCAACATACGCGAGTTTTTCTCGATAAACAGCGTGTTGTATTCTCCCTTTACGAAATCGGGGTTGTGCATGATGCGCTTCAGATAAGTAAGATTCGTCTTCAATCCGGTAACTTTATACTCATACAGCACACGGCGCATACGCTCAATGGCATACTGCCGATTGGTGGCCCATACAATCAGTTTTCCGATCATGGGATCATAATAAATAGGAATCTCATACCCTTCGTAAACATAGCTATCGATTCGAACACCGATACCGTTCGGTTCAGCCAATAACTTAATGATTCCCGGAGACGGCATGAAATTATTCTCCGTATCTTCCGCACAGATACGACATTCGATAGCATGTCCCCGCTGAAACAAGTCTTCCTGTTTAAGATGCAACGGATAACCGGATGCAATCATGATCTGTTCTTTCACCAAGTCCACACCCACCACTTCTTCCGTAATGGGATGTTCCACTTGCAAACGGGTGTTCATTTCCAGGAAATAGAAATGACGGTGCTTATCCACCAGAAATTCGATAGTACCTGCACCCGAATAGTTCACTGCTTTGGCGGCAGCTACAGCCTTCTCTCCCATCTCTCTGCGTAATTCCGGAGTGAGGAAGGGAGACGGACTTTCCTCCACAATCTTTTGATTTCTACGCTGAACAGAACATTCGCGATCAAATAAATGAATCACATTGCCATGATTATCACCCAATACCTGAAATTCAATATGATGGGGTTCCTCCACAAATTTCTCCAGATATACCGTATCGTCACCAAAAGCAGACATAGACTCCGAACGAGCGGTATTATAAGCCTCAACTACTTCATCCTCACTATGTATCAGTCGCATACCTTTTCCGCCACCACCCATAGAGGCTTTCAGCATCACGGGATAGCCGATCTTATTACATATCATCACAGCCTCCCCGGCACTCTGCAAGGGTTGTTCCGTACCGGGAACTACCGGTACTCCGGCTGCAATCATGTGTTTACGGGCTGAGATTTTATCGCCCATCGCTTCCATTGTTTCGGCAGAGGGCCCGATAAAAATAATGCCTTCTTCTTTGCAACGACGGGCAAAGTCGGCATTTTCAGATAAGAAACCATATCCGGGATGGATGGCATCCGCTTCATGCTGCCGGGCAGCACGAATTATATTCTCTATATTCAAATAACTGTCTCTGGAAGCTGCCGGACCTATCAGACTTCATCGGCATACATGACGTGTTTTGCTGCACGGTCCGCTTCCGAATAGACAGCTACTGTACGTATTCCCATCTCTTTGCAGGAACGCATTACACGTACAGCAATCTCGCCTCTATTGGCAATCAATACTTTTTTTATCATTGTTCTTCTGTTTATCACAAAGGGGTGCATCACATACATCCATAACGATACCCTCTTTGACTGCCGTCAGACAGTCATGACATAAACAGCCCGGGTAATTCTTTTGCAAATAAGCACGTTGCTGCTCATTCAGTCGTACCGTAGCGCAATGGCATGACAAAATCCGATCGTGCATACACTCAAAGGTTGCACCACAACGCGGACATACCTTTTTCATAGGCATCCCTTTCGCATTAATTAAATTAAAACAATTATACGTTCGTACTGTTCCCCTAATCCCACGAGTAGCAACAGACTTTAACGAATGGCAGGTCTTCTGACTGACTCCCTTTCTGATTCCTTCCCGGCCTCCAATTCACAGCCAGTGGCTAAAGTATTTATCAAGAAAGTTATGGAGCTTCACAGCAGCGGGACTGTCCGGGATTTACACCCGATTCCCTTTTAATCC
>ERZ827150.3371-NODE-3371-length-15627-cov-11.227909_pt1 | contig 15627 bp, 10 predicted proteins | sample MGYA00519779_ERZ827150 | MGnify/ENA primary metagenome ERZ827150 (study PRJEB31778, sample SAMEA3449267) | human gut metagenome | biome: human gut; feature: human-associated habitat; material: faeces | place: United Kingdom | collected 2010/2012 ...
GCTACCGCCCGACCGGCAGAAAAGAAAGCGGCAGTCCCCCGCCGCTTTCTTTTTTTCACTTCTCAGTCCACCACTCTCGTGAAGCTCGTGCCGCTCTTCTGGAAGCACACGTCCAGCCGCACGCGGTCGCCGCGCATATAGCTCGACGTACACTCGTACACCAGACCGTTCTCCATCGTCGTGCGCCGCTGGTGGTGGAAGGCCGCCGCCCCCGGCACGCAGCCGAGCAGCTTTGCCTCGTACTCGCCGAGCGTCACCGCCTCATAGCTGTCCTCCGCCGCGAACGGCACCACGCCGACGTGGTAGAGCAGGCTGTAAAAGCTGTGCGTCTCCAGCATCTCGCGCGTCAGGTTCGGATAGATGTGCTGCGGATAGTAGGAGGTCTCCAAAATCAGCGGCTCGTTGTCCACGTTGCGCACGCGCGTGAAGCAGTAGACCTTCACGCCGTCCTCCAGCGCCATCAGACGCTTGATCTTCGGCGCGGGGTCGATAATATCAAAGCTCACCAGTGTGGACGAGGGGTGCTTGCCCATCGACGAGATCTCCGTCGTGAACGAATACTGCACGCCCTTGCGCCGCGTGCTCGGATCGGCGACGAAGGTGCCCTTGCCGCGCTTGCGCACGACGAAGCCGGCCTCCTCCAGCGAGCCGATGGCCTGCCGCACGGTGTTGCGGCTGATCTCGAATTTATCGCAAAGCTCCGCCTCGCTCGGCAGCAGATCGCCCACCCGCAGCGTACCGGACGTGATGGTGTTCTTGATGATGCCGGTCAGCTGCGCGTACAGCGGAATATCGCTCGCCATCGAGAGTGAAGCCTTCAAAATCGGATTTTCTTCCATTTCTGCCTCCCCGGACACAAATCGGGTCATCCCGTTTTGTCCTATTGGTGCCGATTGTATCACAAACATTTGGTACATTCCAGTCCCTACGGCACTTTTTCCGCAAATTCAGCAAAACGGCAGAAAAACATCCATTTTCTTGCCCTTTTGCCCAATCGGAAAAGGGCGGCACGCACCGCACAGCAAAGGAAGCAGGCAGCCCGATTGGGCCGCCTGGGGCGTCGCGTGACCGCTCCGCCCAAACATTCAAAACGATGCGTTTTGAATGTGCCCCGATTACAAACGAAAGACACCCTTCCTGGGTTTCTTTCGTAACTATCTTCCTTCCCATTGCCGCACCGTATCCTTCTTTTTCAGCGGCACAGCAAAGGAAGCAGGCAGCCCGATTGGGCCACCTGCTTCCTTATGTACAAACGGGATGGGCTTAGAACTTGGGCTTCTGGGCCTTGACCTGCGGCTCCTGACCGTTGCAGACGGCAACGATGTCGTTGGCGACGGAAGTGCAGCAGTTGAGCACGCTCTGCTCGGTGGTAGCGGCCATGTGCGGGGTCATGATCACGTTGTCGAGATCGAACAGCGCACGGCTGGACTCCTGAATGGGCTCATGCTCAAAGACGTCCAGACCGGCCTGGAACAGGGTGCCGTCCTGCAGGCAGGCGACCAGCTCATCTTCCTTGATGAGGGCGCCGCGCGCGCAGTTGATGAAGGAAGCGGTGGGCTTCATCCAGCTGAACTGCTCACGGCCGATGGAGTGCTCGGTGGAGGGAACGACGGGCAGATGCACGGACACGAAATCAGCCTGCTCCCAGACCTCCTTCGCGGTCTCCTTCAGCTCGCACAGGTCGCCGATCTTCTCCTGCGTCATGTACGGGTCGTAGCCGATGACCTTCATGCCGAAGCCGTACTTGCACTTCTTCATGGCAAGCTGGGAGATGCGGCCGCAGCCGATCATACCGAGGGTCTTGCCGCCCAGCTCGTAGGTGTGCTCCATGTCCATGCGGACGAGGAAGTTGCCGCCGCGGAACTGGCGGTCAACATAGGTGAAGCGCTTGGCGCACATGAGCATCAGCATCACGGCGTGCTCGGCAACGGCGTTGGCGTTGCCGGCGGGCGCGTAGACGACGGTGATGTCCTTGGCGTGGGCGTGGTCCATGTCGATGTTATCGAGGCCGGCGCCCTGCTTGCCGATGACCTTGAGGTTCTTGCAGGTGTCCATCATCTTGGCGGTGATGGGCTCGGTGCGGCACATGATGGCGTCGGGCTGGAACTCGGCGAGCTCCTTGACGTAGGTCTCCTCGTCGTTGTGGCTGCACAGCTTGACTTCGAAGTCGTTGGACTCGAAGATCTGGGTAGCGATCTCGTTCAGCTCGATGGTGTAGTAAACTTTGAACTTTGCCATGATAAAGATCTCCTCTCAAATTTTTATTTATTGAATTGCCAAATGATTTCATACGGTTTCTTCATTATACCTTGCGCTTTGCACAAAAGCAAGCGATTTTCAGAAAGATTTGCAAGAACTTATTCAAATAATTGAACAGCATCTTTCATTTTGACGATTTGCCGTCATGTCTTTCCCCTGTTTTCTGCAATTTTCGCTGCAAAACAAAAAAGGACATAAAAGGCGCTTGACAAACTACTAATATGTAGTATATAGTTATCAACGACAAATGTAGTAGATCATCTAAGGAGGTCAACCCATGGACGATAAGAAGAGACTGCCCGACGCGGAGCTTGCCGTGATGCAGGCCATCTGGGCCGTCGGCGGCGAGGTCAGCCGCGGCGATCTCGACGGCGCGCTCGCGAGCCACGGCTGGAGCGCCAACACCGTCAACACCTACCTTACTCGCCTGTGCGAAAAAGGATTCCTCTCGAGCCGCCGCGAGGGGCGGAACAATTTGTACACGCCGCTCGTCTCAAAAGACAGATACCTCGAATTTGAGAGCCGCAGCGTCCTGAAGCGGCTCTACGGCGGGTCGCTCGGCAGCTTCGTCGCGGCGCTGAACGCCGAAAAGCCGCTCGAGCAGAGCGAGATCGACGAGCTGCGGCAGTTTTTGGACGATATGAGCCGTTAAACGGAAATATAAGGAGGACGCACCATGGAAACATTTCTGCTGAATCTGTTGAAAACTTCCCTGTTAGGTTCCCTCGCCATTCTGGCGATGCTGGTACTCAAACCCCTCTGGCGCGAGCGCTACCGCGCGAAGACGCGCTGCTGGCTGTGGCTGGCGCTGGCGGTCTTTTTGCTGCTGCCGGTCGATTTTTCGGTGAAAAACGCGCCGGTGCAGGCTGAGCCGCCGAAGGACTACACCCTCTTTGTCGGCACGGATAAGACGACCATCCAATCGACCGACAACCTGTTTGGCGACATGGCCGAAAAAAGCGGCCAGTCCCCCGCCGCGGTGCGCGACACGATCATCCAGCGCCCTGTGACGAATCCCGAGCAGAAGACGACGCGCTACATCCCCGTGACGACGATCTTGTTTTACGGCTATCTCGCGGGCGCGGCGGCGTTCCTGTTGTATCAGGGTGTCTCCTACGCCCTCTTCCGCCGCACGGTGCGCCGCTGGAAGAGAGACGTCGCCCGCGCGGACTACGCCGCGATGCTCTCTGACACGGCGCGCGACTTAGGCGTGAGCGCGCCGGAGATGATCGTCTGCGAGGCCATCTCCACCCCCGCGGTGACAGGTCTTCTTCGCCCGCGGCTGCTCCTGCCCCACGAGCGCTATGACGTGCAGGAGCTGCGCTACATCCTGCGCCATGAGCTGTGCCATTTGAAGCGGCGCGATATGCTCTTAAAGCTCGTGCTGCTCGCGGCCAACGCGATGCACTGGTTCAACCCCGTGGTGTATCTGATGCTGCGTCAGGCGGACGAGGACATCGAGCTCGCCTGCGACAGCGCGGCGACCGATGGGCTTGACCGCGCCGAGCGCGCGGCCTACAGCCGCACGCTCCTTGCGGCCGTGCAGTCCCATGTGCGGGCGCTGCCCGCGACGACCTGCTTCGGCGGGACGGTCGAGCGCCTCAAGCGGCGCATCACGAACGTCCTCGGCGCGCAGAAAAAGCGCGGGCTCGGCGTTGTCGCCCTCGTGCTGGCGCTGACGCTGACGGCGGGCTGCGCCGTCGGCTGGGGCGAGCGCGCACAGACGCAGAAAAATGATGACCCGTTTGCCGACAAGAGCTATACGGTCGACATACTCTTATATGAAGCGCCCGCCTTTACGGACGGCTTTACGGACGGCACTTACCCCTCCTTCCGCACCACGACAAATACTGCCGGAGAAAAGTATGTGACGCTGTGCGACGCCTGGGGCTCCACATCCATTTACGGCCCGATGGAGGAATACACGCTGGAAAAGCAGTCCTTCTACGCGCTCTTCGGCAGCACCAAAGCTTCGCCGGTCGACGATCTCATACAGAACAACAAGTCCGCTTGGAGCGGCCATTGCGAAGAGGCAAGTGACGGTCAACCGAATCAGGTCTATCTTCTGAAGCAAAAGGACGGCTCGGTCTACCTCGGCCTTGCCGGCGATTACGAAGAAGACGGCAGCGAACTCTTTTGTTCGGTTTTCCGCTTGAACGAACAGGTCAATCCGATCTACGCCTCGATGGACGACTATGCCGCCGCGTGCGTGGAAGACCTCAAAAAAGGCACGATGACCTATTCCGTGTCGGAAAACAACGACTATGCGTCCCGCTCGATCGAAGACACGGTCGCCGACGTGCGCGTGACGCAGCTGGAGCAGGCAGATTCGCTCGGCAACCTTTCCCCCGACGGCACGGTGCTGGAGCTGTGGTACTTCCAGTATGAGATGAAGCCCACGAACGAGGCGGGCGCGCAGATCAACATTGTCGGCGGGCAGGAGCTGACGGACGACGGATATCTCAACGAGAACTGGACGCACTATCTCACCGTCCTGCACTACACCTACGGCGAGAAGACCGGCTATCAGATCATCGGCACCTCGATGAGCAACGACGGGCTGTGGTACAACGGCTGCGGCTACGGCGTGGACCTCAAGTATTACCTGCACGACTTCTATGTCGACTACGCGGGGCTTGATCTGCCGAAGATGTTCATTCCCGACCTGCTGAACGACACGGCGGCGGACGGCTACGGCCGCGCCAACCAGTGCGAGGCGCGGCTCATTTCGGGCGACGGCAGCTACTACTTCTATGCGCCGATCACCGCCTGGGCGTGCAATCCGGGGACGGAGTTCTGGTACTCCCGCTACGACACCGGCTCCTACTTCAACGCAAAGAAGCTCGAGCAGAGCCTTGACGAAGCGAAGGCGGAATGGGAAAGCACCGGCGCAAAGGCCGAGAAGACCGACGCGGGCTGGCGCTTTGTGACGCACGAGGGCATGAGCAACACAATTGTCACGCTCTTTGATGCGCCGGACGGCACCTGCTACGAGGTCACAACGCACTGGACGTTCGACGGCAGCACGGAAGAGAATCAGTGGGGCTGGAACCGCGACCGCGCCGTTGAGGGCGAGGCGGCCATTTTGCAGGCAATGACGGACAGCTTTACCATCACCGGCAAGATCCTGCTCACGCAGGAGGACGCATCCGCCGCTTCCACAGGCTTTGACGCGCTCGACGCCGCGCTCGACGCGCTGGGCGATATGAATGTTCTCAGCGATACTTTACAATATCACGATCTGGCCGAACCGTCAGGCCCTAAAATCGAAGAGCACACTAACACGAACATCGACTATCGCACAACAATGGCCGAACAGTTCCGCCGGTATTCCTGGAAAGAATCGCGTGATCTCAACCTGGCTGGCAATTACCGCGAGAGATTCACTGTCAGCTGCGGCAGATGGAACTTTGTGCTTATCAGCAATCATAAAAATGCGCTCAATTTCTTCGATACGGGCGACGGTCAAGGAGAAGCCACCTTTTACAGCTATGAGGTCACCGATGCCGGTATGGAGACTGCCGTTTGGGATGCATTCTGCAAATGGTTCGAGAAAACCGCCGCGGACAGCGGCAAGCAGGCCGTAACCACCACCGCGACGGATACTCTCAGCCGTGCCTCCATCACCAAAAGTGCCGACAGCTATGTCGACAATGATGACTATCTCTGGTACATTTCCGGCGGCAAGCTCTGCCGCTGGCGCGAGGGCAGCGCAGTTGAGACCATCTGCACCCTGCCGATCGACTCTCTGACTGACTCACCTGTGCGCGCGACACTTTCGATCAGAGGCAGCAGAGTGGCGCTTAACTATCATATCGGCGGCGCGACGATGGGAACGTATGTTACGGAGCTCTACAATCCTGACGGCGAGCAGTACGTAAAGATCGACGGCTACGAGTCCATTGCTTTTGATAACCACGGCAATATTGTCAAGACGCTACAGTTCCCGCCCGCGCAGAACAATCTGTCCATTTCCTATGACAGCGGCAAGACTTGGACGAGTATCGGTGATGCGGACTACTTCTACGGCAGCGTCACGGAGGATGGCAGCAGCATCAGCTACTTCCCCGGTGCCCTTGAGATCCGCGACGGCTATGTCTACACCACCGCCGTCTACGATATCGACCATCAAAAGACGAGCGACCCGCTCGTGACGCACTCTGTGCGCGTGAATCTGAAGACCGGCGCGCAGGAAATTCTGGACTGAAGCGGTCAAATTTCAAAAAGGCGGCCCGAAGGCCGCCTTTTTCCCTGTCTTTTCGCGCAAAATGAGGGAGAAATTGCAAAAAGGTACTGGAACATCTCAAAGATATGTGGTATGATGGGAATATTCCAAAACGTATTTCTCGGGAGGTTCCCACCATGGAACACAATCCGGTCCTTAAAAATCCGCTGTCGCTCGACAGCGAAATTCCTCTCTATTCCCAGCTCATGGGCATCATCAAGCGCAGCATCACCTCCGGCGCGCTCAAGGTCGGCGACCTGCTGCCGAGCGAGGCCGAGCTTTGCCGCGCCTACGACATCAGCCGCAACACCGTGCGTCAGGCCATCGGCGCTCTGGAGGAGGAGGGCTTTGTCGTGCGCAAGCGCGGCAAGGGCACGTTCGTCTCCGACCCGAACACCCGCCGCAAGGGCGTGCAGTATTCATTCACGACGGAAATTTCCCAGCTGGGCAAAACGCCGTCGTCCACGCTGGTCGACTTCGCGGTCATCACGCCGAGCCCCAAGATCGTGACGCTCATGGGCCTTGAGCAGGGCGTGAAGGTCTATCGCTTCACGCGCGTGCGAAATGTCGACGGCGAGCCGCTCATCTTGGAGACGTCGTACTACCCAGAGTACATCTATCCGAACCTGACGCGCGAGCTTTTGGAGACGCACAGCTTCTACAGTCTCCTCTACCACGTCGGCGTCATCCCGTTTTCCGCGTCGGACACGTATGAGGCCGTCGTGCTCGCGCCGCACGAGGCGCAGCTTCTGCACTGCGCGCCCGGCTCGGCGGCGTTTTTCCATCAGCGCCGCACCACGACCGAGAACGGGCATACCTATGAATACACCACGAGCTATATGCGCGCGGACCGCGTGAAGCTGGATGTGAGATTTCAGAAGGGATCGACCTCCTTCATGCGCACGGTGGACTGAAAAAATCGGCAGCCGAAAGGCTGCCTTTTTTTGCGCCCTCCCCGCGCAGCGGGGGTTTTTATCGCAGCGCGGCAGCGCTGCATCGTTGTTCCCCACACCGTGTGGGGACGCGACAAGGGGGGATATTCTCTTTCTCGAAAGAGAATATCCCCCTTACACCCCCAAGAGAAAGGACGAGGGGCCTTCCCCCTCGACCCCGCACATTGGCAGTTTAGGGCTCGAAGAGCTGCACGCGCTGCGCAATCGGGTGCGGTGTACATGGCTTCGCCATGAACCCCTGCGATTCGGTTCATCCAGCAACCGCGCCTTACTCCGTGAGGCGCGTGTGACGGTAGACTGGCGGCAGACTGCCTGCGGGGCGGCATCGCTGCGCTCGCCGCTTTTGGAGGGTGCTTTTTTAGTTTTGTGCTGTGATATAGATTTCTTCTGCTTTTTGCTGGGCGGAGACGAGGGTTTCTTTGGCGCTGCCGAAGTTTTGGGCATTCATTTGTTCCAACGCATCCGTGATCGCGTTGAAGAGTAAATGGTACAGCTTTGTGTAGTCTTCCATGCGTTTCTCCTCCTAAATATCTGATGTAAACATTATCTAATGTATTAGTCTATATGTCAAGAGAAAAACTGCCATAGACTGATGAAAACATGAGAGAATGGGAGCATCAGATATGGTAACATTAGATGTTTTGTCCCTGTTGGAGAAAAAGGGAAAGACGAAATACTGGCTCTACCACCAGCTGGGGATGAGCTATCAGAATTTCAGTCGCATGGTCAACAACGAGACCAAATCCATCCGCTACGAAAATATCGAAGCCCTCTGCCAGATCTTCGAATGCACCCCCAACGACCTCTTCCGCTTCACCGAAGATTAAAACGACCGCTGACGCGGTCGTTTTTTGCCGTCCGGCGGCGAGCGCAGCAAAGCCGCCCCCGCAGGCAGTCCGCCGCCGTACTACCGTCACTCGCGCCTCACGGAGTAGGGCGCGGTTGCGAATGGTGACGAAATGAAGGGATTCGTGGCGAAGCCACGTACACCGCACCCGATTCCGCAGGCCGCGCAGCTCTTCAAGTGCCGATCTGCCAATGTGCGGGGTCGAGGGGCAAGACCCCTCGTCCTTTCTCTCGGGGGTTTAAGGGGGATACTCTCTTTCGAGAAAGAGAGTATCCCCCTTTTAGCGCGCATCTCCCCATGGGAGATAAAATTTGAAAAGTCAATAGAGAAATGCAGAAAAGCCTAAAATTTTTTTCAAGCCAGTTTTTTGAGGTTCTCGTCGAATAGACTGCCGGCGCTTCTCCAGCCGAGGATCTCGCGCGGATAGCTGTTCATCCACGTCTCTATGACGCGGACCTTTGTGTCTGTCAGCTTCTCGAAGCAGGTCCCCTTCGGAAGCCAGCGGCGAATCAGCCTGTTCGCGTTCTCGTTGGAGCCGCGCTCGCAAGCTGTGTATGGATGGCAGTAATAAACGTGCGTTCGTCTGTGCTTCCCGTATCTGGAACGCTCCATGCTTTCGCAGTCTGCGAACTCCGATCCGTTGTCCACGGTGATCGTCCGGAAGAGCTTGCGGAACCTCTGCGAGCCGCACTTCCGCTCCAGCTTATCCAGGGCGCGCACGACGCTCGCGGTACTGCCATCTCGCATGAGCATGATGATCTCGCGCCGCGTGAGGCGCTCCGTCAGCACCAGCAGGCGCTTGAGGGACCCGCGTGCCGAGACGACGCAATCCATCTCCCAGTGCCCGAAAGTGGTGCGCTCGTCGATCTCTTCCGGTCGATCCTCGATGCTGTCGCCCGCCGACGGCCTGCTGGCGTGTACTTTCTTGTAGTTTTTCTTGTGCTCGCCGTGCATCGGAAGGTCCTTATTCGTGATATTCAGGAATACGCCCTTGTCGATGTACCGGTATAGCGTCCACTCGCTGATGGTAACGGAGAAGATCTTGCCTTCCTCGTTGATTTTCGCAAGCGCCGCCGCGGGCGAAAAATGCCCGTTGAGGATCTTGTCCTCGATGTACGCAGCAAGCTCGTGGTCGTTTCCGATTTTCAGGTCCGGCCCGTGTACGCTCTTGCTCTCTTCGTATTTCCGCTGCGCCGTGTCGGGGCAGTATACCTCGCGGTCCACCAGCTCAGACGTGCGCTGGACGGTCAACCCGCGCTTGATCTCTCGATAGATTGTGGAATTGTGGACATGAAGTGCGTCCGCGATCTCCTGCGCTTTGTAGCCCTCCTTCAGCATCTTGTCGATCTTCAAGCGATTGTGCCATGACAGGTGCGAAAATCTGCGTCCTCTCTCGTTCATGTTCACGCCTCCTTCTCTTTGTTTGGGCTTTTAGTATTACAGCACAAAGAGAAGAATGTCAAGCCTGAATTTTATATGCAAAATGCCGCAGGTTATCCTGCGGCATTGTTTTTATTCCTTTCCGGCCAGCCAATCCATGCTCGCGCCCAGCACTTCGGCAAGGGCGTGCAGCTCATAGTCCTGCACCATCCTCTGTCCCGACTCGATGCGGCTGATCGCGTCCTGTTCCAGCGCAACGCCCTCGCATTGGACCCGTGCGGCAAGCTCTGCTTGCGTGATCTTCCGCTCCGTGCGCTTCTGCCGCACGCGCTCGCCCGACACGTTTCTCCTGCCCTCATAATCCAACGCCTTCATGCACCGCCGCCCTCCTCCATTTTATGGGATATTGCCATATTCTTGATTGACTTTATCACCGCTCTCATGTAATCTTATGGTAATATCCCATAAAAACGAAGAAAAGGGGGAGTATTGCGTGAAAGTGAAGCGTTTTCATGAGTGTCCAGACTGCCACCGCATCGTGCCGTATCTTCAGCGCAAGTGTGACTGCGGTTATGTGTTCTCCGGAGGGGAGATGGAGTATAAGACCTGCGTTGCCTGCGGCTCACTTATTCCGGCATCCCGCCTGTTCTGCGATTGCGGCAAATTTCTCCCGATGCAGCGCGACACGCTGACGGAGGGAGATGTTGAAACGGCTTACCAGGAGGGGCGCTTCGCCGGTGTTGCAGAGGAGCGCACGAGGCAGGAGGGAGAATGGTCCCGCTTTTTCCACGCTGCTGGCCTGAAGAACACCTTCACCGGCGAGCCGATCTCCTCCGCCGCTGACTTCTACAGCTGGAAGGAAGCCTGCGATGCAGCTTACCGGCAACAGAAAAAGGAGTCGTTGAAGAATACTTACTACTTCATGGACGGGACAGACGATGCTCCCGCGAGCGTCCGCGGGGATTTTCTGGAATCGTGGGCGAAGCATTACGGTTCCTCTTCGGACCGGTCAAGCGGCTCCGAGGCTCCACCGAGCACCGAGAAGCCAAACTCCCGCCGAGGCCTGAACACGGTCGTTATAATAGCCGCCTCTGTGCTGATCTGTGCGTTGTCCGTCGCATCACTTCTTCAAAAGCCGTCGGTTCCCGCCGAGGATGTTTCTAAAGCTCCTCCTGTGACGGATACGGCTCCTGCACCCTCGACGACCGGCGTGACGATTCGGAAGATCGAGCCAGGGGATGCCGTATCTTTCTCGAATGGCGAGATCGTGAAGTACCCCGTCGGCGAGCGTCTCGCTCCTTTGACCGTGGAAACGACCGACTCGTCAAACTACTGCATCGTTCTTGAGCCGCTCGATGCCGTTGCTCGCGCAAACGGGCAAATGGCCTTTATGATCTTAGCCGGCGAGGAGGTCAATATATCCGTTCCTCTCGGCGAGTACGAGATTTTCTACACCACCGGTACGACGTGGTACGGCAACGAAGATTATTTCGGCAAGGAATCCGGCTTCTACAAATGCGACGGCACCTTCGATTTTGACGCCGACGACCAGAGCGTGAACGGCTGGACGCTGACGCTATATGCCGTTCCCAACGGAAACCTCGAAACCGACAAGATCCCCAAAAAAGATTTTCCTGTTCTGTAAAGAAAAGACCTGCGGAATCCCGCAGGTCTTTTCTCATTGCCAGGGTGTTTCGTCCAGCTTGCTTTCGGCATAACCTTCGTTGAGGTAGAGCCAGTCTTTCTGCGCCTTGTTCAGCGGCAGGGAGTCGATCAGCTTCAGGACCTTCTCCTTTTTGCTGTTTCGGATCACGTTGCCGTCCTTGTCTCGGTCCGACTCCAGCGCGGCGGCGTCCGTCTGGAACTTCTGATAGGTCCCGACGGAGATGCCCTGTGCTTTCGCCTCGTCCGCCGCGGAATACTTCGTATCCGATCCGGAGAGCGTGTTGTGCAGCAGCTCTCGCTCCTCGCTCGTGAGCGGAAGAGACTGCACCAGCTCGAAGCGTGCCGTCTCTCGCTCCGCTTTGCTCAGAGCGTCGTTTCCGTCGATCTTCTTCCATGCCAGAATGGCGTCGTATACGGTCTCGCTGTCTGCGCCCATATCCACAAGCTGATTGTAGAGCCGTGTCTGTGCCGCGCTTAGTCCCTTTCCGCCGGCAGCGTAGAAGTCTCTGGTCTCGCTCAGCGCGTTCCGGCCGAACATCGTCGCCTGCACCACGTTCCAGAAGTCGTCGCTCACGGGATATTGCAGCCTTTCGTCCTCGCCGCTTCCCTTGTAGTAGCCGCCCTTCAGAAGCGTCTCGATGCCCTGGTAGGTCTTTTCCGCCTGTCGGCCTACCGGCAGCGTGTCGCCTGCGAGACCCATTAGCTGACGCATGACTTCTTTCGAGAACGGTCCGTTGTCTTTCACGGCCTTTGCCGTTCCCGTCACCGTGCCGTAGATGTCCGGCATCGGGAGTGTCTGGTCGCCAAGGCCAAGGAGGCCCGCCGCGTTCCGCAGATACGGGATGTCGTTGCTGACATTGTAAAGCGTGTCCTCGGTCGCGGTGCCCGCATCGAACTCGTCGTTACCGGCGTTGGCGTCCGTTCCGAAGAGCCGCTCGCCGGTCCCACTCTCCCATGCGTCGTCGATCCAGGTCGCGATCTGCTCATTGGTGCTCAGTCCGTTGCCGGAAGCGAGGAAGCCGACCAGAAGGCCGATCACATCAAACTGCGCCGGTGTTCCGCCGTAGCCCTCCTCGGCGACGCGGTTGAGCAGGAAGGCGCCGAGCAGCGTCGCGACGATGATCCCCGCGAGCCGCTTTGCCGCTTCCTCCTTGCCGAGCTTCGCTTCCGCCTCCTTCAGCCCTGGGCCGAAGAGATCCTGCGTGACGTGCTCCCAACTGTTGAGAGCCTCGACCTGGAACATATTCACCATCTGCGCGATTAAGTTTTTCGACTGGAAGGTGAGCGGTGCCGCGCCCTTCGACCTGGTTCCCATGATGTCGCGTGCCCAGCGGTCCGCCGCCTTCATGGCCTCCTTCGGACTTCTCCCCGCGTCAAGCTCCTTGCGGTACTTTCCGCGCACCGCGATAGAGCTGATAAGATAATCCATGCGCTCAAGCGGCCAGAAGAGAGCCGAGGTGATCTTGCTGCCCTTGTCATTGGTGAGATAGTCGATGCCGTTCTTCTCCGTCAGGAAGTCGCTCTGGTCGGCGAAGTCACCCTTCGTCTTTCCGGCGATGATGTCGTTGACGGCTTTAATGACGTATTTCGGCCCGATCTCGCCCGCGATCATCGGCAGCTGCGCCGTCTGGTTCAGCGAAGAGGAGAGGTTTCCCGCCACGTTGGCCCGCGCAAACATCTTGTTCAGCTTCCGTCCGACGTTCAGAGAGGTGCGGCCGACCTCGCGCTCCATGTCGCGGTCGGAGAAGAGCTGCTTTCCGGCCAGCTTATTCGCATAGTCGTCCAGCCACACAGTCAAATCGCTGTACTTGCTCGTTTTCTTGATGCTGTCGAACAGGCCCTCGACGTATTCCTCCATCTTCGCGCTCAGATCCGCATAGCTCAGGTCCGACGTGTTCGTCAGCAGCCCCGCCGACTTCAGGAAGGACTCCTTCGCCTCCTTCGGCGCAAAGCGCAGGCTCTCTGCGCGGGAGATCTCCGCGCTGATCTCGTCCGGCCCGTATTCCTCTCGGAAATACTTCACCGCCGCGCGCACGCGCATGATGTCGTCCGTGTGGTAGAGCACGTCGCTGAGATAATCGACGTACTTCTCAAAGCCTTTCTCCACGTCGTATTCCGTGCTCTTTCCCGCACGGTGCTGGAAGAAGGGATTGTACCGTTTGTTCGGCTTGAAGGCTTTCGTGAGACCCGCGATGCTCGCCGGAAGGCTTCCGGCCTCTGCGCCCAGGTCCACGCCGATGCTCTTCAGCGCCTTCTCCAGCTTCCCGCTCTCAGCCTCCGGCTGGAAGTGCGGCGCGTACCCCTTGATAAAGCCGATAGGCTCGTATCCGTGCGCAACGAGGAAGTGGTTGATGGCCTTGTAGAACTTGTCGTACAGCGTCCGATACGCTTCGACTGCGTGCTCGACCTTGGTCTGGTCCACGTCGGTTCCTGCCAGGTCCTCCTGCGTTTGCAGCCAGTCGGCATACCGCCGCGCAAGGTCTCGCGCTTCCTTGTCGTGCAGACCGAACTCCTGCGACACATCGGCCATTTCGCCGCCGGCCTTCAGGTTCTCCGCCGCGTGAATGAGCTGTTCTTTCATGTCCGAAGCCGCGACCAGCTCTGCGACGGCTTTGCCCTCGATCACAAGCTGCGTCAATGCGCGCTCTTTCTCCGTCAGCGCGGTCTGCTTGCCGTTCTTATCCTCGAACCGCCGCACCTCGTCGTGCATACGATTGACGAAACGCTTGCGTTCCTGCTCGTTGACGTAGACCGGCTCGAAGATCGCCTCGTTGATCTTCTGGCCCTGTTCCCAGCCGAAGATGGCTCTCATGCTGCGCTGCGGCGTGCGGTGGTACAATGCGAGGCCGCCCTTCGGGCTGAACAGGGCTTTTTCATACTTCTTCTTGAAGGTGTCGTTCCCCGTATCCTTGAACAGCTCCGCCGCCTGCGCACGCAGGTTTTGACTGATGTCCTGCCGCTGCATGGGGATCGTGTCGGACTTCATGGCCTGCTCGGCCGTGTAGTAGTCCGCAAGCTCCATCACCTTCGAGGCGTTCATCCGGCTCGGGATGTCGTCGGCGTCGTAGATGCCGGCAGCGATGCCCGCCGCGTAGCTCTTCTCCTTCGGGGTAACGCTCAGCCGCTTTTCGGCCCGCCGGATCTCCCTCTGGATCTTCTTTGCAGCCTTGTCGTTTTCGATCATCTGCTCGACGTTCTGGTAGAGGCCTGCGCTGTTCTCGATTTTGATGCCGAGATCCTGCAAGGCTTCCGTCCCCTCGAACTCTTCCTTCGGGACATTGCGCATCCGCTTCTTTCGTTCCGCTTCGGCCCTCTGCCGCATCGCGGCAAAGTAATCGTCCACGTTGTCGAAGTCCTGCATCCTCGGTGCGTCGCCGCGCGCCCTTGCGCGGGCACGCTCCAGCTGCTCCTTCTGCTCCGGAGTGAGCCGCGTGTTCTCCCACTTGTCCTGCTCGTCGTCCACGCTGAAGCGTGCCTTCTCGATGCTGTTCACCTTCGCCAGCCGGTCCGCTTCGTCTCCGGCCTTGTACTCCACGACGTTCATGCCCGCATTGCGCATCTCGCCCAGCAGGTCCGCCGGCGCATTGTCCGGCGCGACAACGGCAAGTGCCTCATCAAAGCCAACGACGCGCTGGGGCTTCGCCTCGTAGTAGCCCGTCGGGATATTGGCCGCGCGGTCTATGAGCGCCAGGATACTCCGCGCATGGCCGTCGCTGATGGCATAGCCCTCCTTGCGGAACGCCGCCTTCACCGCCGCCGCAGTCTTCTTGCCTTTGGCCGCCTCTGCAATGATGCGGCTCAGGTTCTGCTCTTCCTCGAAGGTGTTGTCGAACTGGTGTTTTGTGGTACGCAGCAGATCGTCCGTCACCCGGTCAAGGTAGATGCCGAGGTCTCGCAGCGCCTTTGCGTGCTCCTCCTCGCTTACCGTGCGTAGTCTTGCCTCGTCCGCGTGCATCTCGTCCACGGTTTTGTATTCCTGCGTGGCCGTCGCCGCCAGCGTCTCCGGCGTGATGCCGTATACATTTGCGCCCTTGGCCGCGGCCATATTCATTGCCTTCACGATGTTCTCGGCCGTGTAGTCCCAATGCGTCTCCGCAAAGCTGCGCCTGCCGCGGTCCGTCACGGCGTCCTTGCCGTTGTAGATGCCACGCTCACCCAGCAGCCCCTCCAGCTGCGGCTTCACCCAGTCCTTCACCGTGCGCAGCGCATCGCTCCGGCTTCCGCTCGGCGCGATCAATTCAAACATCTTGGCCGCCGTGGCTTCCTTGTCGATCTCGCCCGCGCTTCCGCCGCTCTCA